>Ga0123355_10001397_pt1 | contig 33714 bp, 41 predicted proteins | sample TergutEmb28metaG_3_FD_89872 | JGI IMG/M metagenome (GOLD analysis project Ga0123355, IMG submission 89872) | Embiratermes neotenicus P1 segment gut microbial communities from Petit-Saut dam, French Guiana - Emb289 P1 | ecosystem: Host-associated > Arthropoda: Insects > Digestive system > Gut ...
CTAGTTACCACCAAGAAAATGGTAAAGAATCCAAGGCTTTATAACTGTTTTCTATCAGGTCTTCCAAAAAAAAAAAAAAAAAAATTAAAAAAATTATTTTAAAAAAAAAAGTGTACAAAAATTAAAAAAGATGGGGGGGGGGGGGGGATGTTCAAGGCACGCTTAAATTGATTTCTTTTACGGAATATTTCCTTTATTTGAGAAGACAGACTGTAGAACACCCTAATCCCAGTGTAATAAGTTCTCTTCTTATATACTGACAAATTAGTTATTGGCAGATATGGATTCGATTTATTCCTAGTATTGATGCTGTGTATATTAGAATTCACCTTAAAATAATTCCCATTTTCGTTCACAAAACAGCAAAACAGATAATATATGTTGGGATTGTAATGGTAATATTTTTAAGTTCTTAAGATGTTTTCTACATGAATCTCTACCTCTTACCCCTACAATGATTCTAATAATTCTACTCATTTTACAGCGCTTAGAAATAAAATTATTTAAATACAGGTTATAAAGGTAAATTAATCTCTACTATTTCCCGCACTAAATTTCTTGGTATCATTCTTGACAGTACACGGACATGGACTAATAACATTGAACAGCTCACAAACAAATTCACCACTGCTTTTAATGTAACTGTTACACCATATACAGTATGTCTGAGTAAGCATTGAAAATGATTTGCCGTTCAGTTTTTCAATTAATTGTGAGTTTTGGAATAGTATTCTGGGGCAATTCAGCACAAAGGTAGAGATAAAAGTAATTAGTGTTATTATGGGATGTAGAAGCATAAATTATTTTAGTTATTTCCTTAGATCCTTAGTTGGTTCGTTGGTTAGATAGTTGGTTCATTAGTTAGTTAATTGCTTCGTTAGTTACTTAGTACATACTTTAGTTAATTAGTTGGCAGGCTGCTCTGGCTGGCTAGCTGGCTGTTTGGTTGACTGACTGGCTTGCATGCTGGGTAAATGCTTTGGCTGGCTGACAGGCTGGTCTGCTGCGCTGGCTGGCTGTTTGCGTTGGCTGGCTGTTTTCTGGTTGGCTGCGCTGTCTGCTCGCTGGCAGCGCTGGTTGAGCTGGCAACGCGGGCTGGCTGCGCTGGCTGCTCGCTGGTTGGCTGTACTGGCTGATTGGCTGCTGGCTGCGCTGGCTAGCTGGCGGGCTGCCCTGGCTGGCTGCGCAGGCTATTTGGGCCGGCTAGCTTGTTGGCTGCGTCGGCTCCTTGTCTGCTCTGGCTGGCTGGCTGGCCGGTTGCGCAGGCTTGCTACGCCGGGTGTCTGCGCAAACTGGTTGTGCAGACGGCCTGCGCAGACTGCCTGCACAGGATGCAGCGCAGACTGGCTGCGTTGGGCTGCTGGCTGGCTGTCTGCGGCGGCTGGCTTCGAAGACTGTCTGCGCTGGCTGGCTGCGCAGGCTGTTTGCGACGGTTTTTTCCGCAGGTTGGCTGTGCACGCTGGTTGCGCCAGCTGGCTGGGTGGCTGCGCTGGTTGGCTCGCTGCGCTGGGTGGGTGGCTGCGCTGCCTGGCTTTCCGCTCTAGCTTGCTGGCTTCTTGGCTCCCTCGCTGCCTGCTTGGCAGCCTGGCAAGCTGGCTGGCTGCTTTCTTGCCTGGCTGGCTGCATGCCTGCCTGCCTGGTTGCCAGGTTGCCTGCCTGGCTGGTTGCTAGGCTTCCTGGCTGCCTGCTTGACTGGCTTCCTGCTCCCTGCCTGACTGGCGGGCTTCCTGATTGCCTGCCTAGCTGCCTGGCGGGCTGCTTGCTTTCTTGCCTGGCTGGCAGGCAGGCAGCACTGCAGAACCAACAGTAGTCTAAAGTCTAACAATATGTACTAATTTAAATTAACTTGTACACTATTATAACTTGTACAATATTATAACTTGTCACCATTTAAAATCAATTATTAGTTCAACAATTCTCAAGATGAAGCTTTAGAATACAAGAAATTTGTAAATAATAGTAAATATTATAAATTTTATTACAACAAATATATTCATCCAAGGTATAAATGAATAAAAATACAAAACAATTTTTCAAGGCACGTTTAAATTTCTTTTACGCCACATTTCCTTTATTTGAGAAGGCTTACTGTAGAACACATCAATTCCAGTGTTACACCACATTAAAATACAAGAAATAGGTAAATAATAGTAAATATTATAAATTTTATAACAACTAAAATATTCATCCAATTTATAAATGAATGAAAATACAAAAAGTTTTTCAAGGCACGTTTAAATTGATTTCTTTTACGGCATATTTCCTTTATTTGAGAAGGCAGACTGTAGAACACCGTAATTCCAATGTAATATTTTCCCTTCTTATATACTGACGGATTAGATATTGGCAGATATGGATTCGGTTTATCCTAGTATTGATGATGTGTATCTCAGAGTTCACCTTAAAATAAATCCTATTATCGTTCACAAAAAAGGGAAAGAAATAATACATATATATATAGGGACTGTAATGGAAATATTTTTAACTTCTTAAGATGTTAGCTACATGAATCTCTACCTCTCATCCCTACAATGAGACTAATAATTCTACACATTTTACAACACTTAGGATTAAAATTATTTAAATACTGATTATAATTTTAAATTAATCTCTACTATTTCCCGCATTAAATTTCTTGGTATCATTCTTGACAGTACACGGACATGGACTAATAACACTGAACAGCTCACAAACAAATTGACCACTGCTTGTAATGTAACTGTTACATCACGTAAAGTATGTCTGAGTAAGCAATGAAAATGATTTTCGATTCAGTTTTTCACTCAATCTTGAGTTGTGGAATAATATTCTGGGGGAATTCAGCACAAAGGTACAGATAAAGGTAATTAGTGTTATTATGGGATGTAGAAGCAGAAATTATTTTAGTTATTTCGTTAGAAACTTAGTTGGTTCGTTGGTTATATAGTAGGTTCATTAGTTAGTTAATTGATTGGTTAGTTACTTAGTTGGTTCTTTAGTTAATTAGTTGACTGGTTGCTCTGACTGGCTAGCTGGCTGCGCTGGCTGGTTGGCAGGTTGGCTTGCTTGCATGCTGGGTGTCAGCCTTGGCTGGCTGACAGGCTGGCCTGCTGCACTGGCTGGCATCTGGTTGGCTGCGTTGTCTGCTCGCTGGTTGCGCTGGCTGCGCGGGCTGGATGCGAAGGCTGGCTGGCTGTGCTGGCTGCCTAGCAAGTTGCCCCGGCTGAATGCGCAGGCTTGTTGCGCCGGGTGGCTGGCTGCGTTGGCCCGCTGTCTGCTCTGGCTGGCTGGCTGCCTGCGCTGTCTGGCTGGCCGGCTGCGCAGTCTTGCTGCGTCGGGTGGCTGCGCAGAGTGGCCGCGCAGACTGAATGCGCAGACAGGCTGCGCAGGCTGGCTGCGTTGGGCGGTTGGCTGGCAGTCTGGCAGCGCCGGCTGGGTGCGGAGGATGGCTGCGCCGAATGTCTGCGCTGCGTGGCTGCGCCGGATTGACTGGCTGCGCTTGCTGGCTAGCTGGCTGAGATGCCCGCGCTGGCTGGCTGGCCACGCATGCTGGTTGCGCCGGTTGTCTGCGCACGCTGGTTGCGGTGACTGCCTGGGTGGCTGCGCTGACTGGCTGGGTGGCCGCGCTGGTTGCCTGGCTGGCTGGCTTGCAGGCTTGCTGATTGCGTTGGCTGGTTGACAGCCTGCCTGATTTCGCTGGCTGGCTGCTCTGGTTGGCTCGCTGCGCTGGGTGTGTGGCTGCGCTGCCCGGCTTTCTGTTCTTTCTTGCTGGCTGACTCGCTGCCTGGCGAGTACACGGACATGGACTAAGAACATTGAACAGCTCACAAACAAATTGACCACTGCTTGTAATGTAACTGTTACACCACATAGAGTATGTCTGAGTAAGCAATGAAAATGAATTTCGATTCATTTTTTCACTCAATCGTGAGTTGTGGAATAATATTCTGGGGGAATTCAGCACAAAGGTACATATAAAGGTAATTAGTGTTATCATGGTATGTAGAAGCAGAAATTATTTTAGTTATTTCGTTAGATCGTTAGTTGGTTCGTTGGTTAGTTAGTAGGTTCATTAGTTAGTTAAATGATTGGTTAGTTACTTAGTTGGTTCTTTAGTTAATTAGTTGACTGGTTGCTCTGACTGGCTAGCTGGTTGCGCTGGCTGGTTGGTTGGTTGGCTTGCATGCTGGGTGGCTGCGTTGGCTGGCCTGCTGCGCTGGCTGGCTGGTTGCGCTGGCTGGCTGGCTGGCTGTGCTGGCTGCCTGCGATGGCTGCTGGCTGGCTGGCAATTTGCCCCGGCTGGCTGCGCAGGCTTGTTGCGCCGGCTGGCTGCGTTGGCTCGCTGTCTGCTCTGGCTGGCTAGCTGCCTGCGCTCTCTGGCTGGTCGGCTGCGCAGTCTTGCTGCGTCAGTTGGCTGCGCCGTGTGGCTGCAACAAGTGGCCGCGCAGACTCTCTGCGCAGGCTGGCTGCTTTGGGCGGCTGCCTGGCAGTCTGGCAGCGCCGGCTGCCTGCGGCGGATGACTGCGCCCAATGTCTGCGCTGGATTGGCTGGCTGCGCTTGCTGTCTGGCTGGCTGCGCTTGCTGTCTGGCTGGCTGCGATCCCTGCTGGCTGGCTGGCCACGCAGGCTGGTTGCGCCGGTTGTCTGCGCACGCTGGTTGCCCTGGCTGGCTGGGTGGCTGCACTGGTTGTCTGGCTTGCAGGCTTGCTGATTGCGTTGGCTGGCTGACAGCCTGCCTAACTTCGCCGGCTGGCTGCTCTGGTTGGTTCTCTACGCTGGGTGTGTGGCTGCGCTGCCTGGCTTTCCGCTCTTTCCTGCTGGCTGACTCGCTGCCTGGCTGGCCGGCTGCTTTCTTGCCTGGCTGGCTGCATGCCTGGTTACCGGGCTACCTGCCTGCCTGGCTTTCTGGTTGCCTGGCTGGCGGGCTGCCTGCTTTCTTGCCTGGCTGGCTGGTCAGGCAGCACTGCAGAATCAGCAGTAGGCTAAATTGTAACATTATATACTAATTTGAACAAACGTTTCCGTTGTACAATATTATAATATGTCACTATTTAAAATTATTTATTAGGTCAACAATACTCACGATGAAACTTTTAAACACAAGAAATAGGTAAATAATAGTAAATATTATAAATTTTATAACAACTAAAATATTCATTCAAATTATAAATGAATGAAAATACAAGAAGTTTTTCAAGGCACGTTTAAATTGATTTCTTTTACGGCATATTTCTTTTATTTGAGAAGGCTTACTGTAGAACACACCAATTCCAGTGTAATATTTTCCCTTCTTCTGTACTGACGGATTACATATTGGCCGATGTTGATTCGATTTATTCCTAGTATTGATAATGTGTATCTCAGTGTTCAACTTAAAATAATTCCCATTATCATTCACAAAAAGAAAGAGACAATATATATTGGGACTGCAATGGCAATATTTTTAAGTTCTTAAGATGTTTGCTACATGAATCTCTACCGCTTATCCCTACAATGATTCTAATAGTTCTTCACATTTTACAACACTTTGAAATAAAATTATTTAAGTACTGGTTTTAATGATAAACTAATCTCTACTATTTCCCGCACTAAATTTCTTAGTATCATTCTTGACAGTACACGGACATGGACTAATAACATGTAACTGGTCACAAACAAAAACTGCTTCTTATGTAACTGTTACACCACATAAAGTGTGTCTGAGTAAGCATTTAAAATGTTTTTCCATTAGTTTTTCACTTAATCGTGAGTTGTGGAATAATATTCTTGGGGAATTCAGCCCAAAGGTACAGATAAGGGTAATTAGTGTTATTATGGGATGTAGAAGCAGAAATTATTTTAGTTATTTCGTTTGATCGTTAGTTGGTTCTTTGCATAGTTATTTGGATTATTAGTTAGTTAACTGGTTCGTTAGTTACTTAGTTGATTCGTTAATTAATTAGTTGGCTGGTTGCTCTGGCTGGCTAGCTGGCTGCGCTGGCTGGTTGGCGTACATGCTGGGTGGCTACGTTGGCTGGCTGACAGGCTGGCCTGCTGCGCTGACCGGTTGTTTGCGCTGGGTGGCTGCTTTCTGATTTGCTGTGCTGTCTGCTCGCTGGCTGAATGCGAAGGCTGGCTGCGCTGGCTGCTCGCTGACTGGCTGCCTGCAATGGCTGCTGGCTGCGCTGTCTGGCTGGCAGGCTGCTCTGGCTGGCTGCGCCGACTAGTTACGCTGGCTGTCTTCGTTGGCTCGCTGTCTGCTCTGGCTGGCTGGCTGCCTGCGCTGTCTGGCTGGCCATGTGCGCAGTCTTGCTGGTTCCGGTGGGTGCGCAGACAGGCTGTGCAGGCTGCCTGCGTTGTGCGGATGGCTGGCATTCTGGCAGCGGCGGCTGGCAGCGCAGACTGTCTGGATTGGCTGGCTGAGTTTGCTGTCTGACTGTTTGGGCTGGCTGGCTGACTACGATGGCTGCTGCCCGCGCTGGCTGGCTGGATACGCAGGCTAGTTGCGCCGGTTTTCTGCGCACGCTGGTTGCGCCGGCTGGCTGGGTGGCAGCGCTCGTTTCTTGGCTGACTGGCTTGCAGACTTGCTGATTGCGTTGGCTGGCTGGCTTGCTGCTCTGGTTGGCTCGCAGCGCTGGGTGGGTGGCTGCGCTGCCCGAGCTTTCCGCTCTTGCTTGCTGGCTGCTTCGCTGCCTGCCTGGCTGCCTCGCTGGCTGCTTTCTTGTCTGGCTGGCTGCATGCCTGCCTGCCTGTTTGGCTGCTTCACTGCCTGCCTGGCTAGCTGGCTTCCTGCCTGCCTGGCTGGCGGGCTGCTTGGTTGCCTGGCAGGCTGCCTGCTTTCTTGCCTGGCTGGCCAGGCAGGCAGCCCTGCAGAGTCAGCAGTAGTCTAAAGTTTAACAATATGTACTAATTTAAACTAACATTTCCGTTGTTCAATATTATAACTTGTCACTCTTTAAAATTAATTATTAGTTCAACAATTCTCAAGATGAAGCTTTAGAATACAAGAAATAGGTAAATAATAGTAAATATTATGAATTTTATTACAACAAAAATATTCATCCAAGGTCTAAATAAATGAAAATACAAAAAAATTTTCAAGGCACGTTTAAATTGATTTCCTTTACGGCATATTTCCTTTATTTGAGAAGGCAGACTGTAGAAAACCCTAATCCCAGTGTAATATGTTCCCTTCTTGTATACTGACAGATTAGATATTGGCAGATGTGGATTCGATTTATTCCTAGTGTTGATGCTGTGTGTCTTAGAGTACACCTTAAAATAATCCCCATTATCATTCAAAAAACAACAAAAGGGATAATATATATTGGGACTGTACCTGATACCTAGGGGTAGAGCTGTGCCACCCTGCTTTGGGGGCTTATACATACTGGCACTGGCCCTCCAAGTTGGGGGCTGGGCAACAGACTGACAGACTTTCATTGTAAAAGTGCTAAGTGTAAGGAAAGCTAAACTGTGACCTCAGACGAGTCAGACTGAATGGAATTGACCTAGACAGAGGAAATGGATTAATGAGAGCAAGATAGCTATTGGGAAAATATGAACATTTTACAGGGGAGGAGCAACGAATGAATTGGTGAAAGATTTGGGTAAGTATAAAGGAGATATATGTGTTCTGCAAGAAATTAGATGGCCAGGGAAAGGAACCATGACAAAATAGAATTATATGATTTTATATATTGGACATAAAAGTGCCAATCATGATTTTTTGAACAGGATTTTATATTAGTATACGTATAATGGATAATTTATTAGATTTGAACCTGTAAATGTAAGAATTTGTAAAATTTGGGCTAAACTTAGATACAAAACTTTGACATTGCTATCAATATGCACTCCGACTGAAGAAAAAGATGAAGTTGCCAATTACAACTTGAAACAGTTCTAAGGGACTTCAATGCTAGAGTTGGAAAAGAGTCCTATTTATATCTAGAATGTGGAGGACACAGCCTTCACAACAAATCAAATGTTGGTGGAAAGTGAGTGGTAAATTTTTCACTGGGAAGAGATTTAGCTGTGACGGGAAAATAAGGACTTTCACAAGGTCACCTGAAATCACCTGACAACAAAATATGTAACTTGATACATCACATAGACTTTGATAAGAAGACTCTGTATGAATGTTTGGTATGTGAGAAGTATGAGAAGTGCTGAAATAGAATCAGATTATTTTTAAGTGAGGTCCAAAATTAGATCGCAAATGAAGAGAAGTGAGAAGACTAAGAAGAGTGAAATAAAGAAATGGGATATTGATAAATTAATAAGAAAGGAGTGAAAGAAGAATTCTTCAAGGAAGTAACAACAAATGTACAAAAGCCTCAATTAGAAGGAGTGGAAGATATAAATGAAATATGGAACAAAATCAAAAAAGGAATAAATGAAGCAGCTGGAAAAGTAATAAGAAGAGAGGAAAAAGGGCAAAGAAATAGTTGGTTTGATGAATTATATCAAATAATATTAGAAGACATAACGAGAGTTTATGACAAAATGATTAGCAGAAATAGCAGACAAAATGAACAAGAATATAAGGATAAAAGAAAAGAGCGCATAAAATATTTAGACACAAAAACAGAGTATTATTTTTATCAAAGCTGGAGCAAGAATGATGATAACAATGAAGCAAAGAAATTTTATCAAGAAATGAATAGTATAAGAAAAGGATTCAAACCACAAACATTACTGATTAGGAATAAAGAAAGTAACATAGTAAGCAACAGAGAGAAAGTCCTGCAAAGGTGGTCTGCTTATTATGAGAAGCATTACGAACTTCAAGATGGAACAGACAGTCACAGTGGAGAAGAGTAGACAATGTGCGTACAACCCGCAAAACCATGTGGTGAACCACCAAATGATGTAGACACAGAGACAGTAATGAGTAAACTGAAAAACAGAAAAGCAACTGGACATGATCAGATCCTGGCCAAGTTGATTACAGAGGGAGGGAAAGAGCTGAAGAAGGCCATTTATAAACTCATTTAAAAAATATAGGTGGGACAGATCTTACCACATGATGGAAATAAGGCATAATATGTCAAATTCATAAGTAAGGGGATGTGTGGTGCAATAATTATAGAACAGTCATATTGCTCTTTACAACGTACAAAATTCTAGCAAATATTTTATGTGTAAAATTAGTACCTTATGCTGTGCAAATAATAAGAAAATAGAACGGATGCTTTTGAAGGAGAAGCTCAACTGCTGATCAAATTTTTTACTGAGAAAAGTATTGGAAAAATTTTGTGAACAAACCATAGATGTATTAAGCTATTTATTGGTTTTCAAGCAGCATAAGACACTGTACACAGAAAAATTACAAACAGGAAAGACGGTTCAAAAAACAGAGTTGACTGGGAGAAGTCCATTAATGAGGCGCAGGTCTGCGTTGTATTATAGTGCCATCTTAGTAGAAGATGTCAGTTATTTGAAATTACTTACCAAGTGTCATAGTACACGTTGCGCATATTTTTTCGCACGGCTTATTTTTGACAACCATGCTTCTGAAACTGACCTTATTTTCTTTCCATAGTGAACGTTTTGAATAAACTTCCGAGTTTAACCCCTCTTTACTAGGTTTCACCTTTCCCGCCATACCTACGTTGCCACTGATCCCCACCAGACGAGTATTGTCGCTCAGAAAAATAGTGCAGATTGTAACTTTGTAACTACGAAGCGATGTGGTACTCGTGCTCAGATCATCTCGCTGACGCTCTCGTGTCGGTGCAACGTCTTCTTTGCTCTATGTGTACCGTAGCCGTATCCTATAACAATTGTCTTCGGGGCTGCGACTACAATCTTTACCAAAGAACAGCATGATCGTTTTAGACGCACAGTACGTACGTGAGAGCAGCAAGATCAATTAGAAGTTTTGTAAACCCATACTAGACTGTAGGGCGTTAGATTTCAGACGACAGCTATATAGACCGATGAGCTATCAATTTTCGTCATGTTGGTATGTTATCGAACCCAGTTACATGCCGCAGTCATGGATCAGATGCTGCAGCTGGTTTGCATGCTGTCAGTGCAATAGACAGTTGTCAGTGTGGTGTACATTGCAGTCATAGGGCTGGTGTTATGACGCCGTTGAAGTTGTGATCACTAATGTTAAGTTAGAAGATTTCGCGTATTATGTAGAAATATATGCGTAATGTAATTGTAGGGCACGCACTTTGTTTTGCATCAAGAGGTCACAATTTGCAATGAATATCGAAGAGGTGGATGCTACTTGTAACCCTGTGCATTTCGTAACACAAGTAAGTTACTTTTTAATAAAAAATTATAGAACTTCACATTTTTCTTCCATTCTGTATGGTGAAACCTACACCATAATGAATTGGCCCTTAAGCGAATGCAGTGGTCACGTTAGTGTTTTCTAAAGCCCAAGTACTATATTAACAAGAACACATGCACACATAATGTACAGATATGTGGCTTCTTGTGTATAATCATCTCACCGGTTAAACTTAGGTGTAATACCCATATAACGCTTGCAAAATGTGAAGGTTTTTTGAAGGGTTTTCAGACTTCACTGAAACATGTATGCCGTCAAACTCACTGTGCTCACCTCACACCAGTGGATTTTACTTTTATAATAACCACTTTGAGTACTGTTATGGGTTAATTGTGTAAATTATGTTATGTATAACCTCCATAATTTAGGTTTCAGGCAGTGTTGTATGCTACACAGGTGCTACCAGTCAATTATGTTTCTTTGATTAGAGTTGGATTGGTTGACTTACCTGTGGGAACCTGTATGCTAAGCTACACATTGGCTGTGTTATATTTTGGGTGGAATTGCTACTGAATTGGGTTTTCAACAAGCTAGATAACTCCTTTAATTCTGGGTTAAATTTAGGTATACAGTTGCTTATTTCCCATGCTGTTGCATAGTATATTTCCCATTCACTTCCAGTTTGACACATTTTCATGTTTTAATGTCATTTTTTTATAGAATATGTGAGAAATTCAATAGCAGTACATTGCTGACAAGATGTTTTACATGTTTGCTTGTTTTGGGTAGCAAAACTTTGTAATTGATGCACATATTCTAGAACAAAATGAAACTCTTCTTAACTATTGGTATAATTTAAGTTAAGAAAACACAAACATGCATTCTGAACACCCAGTTCCTTGTGTTTGTGTAATTACTGCTCACAAGCTAAGAGAGTAAGAACCAATTAAGCTAGGATTGTTTTTAATTGCAGCTGTCTCTCTACATTGGAGGCTCTGTAGATGCCTTTCTAAACCAAGTGACAATGCATGTACAAGGGATGTTACAAAAAGTGCTGTAAAAACATGTAGAAGCACAGTTGCAAGAAATAAATATTGTACTACAGACCAATGGAAATGCATTCAGCTAAGGTTGATTTTTTAAGTGTTTTCTGTTATGACACCATCATTTGCCAATTTTATCAGTGTGTTCTTTTATGCCAGTGTCAGTTGCTAAGATTACATAGTGTTTATGATCGATGAATGAATTAGTGTGGTGCATTGGTGAAATGATGTTGATAGGTAAAAATCGAAGTGCTTGGAGAAAATTCGGTCCCTGTGACTGTGGTGTTAATGAAAATTTGTGTCAGTTATTCAGTTTTTACTTTTTACAGGTTTGAACAAATTTTGCTACATCCTTCTTTACAAAACCCATGAATTTGATTGTCATTTTGGTTAAGAGGCATGATTGACTGAAGGATGAACACAGTGACAGAAGAGCTGACCTGCTAACTTCATTTGTATTCCCTATTTAAGGATGGCTGCAAACCTGGTTCTGGGTACCATGGAGATAAAGGCTGTGAGACGAGCACAATATTTCAGGAGCCAGTCACGACAACATCGGAGCATGACTGCAGCGGTTTTGACATTGTGAAAGCTACACAGGTAATATTATTGCATCCTAGATGGATGCCTGAAGTACGGTGTTGTGTCAGTACCATAGCAAGATATCCATTTCCTTGCTTTTGAATTGATTGAGCCATTCAGCAACTTGTTGAAGGCTAGAAGATAGGCCAGGACATGTCATAGTGAATAAAAAATTGAGTAAAAGTTGTTTCATGAAGGTGTATTATTCAGAACATATAATTAATGTGATTTAATAAAACACAATGGGATGACACATAAGTTTCCAGTATGTGATTCTGGATAAAAAGCAAAATTTCACTGGACATATCCTGTTTAATAACTCACAAATTAAAAGTTTATGCTAGATGTGTGTGTTTTAATCATGATTTAAGTAAGCTGTTATGGTGGTTTTGGAACCTAACCTTGATTTATAAATCAAACGTGTCTGTGAGAACTAGATTTCAGAACAAAGGTTTTAAATGCAGCCAGTTTGTAACCAGGAAACTATTTGTACTTGGCATCACTTCAATATGCATAACTGTGCGGAGCATCGTAATATGTCAGCACTATGTATGCAGCTGACAATGGGGCAGGGTATGACAACTGGTTTATAACTTCCTAACGTTATGAGAAGTGTGTGTTGTAACTACAGTTGCACCATAGTGTTGCTGTCCCAGTGTGACAGACTTGATAAATTAACAGAGCATTTGTTTTAGTATGGGTCCCTTGCACGCTGTAGAGAGCTGGTGGAAGCAGGGTTTGATGTCAACCAGCCAGACAGTGAAACTGTCACACTTCTGCATTGGGCAGCAATCAACAACCGTCGTGAAATTATCCGTTACTACATCAGTAAGGGAGCAGTTGTTGATGCAGTGGGGGGTGAACTCTTGGCAACACCCCTGCACTGGGCAACAAGGTAAGATATGTGTTTAGTTCGTAGATGAAGGAAATTTTTGCATTAGATTTGTAACCTGTTCTTTTTCTTATTTATACTGTTAAAGTGTGAAATATTGGATAAAATTATAGGTGATCAGTTTTTTAATTAGTACAGAGTGTTCTTTAAGAAGGATAGTTTTCAATGGTTAGCAAGTTCGATTTGAAGAAGGAAAGGAGTGGGAAATAAAAATGTATGTCATTAGTGTGTTTCCAGTGCTATAATGTATAAATATATTGTTTTGTGCAAATTTGTGTATTGTTTAGGGTTTTTTGGGCACACACACACACACATACATGGATGTGAGCATTCACACGCTCTCTCTCTCTCTCTCTCTCTCGCTCAGTCACCTTATGCACCCCGTCTTTCTTTCATTCTTTCTTTCTGTATTTTTTATTCTTTCATTTATTCCTTTCTTCCTTCCTTGTTTGTTTGTTTCTGTATTTTTTTCTTTCTGTCATTCATTCTTTTATTCCTTCTTCCATTCTTTCTTTCTTTTTTTGTCTCTCTCTCTCACATGCACATGCACACACACACACACACACACACACACACACAGACATACAGACATACAGACACACACACTCACACACACACACACGCGCGCACACACACACGCGCGCACACACACACATGAGATAAGCCTACATTTTGCTGGTAAGGAAACTAGCCTAATAGTGTAGCATGCACGTGGTTAGTGCAGGTGACTGAACTAATGTCTTGGTGTGTTAGGCAGGGACACCTGGGCAGTGTAACTCTCCTCATGCAGCATGGTGCAGATCCTTCATTGCGTGATGGAGAAGGCTGTTCCTGCATACATCTAGCAGCACAGTTTGGTCACACTGCTATTGTAGCATACTTTGTTGCGAAGGGTGTCAACATGAACATGCAGGACCGCAACGGCATGACCCCACTTATGTGGAGCGCCTATAAAGTTACTAGGTAAATCGTTACGTCAGCAGAATTCTTCCTTTTCTTCTTCTTCTTCTTCTTCTTCTTCTTCTTCTTCTTCTTCTTCTTCTTCTTCTTCTTCTTCTTCTTCTTACGGCCCGTCAGCTTATGCTCCAGATGCACTGCAGCCTTAGGCTTATTGTGCAGCCCTAAGTACTTCATTCAGCACAGATTCAGTAACCCTGTGTCTTGTATGATGAAGCAAAGGTCCCTTACTGAAGCTGTGCTTATGTCTTTTGGTTCGACAATCAGCCTCCCAAAGACATTATAATGCTGACGAGCCAACGCCTCGCAACAGCAAATAATGTGCTGCACTGTTTCAGTCACCATCCCGCAGAATCTGCAGATTGGATCCCCATCAAACAGGCCCATAATATACAGGTGCCCCCTTACAGGAGCATGCCCTGTGAAGATTGCAGTTACCATTTTTAGTTGATGCCTACTTAACTTAAGTAGGTCGTCAGCTCTTTTCGTACGTGGCCTGCCTATAAATAGTTTGCCATGTCTGAGGCCTGGTAAATCTTTCCAGGCTCTATGATGTTGAACCTCAGTCCAGTTCTTAATTGCTTCTCTTACCGAGCACTTAGGTATTCCAAGAGCCGACTCTGAACCGAGTAATGGCATGGCTGACGCCTGTCTAGCAAGCTTATCAGCTTCCTTATTGCCCAAAATGCCCCGGTGCCCCGACACCCAAGCGAGGGTAACCTCATTCAGGCTGGCCAGCACAGAGAGAGCATCCAGGCATTCTGCAACCAGTCCTGAAGTCACTTTCGGGCTACTAAGTGCCTTAAGTGCAGCCTGGCTATCAGAAAAAATGAGATTCCCCTTATTCTTGTAAGCCCTTCTTATGTTTTCGCATGCACATTGTGGAATGGCATATATTTCAGTTTGGAAAACTATGGCAAATGTACCCATTGGGAAGCTAAAGCTTCTATTTGGTCTCAAGCCAAAAATGTCAGACCCCGTCCCTAAATTAGCCCTAGAGTCGTCAGTGAACCAGATCAGAGCATCCTAAGGGAACACTGGGTCTTTATTTCTCCAATAATCCCAAACTATAATGACATTGAAGATTTTGGAATAATAATAATAAACTGGAATAGTGTGGTCCGACTGCATTTCCAAGATTGGGTCACTCACATTTTTCCAGATAGACAGCAACCCTGCTTCTGCTTTAGGATTGGCTGGTTGCTGAAGTATATGCAGCCTATAGAGTGCCATCCACACCTCCACCAGGATCACCAGATCCAACGGAGTCAGATTCAAAAGTATCTCCATTGCTGCAGTAGGGGTCGATTTCATAGCCCCCGTAATAGCTCGACAGGCCATTCTTTGAATCCTGTCTAATTGAGTTTTAGTGGTTTTTTTGCATGACCTTGGACCACCACACCAAGGCATCATGAAGTATGGATGGTCTAATTACCCTAGTATAGAGCCAATGCACCATATTAGGTCTGAGACCCCATTTCTTACCACATATGCGTCTAGTTACCGCAAAGGTGGTTTGCGATTTATTAATTGTCTTCTGCCAATGCTGGTTCCAATTGAGTTTGGAGTCTAAGGTCACTCCCAAATACTTAACCTCATCCAGCATTGTAAGTTCCTTACCGTAGAGTGTGAGAGGTCCCAAGCCCTCTGTGTTCCTTCGGTTCATAAATGGGACTATGGCTGTTTTGTGAGGGCTAATATTTAGACCCTCTTTTACAGCCCATTTGACTATCATGTTCGGGGCCGCTTGCATAATCTCATTGACAGTGTGTGCAAATTTACCTTGGACTATGATAACAATATTGTCAGCATAGCCGAATGTACTGAAACCTAGGTCATTTGTGATAGTCAAAAGCCTATCAACAACTAGGGTTCACACGAGGGGAGACAAAACTCCTCCCTGCGGGCATCCACCTACGACTTTGGCAGTCAAACTGCTGCCCATAATGGAGGTATGTACAAGTCTGCTTTCAAGCATGGACCTGATCCACCTGCAACAGGTTTGCTCAAGTCCATGCTCTCTGGCAGCCGTAATTATTGCGTTAAAAGAGGTATCGTCAAACACCCCCTAAATGTCCATGAGATCCATAAACTTATTATTTCTGTTTGGAATAAGGAGGAATTGCCTGAGGAGTGGAAGGAGTCAATCATTTAACTTACCTATAAGAAGGGCGATAAAACAGATTGTAGTAATTGTAGAGGTATATCACTTTTGTCCACTACATACAAATTTTATCCAAAATTCTGCTATCAAGGTTAATTCCATATGCAGAAGAAATTATGGAGATCATCAGTGTGGATTTTGATGCAACAGGTCAACTACTAATCATATATTTTGTGTTGATGAAATACTGAGAAAAAATGGGAATATAGTGAGGCAGTGCAGCTATTTATAGACTTCAAGAAAGCTTATGATTCACTGAGGAAGGAGGTCTTGTAAAATATTCTCATTGACTGTGGTATGCACGTGAAAATGGTAAGGCTAATACAGATGTGTCTGAATGAAATCTGTAGCAGAGGCTGGGTGGGCAAACATTTGTCCAACATGTTGCTGTTAACCCTTTAATGCCTAATTAAATCCCTTCATGCTGCGGCAGCCTGCCGAGATTTTTAGCTGGGGATTTTAATTCTTAATGCTTACTCTTAAAAAAAAAAGCATATCTCATAGGCTTTTGCTTCAAATTTAATGAAATAAAACTTTGCACTCTGTTTATGAATTGGTTAATTTGGGAAAAATGTTCACCTCTTTTTATAATAAATTTAGGCCTATGATTTGCATGCATGATATAAAATGTGGTGTAAATAGTTCATTACTGACATAATTGTCGTTGCTGCAGAAGGTCTGTGGCTCCTTGGATTACTGTTTTATCATGACACACAGTATTCACAATGGGGATGATTTACAAATTTACTCTAGTGTGACATTCCTCCCCTGATCCTCACCCTTATGTCACCCCTTTTCAATTTCAGTTGTTTTGGTCCAAAGTCATGGGGCATGTCTTTTCTGTTGGACCAAACTGTCCTGCATGAATTTATTTTACGTCTGACCAAATCATCAAAAAGTCTTCGGGATGAAAAGAAATTGTCCATAAATATTTTATATCCTAAGCCTTCAACTCTGCAAATCAAATGTCTAACAGTTGTGTATGTTGCAGTCATGTCGTCATTGGCGGAGTGTGAGTCTCTACACAGTTTCTTTCTAATGTCATATGTATACCCTGATTCATCACAAAGTTTGTAAATTTTGATGCCAAAACTTTTTTTTTCTTTGAAATGTACTGCCTGAAGATAACCCTACCCTTGAATTTTACAGTTACCTCTTTCACTGCCAAATGCTCTGAGGGGTTATAGAATTTAGCATAAGGCTCGGTCAAAGTGTCAAAGACAGTCCTTAGTTTCCATAGTCGGTCATATTCTTTGCCCTTGTGTGGTCTGTCTCAATTGTCTGCAAAATTTAAAAAATGCAGTATGTGTAAAAATCTGTCTGTTGTCATGGTCTCGCTGTAATACAGAATATGTAGCTGCCTGAGTCATGACCGGTAGTCATGTAGTGTGTCTTTCGTGTCCCATCTGTAGAGCTAAGACAATGAAAGTCATCATGTCTGGCAACGTAATGTCAGGCAGTTGGCAGCTTGGTCTGGCTTGTACATCTAAGTGTTGGTGCTAGTATAGATTGATCTGTTCCACCAGCAGATGAAAAATTTCTGTGAAAAACAACATCAACACAGACAGTGGTGTTCTGTCTTTGTTGATGTATGGAGCCTCACTTTTTTTCACAACTTTTGCTGGACCAAGAAAAGGACGAATAATTGTGTTCCTTCCTTGAAGCAGTCCTCAGGTTGGTAATCCACCACTTGTTGCAGTCTGTGGTTCAACTTCTGCTGAGGCTTGTTGTTGTTGTTGTCGTCGTCGTCGTCGCCATTGTCGTCATCGGTGTTGTCATTGTTCTTCAAAATCATCTTCAACATCGCTAGCCTCAGCTCCTAATTCCGAGTCGGTATCAGCAACCAGGATTTCACTGATGACTTTCTCCTGGAGTTTGATTTTCTTGGTGGCAATTTCTGAACGCCTACAATCATCTCCGTTATTTAGACTCCTCTCTTCGACTGGGCACAGTTTTAGAAACCTAATGCCATGAAGATATGAGCTTCTACAATGACAGCAAAACAGATCTAAAGGTTCGATGTGACCACTGTGTAAAATTCCAGCTATTTGAGTGTACCCAGGACGTTTTTAGTAGATTGATGGCTGTGTGCTACATGTTACTGCCCCACAACCCCTACAGAGTACCCCAACACTACAAGAGACACATCTGTGTGCCCTTCTGTAGCTGTAAACATTGATTTTTGTGGATATCTCCAGTTTTTGAGCATTAGTTTTGTCTGAACTATATGGGTTCAGTAAGCCACTGAAAACATTTCTGGTCAACAGTTAGTGTTCGGTTCATAGGCCAATGTTGATATTTCAACCCACAATGGACTGCAATGCGAGTGATAAACAAAGCTGGCTGTTTCTGGAACTGTATTAGTCAGCTGGGACAGAATGCATAGTTGTTATGTGTTGACATATAAATCAGGGTATTTGGAGGGGTTAAGGAGGTGGAGGGGTTCGATTCTGGCTCCAGAAAGAAACCCTGACCTTCAAGGGTCCTGCACTTTTGCAAAACTCAGCAGTATATGAGATAAGAGTGAAAAAAATTCCTTCGAAATTCAACAGATTGTTTGCGACCTCTACATAAGTCGTTCAGCAGTTTAAAGGGCTCATCATGCAGTGCCTTATAGGTTGTTCAGCAGCAAAAGTTTAAGAATGGTTTGAAACAAGGAAACACTTTATTGCCATTGCTTTTTAACTTTTCTTTAGAGTATGCCATTAGGAGGGTTCAGGTAAACCACGAAATTGATTTAAATGATAGATACTAGTTTTTGCTGATGATGTTAATATATTGGGCCGAAGCATACAAACAATTAAGAAAAACACAGAAACTTAAGTATTTACTAGTAAGGAGATTGGACTAGATGTAAATGCTGATAAAACCAAGTGCATGTCTCTAAACCAGAATGCAAGGCAAAGTCACAATATTAAAATTGATAATAGTTCATTTGAAAGGGTGGAACAGTTAAAATGTTTGGGAACAACCGTAGTGAATCAAAACTCTATTCAGGAAGAAATTAAGATCAGGGAATGCTTGCTGTCATTTGTTGCAGAATCTTTTGTGTTCCAGTCTGCTATCCAATAATAAAAAAATTAAGATATACAAAACCATAAGTTTGCCTGTTGTGTTGTACGGGTGTGAAACTTGGTTGCTCACATTGAGGGAGGAATGCAGGCTGAGGGTATTTGAGAATAGGGTGCTGAGGAGAATATTTGGGCTGAAGAGGGACGAGGTAACAGGATAGTGGAGAAAACTGCATGAGGAGCTTACTGATCTGTACAACTGACTAAATATTATGCATGTGATCAAACTGAGAATAAAGAGTTGGGTGGAGGCAGGGCAAGTGGCATGTATGGGGGAGAGGCAAGGGGTATACAAGGTTTTAGTGGGGGAAACTGAGGGAAAGAAACCACTCAGAAGACCCAGGTATAGATGGGAGGACAGTATTAAGATGGATCTTCAGGAACTGGGATTGGGGAGGGCATGGACTGGATTGATCTGACTTAGGATAGGGACGGGCTTTTGGCTCTTATATTTGCAGTAATGAACCTTTGGGTTCCATAAAATGCAGGGAATTTCTTGACTGGTTATGTCCTCAAGAAGGACTCAGTAAGTAAGTTAGTAAGTAATTAAGTAAATAAGTAGGTAGGTGGGAGGGAGGGTGGATGAGTAGGTAGGTGGGTGGGTAGGTGGGTGGGTGGATAGATAGGTAGGTACATAAAGTAAGTAAAGTGAGTAGTTAAGTAAGTATTCCTGCAGGATACCTTCATCCAAAAAAAAGTCTTTTAGGAAGGTATTGTTGATCAGAAACACCTGTACGTCCAGGCTAGGGGTTATTAGAAGGTTTGATGCCCTTTTCTTGCAGTCTTTTTCTTTTGGCCTTCATTTAAAGATAATTGACATACAAATAGCAGTAACATGTCTGACAAAGAAAGAATGGAAAGGTTAAAGAGAAACAATACTGACATGATTTTTTTTGTATAGTTTTTTGGGAGGTATGGACAGCAAAAAAAATTCATAATTCTTTATAATTCCTTCAAGGTTTTGAAAAATTTTAATATTTTATCCTTTTTGTCTTGTCCATTGTAGTCTTGACCCAACACGTCTCCTCTTAACATTTGGTGCATGCACGACAACACAAGATAAGCTGCATGGTAACACAGCATTGCACTGGGCAATCCTTGCTCAGAATCACACTGCAGTCTCCACTCTCGTCATGCATGGGGCAAGCCTCGACATTGCCAATGCACAGGTCAGAACCATTTTGTATATTAAACAAACTTTTATCCCACTTATCTCATAGGTGAGTGTTCACTTATTCCTAACTATAGAAACAAGTATGGTCAATTCCTGTTTATTTAAGCTAATGAAGTGGATAAGACAAGTGAGTAACTGAAAATTATGGATCATTCAAATATATTGGTTTGTACTTTTACTACACATGCTACTTAACTGTTTGGCACTGGAATTAAATGCCGTCAGTGATCTACAGAAGCCTGGAATATAAGTGGGTGCTGGGTTGTGTAAGAGCAGATATATGTAATGTGATATTGTGCATTTTGAATATCACACTGCACGTTACATATGTATAATATTTGGTGCCAAAGGGTTAACCACTTCCTGAATACTGGGTCTATACATGTGGCTTCTGTTTTGACCAAGAGTGTGTAATGTCTGATGTTTTTTGTGAATTCAAACTTCTTCTTATGACAGTTCATTATTTGCCTTGCAGCTGTCATACTGGTTTTACCTACATATCAGAATACCCTGTATGACAATATGTCTTTACAGTTTTATATTAAAATAACTGTACAAAACATTTTTAACTTTGTATGTGATTATATGGCAATCCCTGATTTTCAGGGGATGAATTGAAAAATTTCTTATTTTGCATTTGGGTAAATATGTTATTAGTGCATTGAAACCCTCACTGACCCATGTAGTCTGTCAAATTGTCAGCATAATGTAGTGCCACATTACAAATTCTGATCTTCTTCAGTCTCGCCCTGCTCATTCTGTTCCTTATCCCTTTGTTTTGTGGCATTACTGATAATATCTGTGAGTTGTATAATATTTATTCCATTCTTTAAGGTTTTCTTCATTCATATTTTAAACTCTTTCAAAACATACACCACATTAGTAATGTCCGGCTTGTTTATTTCTTTACTGGCAAAATATTGAACATTATCTGGCTCCAATTTGGACAAAGTTCCCTCCGTGTTCAGAGAAGCTGTGTACTAAATGTAATATCCATCAATGTCCCCCGCCACCAGATGTCATAACATTGCCTTCCTGATAAAGAGTTCAGAGTGTTCAGTAGTAGTGTTGTGTTGATGCAGTCACATCTTGATATCTGTATGTTGAATTGTGACTGTAATGTTAGGGCAGAAGGGGAAGGAGCACAACTTTACAGTGATGAAACATAGCCAGTCTTTGTTAACACATCACTTCAAAGATAAAACATTTGGAAGCAGTTCTACCTGTGGCATCCCCCTTCCCCATTTCCTCTTCTAGCCATTAATCCCTCTTGTTTCTTTCTTCCATTCCATGTACTGGTTGTTTGAGATAAGAAAGAGATGAAAGTCTAGTTCATATGTGATTGTATACATATGTGACTATGTGGTAGAAATGAAACTTTAAATATCAGTTCATGGATAATGTGTAAATTAGGTGATACATTTACAAGCCATTGGGACCTGACTGTCCTTTATTTCTCTGATGGCTGATAACAGCAACTTCTTTCTCAGAAAACTCCATTTGACAGTGTTGTTATTTAATCTGCTTTGCAATGTTGTTGTGGAAATCAGTTAGTGTAACTGGGATGGAGTGGTTTCCTCCCAATGTATCCATAACCAAATGTTTATGCTTATTATTAGTACACATACAGAAATCTTCCTAGTGCTGGCACTGACTCAAAATCTTCATTATGATGGAATTTAAACTGTGTCTTTGGCTGCAGGGGGATACTCCATATAGCCTCCTTCAGTCCCACAAAAATACACCATGGGTTGGTAGAAAGGTGCATGATAAGATCCAAGAAATGTCTGGATCAAAGCGCCGTAACCCTTGCTACAGGATCACGCGAGATAAGGTAAGTGAACCCAGTGATCTGTTTCAAGATGCTGCACCACACTTACTCTCATGATGTAGTTTGTAGCAATGTTTTGGAAGAAATGTATATGGTTAGAAACAAGGTAGAACTCTTATGTTCCAGAACATTAAAAAATTTATTGTCCTTAGGTGGGTGATTGTCAAATACTGGTTCAAGCTAAAGTGTTACATCATTCCCCTGTAGTATACTGGTATTTCTTTAATAAATCTTATAGAGGTATGTGTGGAATCATGCACATCTTCAGCAGGATTTTAAGAAACAAATTAGAAAATTACAGTTAATGATATTTAATTGGCTAGGGGAGGTTAAAAAATAATATAACACACAGTGTTGTTGAAGATTCAGGTGTTCTTGGATGTTGTGCCATGTCAACTGATTAACAGTGGGAGGTAAGTATTTACCAGTCACTAAACTGTAACATCTCAGAAGACTTGAATCCATATTGAGTGTGGTCTATAGATGTTGTATACACTTTCAGTTGTGTGAAAAATTCCCATGCATTGTTGCAATTCATACTATGTATGCTATAATATTGCATATGTAAAGTGTCTTACTTTCTTCCAGTTCTGGGCCACTGTCTTTTCAGGCTGTAAAGTCTGAAGAAAAATGTCTTACAGAGGATATTGCAATTGTTGGATGTTAGGACTGGGTCACTGCAGGCTTGTTGGTTTGACTTGTTTTGACTTCAAATGAATGCTCCCCTAATTTACTTAATCTTAACTTTCTGATACAGAGGAGGGTAGTGTTTGTGAGACATAAGCATGCATGGGAGGTAATTAGAAAAGTGTCTTAAGAGGAGTGAAGTGGGAAGTTGTGATGTATATTGTGCATGCAACTCCCCATTTCATGTGGCTTGATGGTACTTTAAAACCATGAGAATCATACTGGACAAACTTACACATAGTTTTAATAACCTGTAGAGCTCAGCAGACTGGACTGTAACTCTTAAGTCTGTTCCAGAGGCTTCGTTTCTGGTGCATGGTGTCAACACCATTCCTGGCCTTCTACACTGTGGGCATCATTCTGCAATCTAGTCAGAACTATCTAGTCAAGCTGGGACTTCTTATGACTTGCTATATTATTGTGTACATGGCAAGTCAGGTTGTGTTTGATGACCGGCTTATGAATCTACTGCCTATGTCTATCTATCTGGCCACTAAGGTACCTAATGTGAACAATTACCAGATACAACATATCTTTCACATACTTTCAGTAATATATGCTGCAGGTATACCATATTTATTTGAATAAAACAGGTGATCTCAAGTGTCAAAACTTAGATTCTTGTAATATTTCGGCTGTTGAAGATTTAGATTTACAGATGCAATCCAAGTATGGTGCAAGTGTAGCTTAAATTCATGAAAAATGTATGCAGTGGCTGAAATGACTGTTAACATGCACATTTTAAGCAATCTTATTTACAATTTATAAGCCTGTAATACATGCAGGATGTGAATATGTGATATACATTGCCTTAGTACAATTGGTAATGACAGGATGATGACTGCATGAACTTGTGGTTTGGGAAAAATACAAGTGCTACCTAATTTAGGATCATGACATGATGCATGGTGGTAGGCCTTTTAAAAATTATACAGCCCTTGTAAAAGTAACTTTTTTTGAGGGAAGAGAAACAACAGAATGGTAGCTTCATTTGGGTTTGGTCTGATAGATGTAACTAAGGAACCATTAGAAATTTACATTACCTAAATATAGCATTAAAGACACATGATTTGTTTGGAAGTCCATGTAATATGAAAGTAGAATTAATGAATTGTGTTCATTGTGTTGAAGATAATTTATATTTGTTTCTTGAACACATATTTCAAAACTCCATGTGTTTCAGGATTATTGGCAGCAAAATATAAATGCAACTACCATGCAGAAGTGATAAGAAAACTTTATATGTCATTTCAGTTCTGGATGTATGTGACGTGGTTTGTGTGGATCTCTCCTCATGTGGACCTGTGGCTGTCAGTGGTGTTTATTTTATGCTCTGGTGTGTTGTGGTACAACTTCCTACGTGCATGGCGAGGTGACCCAGGTGTGCTGTGCAGCACTCAGGAACAGAAATACAGGGTCTGTGCCAACTCTGGACCTAACAGTACATCTTTACACTTTTGAGAAATTCTTTAACTGGTGAAAAGAAGGCTAATCCAAATTTATGTTATGTCAGTATTACCATTGTCAGCAGCAGCAGTAACAACTTAACAGCCCTGTGTGGGCCTTTTTTTCTTCAATAGTTTGCCATCATTTTAAGTTTAAATTATTACTTGAAATTATTTAATGAAATAAAATGTGGTGTATGAAGTTCTGTATTTCCCTGTGTACGGGTACATAATGTGTGTCTGGAAATTTTGTAGAGTGGTCACTTCTTTCTGATATACCGTGTAACTAAGAACTGTAAAGCATGTACATCTGTGAGGCAGAAGCCATAGAAACTGGAACAGAAGATGAGAAATTTTCTTATTTATGTTCTGCAAGTTCAGGGGTTTCTTTGTTGTGACACACATTTTTAAACATTTTCTTTGTAGGTATTTTCCTGAAAATTGGAGAGTTTAAAGGGGGTTATTTTATATGTGGATGAATGAGATATGTTTTCCACACTTATTCTTTCCCTTTTTTAATACTTTCTTGTCTTTGGTATTCATATATTACAAATGAATTCTGTTGTTGCAACCTGCTGTCCAGGTATTCTCACACTGCACAGTCAGAAACTATTTTTTGTTGTTTTGTGTTAAATATTTACTATTTCAAGTGATATTTTGATTCAGATTTGTAGATTTTAGTGAGGTATACTCTTTTTTTAGTGTCTGATTTTTGCACGCTTTGTTTTGAGGAGATTAGTAAATTTCACTTTCATTTTTATGTAATGTGTGATTCATGTTGGGAAAAAGTTTTTATTTCTTCAACAACTTTTAGTGTAGACCCTCAGATCCAAATTTCTCGAAAATAGGTTTACTGATTTTGTAAGTAAAGCCTAACCAATATATGTATATGTGTGTATGTGTATGTATGTATGCATGTACACACACACACACACACACACAGACACAGACACAATCTGTGTTGTGTGGAAGGATTACAAACAGGTGGAAAGACAATACGTAGTAGCTTCAAAAAGGTCCCAGTCAGAAGGAAATGCCCCCAGAAATGGAGAACCAACAGCTGGTTTCTCCTTCATGAAAATGCTCTTGCGCACTGGTCTGTGTTGGTCAAGGATTTGTTTGGCAAAAAACAATGTGACAACACTGGAGCATCCACTGTATTCTCCTGATATGGCTGCAGCTATTTTTTATGTGTTCTCTTGACTGTAATCAGCAATGTAGGGACCGTGCTTTTGTGATGCTGCTGACATCATTAAGAGTGCAAGAGAAGAGCTGAAAAGGCTTTTACAAAATGGATTCCATGAATGTTTCAAACGTACTTTACAGTCACTGGACTGGCACAAGTATATAGTTGCACAAGGGGACTGTTTTGATGGAAATGTAGTATAAATGAATGTACCTGTTGTATATTTCTCAGACATAAGTGATTCTGGGAACGTTTTTAAGGTGTCATATTTTTAAGCTACAGTATTACTCTAATGGGTTACCTGTTGTAATTACAGACGATCATAGAGCTAGCCGAACGTGGTGGATTTGAACCGCAGTGGTTTTGCAGCTCATGCCTGGTGAGGCGCCCTATTCGCTCCAAGCACTGCTCTGTGTGTAACCGCTGTGTTGCGAAGTTTGATCACCATTGCCCATGGGTTGGCAACTGCATTGGTTTGTAATTTTGTTCTTCATTCTGGTATTCATTTGTGTAACTACTCTGCAGAATCTGTTTAATATTTTTTGATTTAGAGCTTTCCTCATGTGCCATTTAATTTGTATGGGTCACTGCCATCATTAGTGGCAAAGCAACAGCTCCATTAAATTGTTGCTACTCGTTAGTTGTATGATTGCAACAGTGGTGGCTGCCGCTGCTGCTACTTTCCTACCACCACGACTGCCGCCGCCCCCCGCCGCAGCCACCGCCCCGCCGCCACCACCACCACCGCCGCCGCCACTTTAGAATGCAAGCATTGAGAGAGGATGGGCTTGAGTACAGCTTCATAGTCCAGTGATCAGCTGAGGAGCTAAACTGTATTGCACAATATGTTATGAACTTCGTGAAACATGTTTGTTACCTGTCATTTTGGAATACTGCTGTCATAGAATGTGAAGATGAAAATATGTGGAACTTTATTTACCTATTGTTTTGTATGGATGTGAACCTTGGTCTCTTGATCTTGGTGAAGAACAAAGGTTGCATATATTTAAGATGTTTACATTGCTCAGTAGAGTATTGCAGCTAAGAAGGATGAACTAACGGGATGATTGAGAAAAGAACATACTAGGGAGCTTCATATTTATACTGTTTACCTAGTAATGTTAGTGGGATTGAGCAAAGGATGAGATGTTTCCAACATGTAGCTCACGTGGAGGAAATAAAAAATTGTACAAAAATATGGGACCAATTTAGAAGTGGGATGATAGTATTAAAATAGCTGTTAAAGAAACAGGATTTTAGTATGTTGTTTTGCATGTAACTGGCAGATATTTGTGAACACTTGGAAGAATTTGCCAGTTCTGTGGAAGGAGGGACGTTCTTGTTCATCTGAACAGGTTTCAAGGAAGAATCTTTTCCATGAATTTAGTTTAGTTAATATCATTTGTGTGCAAGATTTTTTGATGTGGTGGGTCCTGATTTCACTCATATGCACACACACACATTAATGTTTGCAGGTGCTAAGAACCACAGGTTCTTTATGGGGTATCTCATAATGTTGCTGGTCATGTGTGTCTTTATGCTGTATGGGTGTGTGTTGTTCTGGCAGACCGTGTGCGGCGTCTCATTAGGAAAAGGTTTCTGGAGAGGTAAGGTTTGCTTGTACTTTTTCACTATGAAAAACAGGGTGTTGCTTTTCAGATTTTAAAACATACAGGAAGTACAATAATCCCTCTGTTCATGAGCTTAGTTTATTTCTTGCAAACTGATTGCAAGATGAAAACCCATGAAATAAAAATTAATTTTCCATTACATTAGTCAGGGCTTCAGGTTGAAAATTTCTCCTGACATACAAATTTGACCTTAATACAGTACAGATATAAAAAGAATAGTATTTATGGCCAGTTAGTCTCTTTAAATAAATAAATGTCTTGAAACTAGCCACAATCACATTTTTCCAAATACTCCTTAAATTTATCTTTGACAATCGTACATTCATTATGTGCTACATAACTGATACACAAAAAAGAATGTTTCAGTAATCTAGAATCAGTTGTAAAACATGTAAAAACCTTATGTGGATCATAAATTAAATTCAGAATGAAGTTTAATTTAACTCTTTATGGCCAAACAGGAAAACAGTGTCCCATTAATTAAATGCCTTCAATGACCGATTGGGAAAATGCTGTCTTGCAACACTGTGACTGTTTTAAAATTTTCTGCTTTTATAATTACACCTCTTTTTCACAGTATTTGTCTAAAGGGCTTGTAAAGGCATGAAAAGACTGTGAAAAAATTAATTTTAGTTAAAATTATCACTAATAAAGTTTAATTTTAATTACAAACAGCCTTATGATTCCCCCCCCAGAATTCATGAATTATTTACAGACATCTCCAAGCAGTGTTTCTTATTTTTTCCTCATACTGTTGAAGTGAAGTCAATACTTGCACAAAGAGGCTCTTCTGACAACTCTCTGTTCCTTCATAAAGCTCCTTCTGTAAAATCCACACCCCCTTTATCACCATTATTTCATCAAGAAAATTCTGCCTAAAAATATCAGTTCTGTGATTACAGTGGTAATATTTACTGACGTTTGTATGTTCCGCTTTTCTGTGTAGCACACAACCGTGTGTTGTCACATTCTTGACTCTTGAGTTTTGTTTTGTTTCTTTGTTTTTGGTGGAACACACAATGCACCGAACTCTCTCATGTTGCATAAGCCAGTGTCTGTTGTGTCTTGTGTCAAGTCTTTTTAGTTGGCTTGTGGATGGAGTTTGTCTTCCTTGTCTTGCAGTCAAAAGGCTAAGTGCGGAAGGGTCTTTATTGAAGTGGGGTGGCTCTGTTTGTCATAACCCACTCAGACCCCCTGTAAACCTGTGGACTGCAGGTAGTAGTAGGCTGATGGTTTGTATTGTTAGTCCACTGTGTGAAGTTTGTGTGAGTAATGCAATCTGTAATTGTCAGTGTCACCATTCATTCTGAGAAGAAATGTCTTCGTCTTCCAATCATTGTGTTTCAGAGTCCAATACTAATACCAGTTATGTGATATCTGGGGGTGTAAGGTTTCTCCTTGTAGCAGTACTGCTGAATGCACCTTGATGCAATTCAGCACACAACAAAACCAACAGCTTCTGACTCAGCATTGCCTGGCCTTTTGCATGTTATTGCTCTGACAGGGAATGGACTGAACTATTGAGTTGAAGATGGACATAAGTATGAAGCTACGTCTCAAAAAAGTCATGAAGAAATCCTTAAAGCAGACTGAAGGACATTGGCTTCTGGCCCCATACTGCACTAAACAGAGAAATAAAAATGTGTATTCATTCCTTTTCTCTCCTACTGATTGCGTATGAACTGATTTGCCACCACATTGTGATAAGCCTGCACTACCATGGAATCTAAACATCATTGTAAGACTGGAACTTAAACAACATCTGAGGATACACATTGACATGTGCAGTCATCTTAAATTTTATTGCACAGGGTATCCACTTACAGCAGAAGCTATTTGCAAAGAATAAATCTAGAAGTTGAAAATTTGAGTGAAAAAGAAATAAAGTAAAAGTGACCAATTAAGCTTTGTAAAAATAAGTGGATTTTCTGTGAATTTGCAGAATGGATAACTGGATTCATTCTTAAACATGTACTATTAATTTGAAGTTTTTAACTTTAAAAATGTATGAAATGCAATGGATAATATCAGCAGGTGCAAAAGGGGCATTGAAAGTGATAAGTACCCCAGCTCTCAGCAGCCGCTTCAGGATTTAAATCCCTTGTACATTAAAGGTTAACTGAATCAAGTGTTGTTATGTTTTTATTAAACGTATTTTTAGTACTAAATAAAAAGTAATTATGAATACTCCTATGGTGTATATTCAGTGTTATGAAAGGAACTGTGTCACTGAGAAGCATCCCACGTGTTTAAACGTGAACATTTTTATACTGTTGTTTGTGAAATCTCTTGAGCATCTCTGAGGAGTCTGTGAGCTTCAGACAGACTGCAGATTTTTTGTTACTTTCTTACGCCATGTTCATATTACTGATACGTCCACTGCAAAACAGTAGAATGCATTCAGAAGGTGATGGGCTGTAGGCTGTATGACCCAAATTAATTTCCTGGCAGGGCCAGGGGCAGGGGCAGGGATTTCTGTCATTGCCACTTTGTTTGGACCAGACCTGGAAGCAGCCCAGCCTCGTATCCAGAGGGTATGGAGGGTTCTTTCCCTGGGCTTAGAGAAGCTGGAGCGTGTGGCTGACCATTCCTGTGTCTTATTTTGAGCTTAGGAAGGCAGGGAGCATGTACTAGTCCTGTGCGTGTTCCGGGTGTGGTGCTTAGGCACAGGGAGTAATTTTACCTTTGCCCTTCAGACATATCAATATCATAAATAATATCAGAGTGGTGTTGCTATGTTAAATGTGAAGTTGTTTATTATGCACTGCTTGCAGGGTTGTCTCAAGCTGCAGTGTGTGATGCGTGGGTGGCTTGGGTGGCAACAAATGCAGTACTACATGCTGCATGGGTGAGCACACTATTTACATGCCAGATGTATCAGGTAAGTCTGCTCACTGTGTTTTGCCATGTTTTTTACAGTTAAGCCCATATTGCCAACTGCCTCCTTGTTCAGAAACCATCTCCTTCTCATATACTTTCCAAGGCAAAAGTAGTTGTTATATTTTCTGGGCTGTAAGATGCACTGTAGTTGGAATATTTTAGAGAATAAGCATACTTTACTTCTGGACTATAAGACACATTTTAGACAGCATTTTACAGGGAAAAGTTATTGTACTCCAGAAAATATGGTATATGAAACAGCCACTTTAAGATCTACTTTATACCACTCTGCACTGTGGTCTGTTAAATTTGAGGTAACAATATGAAGTGCAGTGTGTTGGACAAAGAAGATCCCAGGAAAATATTTTGGATTTAAGAAGGAGAAGGCAGTGGCAAATGAAGGATAATGAGGAAATTTATAATTCTGTAATTTCATGCTGTAATATTAGGAAATTTAAGTGGAGGAGATTGCAGTAGGCTGGAAATGAGCCCCAGATGAGAAAAACAAAAAATATGTACATGAATTTGATAGGAAAATGTCTAAGGCATCACCACACTTGAGGCTGAAAAGTGGTTGGAAGATACCAGATGAATCTAGTGAACTAGGTTTAGAAGATGTGACCTGCATTGGCCTGGCTGAATTTTGTGTTCAGTGGTCAGGTGTGATGAAATTGTTATGTGCCTTTGGGTTATAATAGCAGAGTTAGTTAGGTGTGTTGTGTTATCTTGTTCAAGCTGTAAGTGTAATCAATTTTTCAGATATTTGTAGTGTTTGTTAACAATTTCAGATCATGTGCTTGGGCATGACGACCAATGAGCGGATGAACAGTGGAAGATACAAACACTTCCACAAAAATGGCCGGTTGAATGGGGCACCCCATAGTCCGTTTCACCGTGGACTGTGCCAGAACCTGGTAGACTTTGCTCAGGTCCGATGCTTTGGCTTGCTGAAACCTGACACCACAGACTGGCTGACTCGCTATGACATAAAGCAATCAGTGGAGCAGGTTCCTCTGCTCTCTGCCAAGGAAAATTACCAATATGTATAACAAAGCAGCACTGGTGACACTTCCTGGCGAAGTTGTGGAAAGAACTTAGTTTAATTTTCTTCATCCCTCTCTATCTTCCCTTTTTAATTTGTTGTTATCCTCCTCTTCCGTATTCCTTTAAAATATGGGGACTGTTCAAGAAGTAACTGAACTGCGGATGCTTCTATTTTAATAATTTTAGGAGACAGAAATGGCAGCACAGTAAATATATGTGCTGGTAGCCTTGGCTTGTTGTGTGATCTAGCATCACACATGGTTGCTGCCATTTTTATTGCTTAGCTTCTACATGAGGACAGATTCAGTCAGGTTTGGAACACTGTATATCAGCTGCAGTTATTATTTGAGTAAACTGTCTCATGACTGTGTGTGAATTTGTTGATGGGTTGTCAGTTCCAGTAGGTAGTGCACTGGAGTCTTGCTTACTAAGTCATGAAGTGAGTATGCATATTTTGAATTCCAAGGTTATTAATACCCAGTGAGGTAGCTTGCTGAGTTAATTGTGTGTCAAGAACTTAAGGCCATTTTGAGGAATTTGGTAGTGCATTTTTTCACATTGTCATTTCTGTCAGTGACTCATATTTTACCAATACTATAGCCCGTATGTGGTCCCTCATGACTTTGACTTTCTCCAGAATTGGATAAAAATCTACTGGGCTAGAAATTCTGTAATCTTGCATGCATGAAAGTTATGAAGACTTCCCTAAAGGTAGTGGAAATAATGGATTGAACAGATGTTACAGTTGTAGGTCAAGGGATGGTATTATCAGCACATTGCATTTGCAGGCAGGTACTGTGCGAAAAGAACATTTTGATCTGTATGTTATGTATGTTGTAGTGTTGTACATACTAGTCGTACTACTTTTTGAACACCCTTCATAATGACATTGATATTTTTAGGGGGAAACACCATCATTGAAATATCTCCAAGAACCATTACAGAATATTTTTATACTGTTGGTAGCATTTTATCTGTTATTGAACTGTGTTTACTCGGAGGGTTGTAGTTGTAATTTGTTAACACACTTCAGAGAGTTGATGCAGCCAGAGAGCAGTAGTGGTGTTCTAGGTTTTTTGTCATAATTGCTAGTCTGCTGCAATTGAAACAGGAATTTCTTCCTGAATATATGGAATTTGAAGCTATGTCTATGGTCAGAGCACTATTAGCTGTCTTCTTCATGTCCAGACTGCGTCAGCCACAACAATGTGCTTAGTCTTTGGATGAGGTGTACACATAAAGCATCTACATGCACCACTGACACTAGAAAGGTTTGTTCTTTGCACTGCTGCTTCTCTTTTTCTCTCTCCTTCTGTAATTAGCTCTGATAAACAGAAGTGTGTTGCAGAGCAGTCAGTTTTTTTTCGTACTGTATGTACATAGACTTACCTGAAGCCAACAAAAGAGAAGTTTGTTTATGCTCTGACACTTGTTCTCTCAGAATGTAGCACCGAATGGGTGACTGGCAAAGAATTTGGCCAGTGTCTTTAAAGTAGTACTCTGTGTGAAAATTTTTTTAATCAACTTTATTGTTTTAGAAATAATGTAACACTGAACACTGACATTGCTGTGATAGATTAATACTTGCCTGGAATACAGAACAAAACAAAACATCTCTTCAATTTGTACACACATTGTATTGCACAGTGCTCCAGCTTCATAAAAAATCTTACCCTGTGAAATACTGTCTTATTTTAAGGAAGTTTAGAACCTCACAATGTAACATAGATATGACTGCTATAGAAAATTTGTAATACTGTAAGAAATTTACAACGAAGATAATTACAGAAAACTGTATCTCTACAGTGTATGTTCCTTTTGTTCTGAGTGACTTGTTTGTGGGTTACAGTACTCTGAATGTTTTCTTACTGTGTCACTGATAGCATTCCAGTAAGGCTGCCAATCATTTTGTTTGCATTGTTGGCTGTTTTAGAGACTGACTGTCCTGTTGCTGTAACAATATTTCCCCAGGGCACAAACATTTTAAGTCTTCATTATGTAAATATTTTTTGGCTTCATTCACCAGTCTGAATTTATCATGTGTTCTGCCATTTTATGTGTCATTTGTATGTTACACTGCCTTCATATGACTACAAATGAAAACATGTTTGGAGGTTTTGTTAACTTTTTCTGTACCAGTTTAGCTTGTGAAATGATTTCTGATGAGTTTGCTATTTAGAGGCTGGTTTATTTGTTATGTTAGTATCACGTATGTGCTAAGTTTTGGCACAATTCTATAGATGTTTTGTCTTCAGGTTCTTATTTTGGGAACAAAATTCTGTCATATACAAAAAAATTTATAGTAATGGCACAGACAGCCTGGAATGTGGCATAAGATATAGAATTGCCTTGAGAATTTGTATATATATTATGGTGAGTTAAACTTTTCATTCATATTAAATTTGTCAATAGTTAAATTTGCATTTGAAATGCTTGATTGAATTCACGTGTTCTGCATTAACACAATTCCTACAGCTGTCCCTGATTTACATCTTAGAAATGCTGTATAGCCTAGATCACCCAAATTAAAGACTTGTTTACTGTTGAATCAATGTAAATTGGGAGCTACCAATATGAAGAGATATATTTTGTGGTGAGTAGTATCTTCCACTGTGGTAACAGAAAAGTTACTTAAACATGTAAATGATATTCATTACCATGTTTGCATGATTTTTTTTAATTGACCATATTACTGATGTTTACCAAAATTATTCTGCAGACGAATTTGGCAGTGATGGATGTTAACCTTTTGGCGCCGGAATTATTTTTTTAATTTTAGCACACTCTGTATATAAAAATGTGAATAAAACAGGAACCAAATATGTTAGAATTATGAAACAAACTGCATTTTGAAGAGAAAAAACAGAGAGTATATACCATGTTTAAAATATTCAGTACCTGTATTTGTTGAATAAATATA
>Ga0123355_10001399_pt1 | contig 33677 bp, 28 predicted proteins | sample TergutEmb28metaG_3_FD_89872 | JGI IMG/M metagenome (GOLD analysis project Ga0123355, IMG submission 89872) | Embiratermes neotenicus P1 segment gut microbial communities from Petit-Saut dam, French Guiana - Emb289 P1 | ecosystem: Host-associated > Arthropoda: Insects > Digestive system > Gut ...
ATTAGGGGCGAAGTACTTTTTATCTCAACCCTACCTAGGCGCGTTAGCCGTATCCGTTCAAACACAGGCTTTAATTTTACCTGCTCCCAATACCTAACGGCCTGGACTCTGGCCTCGGCTTTTTCGGGTTTATACGCTATCTCGGTGATAGTATTATCCGGCAATGGGCAACCTGGGAGGATATCAGGGTCATTAATAAAATAACTAAGAAGCTGATACCCTTCCCTACCCCGCAAAAAAAACACCCCACCGGGCCATGTGTGAGCATATAGCACCCCGGCCTCAATATCTGCCTTATACTCGGCGGCAGTCATCACGTGGTTGGTAAGCACTCCCGGCTTCATATGAGCAAATGCCAGCTTAGAGGCTTCGCCAATATCCTTAACTTTTATCATTAAAATACTCATTCTTTAACCGCACACGGTCAATTTTGCCATTGGCGTTGTGAGGCAAGCTATCCATAGGCAAAAATACATTGGGAAACATATATTTAGGCAAAATATCCCTTAGGCCAGTAACTATACCATCCGCATCAATATCACCGGAATAAACACATACAATTTTATCCTTGTTTTCGTCATAAAAACAGGCCAATTCCCTCATTTGGGGCAAGGCAGACAAGGCGGTTTCTATTTCCCCAAGCTCTATCCTATAGCCTGCCCGCTTAATCTGCCCATCTCGGCGGCATAGGTATACAAAAAGCCCCTCTTCGTTAATTATTCCTATATCCCCGGTGCGGTAAATTAAATCTGGATACCAACAGTTAGCTGGGTTTTGTACAAAGGCAGCGGCGGTTTTTTCTGTATCACCAAAATATCCCTTTGCAAGCCCAGACCCTCTGACGCAAAGCTCCCCCTGCTCTCCGGTAGGAACTGGTTGCAAATTGTCATCCAGCAGCATCACTTCTTTATTATTGCATATATACCCGATTGGAATAACCTCATGGTCTTCATAATCTCTATCAATAATGTAAAAGGTACAATCAACCGTAACCTCTGTTGGGCCATAGGCGTTTACAAAGCATACATCAGGCAAAGCGCGTCGCCATATGTTGAGGGGTTTGGCGTATAGTGTCTCCCCTCCCGCCACAATTTTTTTAAGGCTAGTAGGCACAAGCTTCTCCAAAGCCCTAGAGTTTGCAACCATATGAAAAGCCGCAGTAGACCAATTAAGCACCGTGGCCTTTTTTTCATCAATAAACCGCAACAATTGTAGGGGAAACATAAACAGCTTTTTTGGGATAATATGAGTAGTTGCGGCACATTTAAGGGTAAGGTAAATATCCTTAACCGATGGGTCAAAATAAAAAGGTACTTGGTTAGCCATAATATCTTCACTAGAAAAATCAAGGGCCTCGGCCATCCAGTCCACAAAATCTATCACAGCATGGTGGGAAATAACTATCCCCTTGGGTGTACCTGTAGAGCCTGAGGTAAACATAACATACACCGGGTCTGCATCTAGTACCCCAGCAAGCCTCTTCTCTAATAATTCATTATCCGGTGGCGCTAAAAAGCCCTCCTGGGCAGATAACACAGGGCAGTGCTCAGAAAAATCATCTGACGGCATATCCTGTGTATACAGAAGGGCGATAGGGTCAAGCTGCTTTAAAATCTCTCTAATACGGGTGGCGGGCATTTTGCTCTCTATTGGAACATAAAAATTGCCGCTGTAAAGCACCCCAATAAAGGCTGCGATAGTAGCAGCAGAGCGCTCTACCAGCACGGCAATAGGGCGATTAGCGGCCTTGGTGCCCTTAGCAATAAAGGTACCAAGAGCCCGGCCACGTAAATCTAAATCGGCAAAGGTTAATATTTCACTATCGTCTGTAAAGGCAACCTTATCCGGGAAACGAGAAACGGCAGACTGCAAATATTCAAGTACATTCTTTTGCAAAGAGGGAATCCCCTTTCACATTGTCATTTGTTTGTATAGATTTAACAACAGTTATTCCATGTTTGTCAAATATGGTAGCATTGACAGGGCCAACTGCATATAGTATATATACGGGAGTGTAAAACAATAAAGTAGTACAAACTGAGCAGGCGATAAACCAAGGTTTATGGGGCCGGGCCGCATTGCGGCAGCAGATGCACATCTGCGGGACAGTATAGTCGTTTCGATTTGAAATGGGTTGAAGCAAGCTGAAAAATGCAGGCCTTAATGCATTTTTCAGCGCAGTCTGAAGCCCAATTTCAAACGAAACGACCATAGTATGTTCCGTAGGTGTGCTTTTTTATTTTAACGGGGGGATGAAGTATGAAAAAATCAAATGAGCAAATGGCATTATCGGTAGCCCGTAACAGCATTTTAATTAATATAGTAGTGTCGGCCTTTAAGCTGTTTGCGGGAATAGTAGCAAGCTCTGCTGCAATGGTGTCTGACGCGGTACACTCCTTCACAGACCTAATAAGTACGGTTATAGCTGTAATTGGCGTAAAGCTGGCCAACAAAAAGCCCGATAAGGAGCATCCCTATGGGCATGAGCGGTTTGAATGTGTGGCCACTATGGCTTTGGCCTTGCTGGTATTTTCCGTAGGGGTTGGCATTGGCTGGGCAGGCCTTCAAAGAATCATGGCTGGGGATTTTAATGAGTTGGCAATACCTGGCGTATTGGCATTGATAGCCGCAGTTATTTCTATAGGGGTAAAGGAAGGCGTGTATTGGTATGTCCGAGCCGCCGCAAAAAAAATAGACTCAAGCGCACTAATGGCAGATGCATGGCATAGCCGGGTAGATGGCCTTTCATCAATTGGCAGCTTTATAGGTATATTGGGAGCAAGGCTTGGCTTCCCCATACTTGACTCCGTTGCCGCAATTGCAATAAGCCTGTTTATCATCAAAACCGCAATAAGCATTATGCAAGACGCAATAGGAAGAATGACAGACCGGGCCTGTGACGATGTAATAGTTGACGCAATGAGTGAGGTTATACTGGCGCAAAACTCAGTAGATAAAATAGACCAACTGCGAACACGGATTTTTGGCAGCAGAATCTACGTGGATGTGGAGATATGTGTGCCGGCAGTACTATCAATTGGAGAAGGCCATGCCATAGCGCAGCAGGTTCATGATGCTATCGAAAAGGGCTTTCCAAAGGTTAAGCACTGTATGGTTCATGTAAACCCATCTATCCAGGATAGCCTTACAACAACTGCATAAACGCAAGGCCAATCAAGATAACACCTGCAAGCCATGAAATATTAAACCGCAGGCTTGTAGCGGCCTTATTTCCAATAAAGCTACCAAACAACAATGAGCCTCCATTAGCAAGCAGCGAAAACAAAAGAATTGCCCAAACATTAAAGCCAAGCAAAGCCGCGCCAAACCCCACAGCAAACCCGTCCAAGGATAAAGATATAGCAAGCACTACCGCCTCATTGGGGGAAATGCTTTTGGATTCATCTACATCGGCAACCTCTGGGTCTGCATAAAGCCGCAATATAAACTTAAAATTCAAAAATGATAGCTTTATCTCTTTGTCAATATTAGAGTGCTTCCGAATAATAGATTTAGTAATAGAATCCAGCAATTTTACAATACCGATAATAAATAAAATTGAAAAAGACAGGAAAGCAGCAACCCACTCAGGTATATATTGAGATAAAACAGAACCAAAGAGAAAGGACAGCCCCACAGCGGCAGTACATATCAAATTAATAATAAGAGCCGATAATATTGGTATCTCTATTTTTTTGCAGCCATAAGCAAAGGCCGCTGCAAAAGCATCCAAGGACAAGGACAGTGCCAAAGCGGCTGCCCCCATTAAGTAAAAAAACACCCACACCACTCCATAATATTTTCCATGATGCATATTACGCATAATCCTATGGAGGCGTTACTGCATAGCTAAACTGTCCAAGAGTCTTTGGATATTCATTACAGTTTCGGTATTAATAAAATGCTCAATTTTTTCCACTTGCTCAAGCTCATTTTCTGACTGGTTTATATAGCACAAAAAACGATGAAGGGTTTCATGTCTAAAAACCAGGTATTTTCCTAGCTTGATACCTGCCTCTGTCAGCTTTATGTAGCCATATTTTTCGGATAAAACCAAATTGTGCTTTTTAAGATTATTTACCATCTTGGTAGCCGAGGAGGGTTTAACGTTAAGGTTTATTGCAAGTGCGCCAATCCTTACGGCTTCCCCACTTGAATGGATTCTGTATATCATTTCTAAGTAATCTTCCATAGAGGTGGTAATGGTATTGCCCTCTAGTAAGGCATATCCCTTAAGAGTGTAAAAACTGTTATTTTCTGGCATGGCTATCAAGCTCCCCACAGTAAAACAAGCGTAACACATTAAGACAGGTTGGCATACATTAGCCTTAGGAAAATAATTTTCCTTACGCTAACTTACTATATTATTGGGGAGTGTATGTTTATGCCGGTTATATCTGGGCTTATTGTATCAGTGGATGCGTTTTTTATTGGGCTGTCCCTGGGGTTACAAAAGAGGTGTAGGTTTTTATATCTTGGGATAATTAATGCATTCCTATTTGGGCTTTGTATTTTAGGGTTTTTTGTTGCGGGGCAGATATATGATGCAATACCCTTTGACCCTGACCTTGTTGTAGGGTTTGCGTTTATCTTTCTTGGGGCTTGGACTATTTTGCAATATTTTATTTGTGAGGGCATTAAAAGACGCAAAGGGAACACAGAGATTAATTCGACTAAAACCTTTGTGCTAGTAGGATTAGTCATGAGCATTGAAGCAATGCTAATTACTATGGGGATTACTTTTATTTTTTTGCCTGGCTCCACCTTAATTATTCCTCTTACGGTTGCGCTTGCGCATTTTGGATACTCTGGGCTGTCATTTTTTCTTGCAAGGACTAAGTATATAAAGGGTATACCCACTGTTTTGGCTCATGTGATTTCTGGGGTTGCCCTTATTATATATGGACTTATGGCGCTTTTTGTTGAGCTTGGATTATAACAGCGCTTTTGACCAAATTGACAAAACCGGTATATCAACTTTACTATCCCTGAAATAATTGCTGGCACTCTCACTTGCACCAATAACAGTAAATGTCTCCCCCTGAACCACAATTTCATCAGGGATAACAACATCCAGGGTATAGTCCTCCCGGCCAACAACGGTAGCGGTTTCTTCTTCTACATCAAGGAAGTAATGGATACCGTCAACGGTTACATTAATCCCTGTAATCTCGTAGCTTGGAGTAAGATATCCACCCATAAATATGGTCACAAGGGCAAAGTAGATAAACAAACCTGATATATCCTTGATAGATGTAATCACAGGTGCAGAACCCGCCGCCTGGTCTGCCTTTAGCTTTAAAAGGGTAAAGGGAACCAAAAAACCCAGCAGCGAAGCCAAAGTCATAGTCGAAACAAGGGCGATACCAACAGCAAGGCCAAGCATTGGCATTCTTAGCCAAAAGGTGATTATCCCCCCGGCAAGTGTGCCTACCAAAGCACCCATTGAAAAGCCAACACCTAGCTCCTTAAGAAATGGCTTCAGGAATTGCTTTATATTAATATGCCCAAGAACAACCCCCCGGGCAAATACCGTTGAGGACTGTGTGCCCACAGTACCCCCCATATCCATAATAAGGGGGATAAAAAATGCCACAATTACAACACTTTCAAGGATTTCTTCAAAGCCTTCAAGTATCATACCCGCAGCCATGCCTGCGGTTAGTGTTATAATCAAAAACGGCAAACGAACAGCCCATATTCTCCAGAGGCTGCCCTTTGTAAGTACCTCGCTACGGTCGGCTTCTTTAACGGCTATATCAGAAAAACCGGCGGCATCCAAGATATCCTCTGTGGCTTCCTCTTCCAAAATATCTACAGCATCGTCTATGGTGACAATACCAACAAGGCGGTTTTCATGGTCTACTACCGGGATTGCAAGCCAGTCCAATCTTTGCAAGAGCCTTGCAACCTCTTCCTGGTCTGTGTCTGTGGAAACCTTGGCGACTATATCCTCCATTACATCTTCAACTTTTTTTGCTGGGTCCGCAATCAAAAGGTCCCTTAAGGATAATACGCCCTCCAGCTTCCTAGAATCGTCTGTGATGTAAATTGTGTAAACAGTTTCTATTGTTTTTGCGTTTTCCTTTACCTTTTCTAGGGCTTCCTGGACGGTCAAGCTTCGGCTGACACGTACATATTCTGGGGTCATAATATGCCCCGCTGTTTGGGCCTCATACCCTAGTAGCAAGTTAGTCATTTCCCGTTCTTCTGGCGATAGTGCCGCAAGCATCCTTTTTGTAAATGCTGCCGGCATTTCGTCAAATAGGCGTACACGCTCGTCTGGGTCGAGGGCTGTAATTATTTCTACCGCCGATTCCTCGGTAAAGGAGTGGATTAGCTTTTGCTGATAATATGTGTCAAGACGCTCGAACACGAATAAAGCCGTATCCTTGGATAGCAAGCGATAAACAATTGCTTGGTTTTCCGCAGATAGGTCTTGAATCATATCTAGCACATCTACCTCATTGGCATCATTTAACAGGGTTTTAAGGGCATTCATGTCCTTTTCCTTGATATTGGACATGACATCATTGTTAAAATTGGCAATTCTCTCTTCATTGTTCATTGGTATTTACCTCCTAGTCAATGATTAAAAATGCAGGCATTAATGCATTTTTAATCATGGTTTTTGCCGCCAGGCAAAAAGACTTCCATCCCTATTGTTGGCAAAAAAAGCATAAAAAAACCATCGTTATAATCTCAAACGATGGTTAAAGCTGCTTGCTTGCATACAAAAATAGAAGGTAATTGTTTTATTCTTTGCATATGGACGCAGAAAACAAAATACCAGAGCATACAAGCACACCGCTTAAGCCATCGCTTGAGTAGTTACTACTACTTCCGTCTGGGTCCATACTATCGCCTCCAAAAAAACCTATATAACTGTGCAAATATACGTAACTATTTTTTTCCTGTCAACCCCAATGTCCAATTTCTTTCAAAAAAAAACACCGACAGACAATCTATCGGTGGGCGCGTAATACTTACGCGCAAAAAGAAATAAAGGAGGGGAAATATCGAATATATCAGGAATTTTATTGGATAAAGGCCCTAAACACTACCTCTAGGGTTATGGGGGTGGTGCCATCACGCAGTATTCGCACTTCTACTACATCGTCAATCTGCTGCTGGCGTATTGCGTATTGCAGCTCCTCCATTATAAATATCGGCTCCCCGCCAAAGGCGGTAATTACGTCATATGGCTGAATACCTGCCGCCTCGGCAGCCCCACCTGGGAATACAGTGACTACCTGAACCCCCATTGGCGGTATATTAAACTCTAACGCAAGCTCTTCCGAGACAGTCCTACCCATTATCCCTAAGCCAGGGCGGGTGGGGCTTACTAGTGCGTCCAAAAATGGCTCAACTACATTGGAGGCTATGCTATAGCCTATACCTTCAACCGCAGCACCAAATAGCATAATGGCCCTGTCTATATTAATCCCAATAACTTCGCCACGCATGTTGATGAGGGGCCCGCCACTGCTGCCATAATTGATAGCAGCATCCGTTTGCAGCACTGTTAGGGTATACTCAGGAAAAACAATTTCCTGCTTCCCAGCACTTACTATGCCTCGGGTGACAGAAATACCTTCATTCCTGGCGTTGCCCATTGCAAAAACCACATCACCAACCTGCATCAGAGACGAATCTCCAAAATTGGCAATGGTATAGGACTCAATATTAGCTTCAAGTAGCTGGGTTTTATCTATGGAAATAACAGCTAACCCAGACCGCCTATCGCTGTCAACAATCCTGGCAAGTAAGGGCCTGCTTCCCGAAATACGTACATGGTGCTGAGCACCAGCAACATTGGGCACAACATAATACCCAGTAACTATGAAAATACGATTTTCATTGTCTCCAAAAATAGTGCCAGACCCGGCTATTGATGGGCGATTTCCTTCCTCAAACCGGGTGGTAATACTTACAACCGCAGGCTCTAAAAGTGCTACCATATCTGCAACTGTGCCTGTACTATGGCCTTCGGTGTCAAAGGTGTAGCGGTTGCTTGCAATAGTGGGGGCTTCGTTATTTGTTGTGATTTCAACAGGCGGTACAATATCCCTTTCGGTAAACCAGGAATAAGCTGCACCAATCCCAAAGCCTAGACTGCTCATGCCAAAAATACATACAAGTAATATAACTGCAACGGTCTTAGCCCAAGAAAAGCTGTGACGATGTTTATCTTTTATAGTTTCTCTATAAAACCCTGCCCCGCTTGCGGAGGTTGCGTTTATATCCGGGGGACTTGCTTCAATGTCCGGCTCCGTTTTTACCGGAACCCAAGTATCCGGCTTTGGCTCCTCCCATATTAGGGAGCTTGTTCCTGCTTGTGGGCTTGAAGAATGTGGCGACTTTATCATTTCCAGGTCTCTTTCTATCTCTGCCTGGATCTTCTCTATGTCTGTCAGCCACGGAAAATCCTTTTTTGAGTCGCTAGGAGTGGGACTCGGAACGGGATTTAACATGATACTTCCTCCTCATAATTTTATTATAACGTCATTATTTTGCTAACGTGTGAACAAAATGTAAATTTTTCTTAATATTTGTAAAAATCATAAGTCTTCTAGTAGGGCCAAGGCTTGGTCAACAGGGTAAATGTCTGGGCTTGCTGGGATATCTGGTTCAATACCTGTTATATGAATATTTTCACCATCGGGGCCGTTTACTAATAAAACTGTGGCCCTTACGGCATATCCCCCCGTAAGGGGAATTGTCACTTGGCCAATGCCCTTGCCAAATGTGGTATCTCCTATAGATACAACACTGGGCATATGATATTGCAGGGCCATAATAAGCCCCTCAGCGGCGCTGGCAGTACGGCCATTTTGCAAAATGACTATGTTTTCGAAGTCAAAGTATGGCTCATTTGATGAAGTTATTGTACGGGAAAACAGGGACATACGGGTTTCTTCAATGGATAGTACCGCACCCCTTGGTACAAATAGGTCGGCTATCCTATGAAAATCTGAAAGCCACCCTCCAGAGTTACCTCTAAGGTCCAGTATTAGATTAGGGTAACGAGCCAGCTCTTCCCGGTGGTCTAGTACAAAATCCCGGGCTATACGGGACAGATTTGGCACAAAGAGCTTTACTGTATCCTCGGTAAGGGATGTCACCGATGCCTGCCTGGCTCTTGCCACTTCCCTTTCCCTTACTGCAATATGCTCCTGAGGGGAGTATAAATAGGTGTAGCGGTCGTTGTTGATTGCGGTTAAATAGTCAGTGACAACAGATATTACAACCCTGTCAAAATCCCGGTGGAAGCTTTGGCGGTTTTCTTCTCTTATATGGGTGGCGTACATTTCCTCTAAGGCATCTGTTAGGATATAGTTGTTGGCTATTAGGAGCTTAAACACCCAGTAGTCGTAATTAAAATAGACCGTAAACCCAAAGCCAATTATTAGCAAAAAGAAGCCTATTTGGAAAAACCTATAGCGGCGCTTTAGACTGCGGAATTTTTTTGTTGAAATGGAAGTTGTTTCATCTGGTGTGAGGTTTACCGGTATGTTCTCCTCAATATTCACTTCTATTTCCATAGGATTTTCGATTTCCTGGGAAATATCATTAATGTGTTCCATACTTGCACCTACCTCATGCTCTTTTCTATTTTTAAATCCCTAATTTCTAACTCCCCAACTCCCTAACTTCTGCTATAATCAAGATACCCCAATAACAACCCTCTGTAAACCATATCTTGGACATTTTTCATGATTTTTGTCAAAAGGAGTACAATCCCGTGAAAAACGATAAAAAAGAAATGCTGATTGCCCAAAACAAAAAGGCCTATCACGACTATTTTATAGATGAAACCTTCCAGGCTGGAATATCCTTAGTGGGTACAGAGGTAAAGTCTATGAGAGAGGGCCGTTGCAATCTTAAGGAGAGCTTTATTCGCATAGATGGAGGCGAAGCCTTTATAGAAGGTATGCATGTAAGCCCCTACTCTCATGGTAATATTTTTAACCTAGACCCTGTACGCCGCCGCCGTTTGCTTTTGAATAAAAAGGAAATTAATAAGCTACGGGCTGCTATTACCCAGGAGGGGTATACAATAGTACCCCTTAAAATTTACTTTTCCCGTTCCTATGTAAAATTAGACATTGCTCTTGCCAAGGGTAAAAAGCTATATGACAAGCGGGATGCCATCGCCAAAAAGACTCAAGAAAGGGATGCAGCGAAGGAGTTTAGGGAAAGAATTAGATAGAATTGTTTGCCAATGGGAAAGATTAAGGTATAATCTTATCAATGGGGGCGCTGCCCCCAAACCCCCGCCGCTGCGGTGGGCAAAGCCCATCCTCGCTTCCTCGCTTTGGCTGCGGGGCCGCGCGTAGCGCGGCATTTTGAAAAGGAGTCATGTATATATGTTTGGTACGGATATTGGAATTGACCTAGGAACCGCGTCTGTTTTGGTATATATCAGAGGCAAAGGTACAGTACTGCAAGAACCGTCAGTAGTAGCGATAGACCGCAATACCGATGAGATTATTGCTGTAGGGGAAGAAGCCCGGCGTATGCTTGGGCGTACTCCTGGAAACATTGTGGCAATACGCCCAATGCGGGAAGGTGTTATCTCTGATTATAGGGTGACACAGCGGATGCTTAAATATTTTATTGATAAGGCTGTTGGGCGGCCATTGATGCGTAAGCCTCGGATAGCGGTATGCGTGCCTTCAAGTGTAACGGAAGTGGAACGTAAAGCCGTAAAGGATGCTGCAAAGCAAGCCGGTGCCAGGCAGGCTTTAATAATCGAAGAGCCTATTGCCGCTGCTATTGGGGCGGGTATAGACATTGCCCGGGCATGTGGCAGTATGGTAGTAGACATAGGCGGCGGCACTACAGATGTTGCGGTTATTTCTCTTGGCAACACGGTTGTAAGCACATCTATTAAGGTTGCCGGAGACAATTTTGATGATGCCATTATCAGATATATGCGAAAAAAACATAATGTCCTTATTGGCGAGCGTTCTGCTGAGGATTTGAAGATAAACATTGGGACTGCGTTCCCAAGAGCCCAGTCCCAGTCTATGGATGTACGGGGGCGTAATCTTGTCACCGGCCTGCCGAAGACCATCACTGTAACTACCGAGGAAATGCAGGAAGCCCTTCATGAAGCTGTTACGGCTATTGTGGACGCGGTGCATTCCGTACTGGAAAGAACCCCGCCAGAGCTTGCCGCCGATATTGCCGATAGAGGCATTGTTATGACTGGAGGCGGTAGCTTGCTTCATGGCCTTGACAAGCTGCTTAAGGACCGTACTGGTATCAATACCCTTATTGCCGAAGAGGCTGTGAGCTGTGTGGCTATCGGGACTGGTAAATTTATTGAATTTGTGTCCTCTGGGAAGATTAACCCTGCTGATTATGATTCTGATAGATAAGATTATATCGTACATTTGATCGCTTTTACCAGAAGTATCAAAACCAGATGAGCGCTTTTACCCAAAGTATCTAAACCTGTGCCTTTGATATCAAATTAGAATAAATTGGCATGTGATTATAGTGTTTTATAGTCCATGCCTTCCTTTTTTTATGAGTATATTTTTGCGCCTCCGTGAGATACTAGGGAAAACAGTGGGTTTATATGTGTTTTGTGCATATCACTCACAGAGAGGAGGCAAGTTAATGAGGTCAAGAACATGGGATTACACAGCACTTACGCTGGTTATTTTAGGCGCAATAAACTGGGGGCTTATAGGCCTTTTCAGGTTTGATTTAATCGCCGTTATTTTTGGCGGCATGGAGGCCATTGTAAGCCGTATTATATATACCATAATTGCACTTGCGGGGCTTTACTGTCTCAGCATGTTTGGAAGGGTTATAGGCCACGATGTTACTACGGTAGACCATCGGCATGGGCCGGATGTGAAGACTTATTGATTAAGATTTACAAAGGATGATAATATAAAGGCGTATCCGATGTAACATTCGGGTACGCCTTTTATATAACCCCTATATAACCGTAGTCACCGCAGCGCCAGTCTTATCTGACTCAAACACTGCATCAATTACCTTCATTACCCGTAGGGCTTGCTGGCCGGTTACTCTTAGCTCGGCTTTGCCGTTTAGTACATCTACTATGTTTTTGTAGTAGTCTGTCCAGTGGGTGCCTGTTATTTCTGGCAAAAGTGTTTCTATTGTTGTTTCCTTTGGGCGAGGTAGCATTATTTTTGTGGGGCCTGCTGCTGTGTAGGTTATTGCCTCTGTCCAGTTTTTTTCGTTGGGGTCGGCTTGCTTTACTATTTTGCCCTTTAGCTCCCAGTCTTCTATTACAGCGGTGCCGTCTTCACAGGATACATGCCATCTGGGTAGGGGGATAAAGCATTTTGTTGAAATATTTACCATGCCGCTTACACCGTTTTCGAAGCGGAGTAGTACGGTAAAGGCATCGTCTACTTCGTAGTTGCCTACATAATGCAAATGCCCTTGTACTGATACAACTTTTTCTGGGATTAGGTCCATAAGCTGGTCTATTAGGTGAATGCCCCAGTCTAGTAAGAGGCCGCCGCCGTTTTCCTTAAAACAGCGCCAGCCATATAAAGGCATTGAACCATGTACGCGGCTTTCTATATTGTGGGGATTGGTTAGTAAGCCTTCGGCCAAGATTTTGCGGACTGTTAGATAGTCCTTGTCCCAGCGGCGGTTATGGTGTACAGAAAATAGCTTGCCGGTTTTTTTGGCAACCGCTAGTACTTCTTCCAGCTCGGCGGCGTTCATTGTAACGGGTTTTTCGCAGATTACATGCTTGCCTGCTTCCATGGATTTAATTGCATAATCCTTGTGGACATGGTTGGGGGTGGCTATTAGCACTAGGTCTATGGATTTGTCGGCGTATATTTCTTCTGGTGTGGCATACACTTTTACTGACCATTTTTTTTCGGCTTTGTCGTTGGCCTCTTTGCGGACATCGTAGCCACCTATGATTTTGATTTGGGGGATATGTTCTCTTATGTTTTCTACATGCCACCCGGCCATTCCGCCCATTCCTATAATTGCCATGTTAAAAGACATTTGCACAGCTCCTTTTAAATGGGGGCACTGCCCCCAAACCCCCGCCGCTGCGGTGGGCAAAGCCCATCCTCGCTTCCTCGCTTTGCTGCGGGAGCCGCGCTTTACGCGGTTCGTTTTACTACTATATAATGGTCGTGGCATTTTTGCAACAAAGCATTAAATATGATAAACTTTGGCAAATTTAAGGAAATCTTTTTGCCTGGCGGCAAAAACCGTAAACAAAAATGCATTAAAGCCTGCATTTTTGTTTACTGATTAGGAGGATTATTATGACAAGACATGGATACGAGCAAGGTAATGCATATGTAGTTGATATAAATAGCTGCGACCAGCAGGCCGTCAACGCCTATGTTGCTAAGGTATTTGGGTGGATGTTTTTTGGGCTTTTGGTGACAGCTTTAACAACATTTGGCATAATTTATGGGATTAATATAAATGAAGCCTTTGCCCATTTTATCATCCAGGCCCAGCGCCTTGTTTTTGTGGTATTTATTGCGGAGTTTGCTTTGGTTATTGCTATCTCGGCTAGGGTGCAAAGGATGAACCCCACTACGGCTAAGCTGCTTTATATAATTTATGCCATCCTCAACGGCTTTACCTTTGGGCTTTTTGCTGTACTGTATTCCTATTATTCTGGAGGTGGGATTCATACCTTGGGTATGGCCTTTGGGATTACTGCGGTATGCTTTGGCATTATGGCTGTCTATGGCTTGGTAACAAAATCCGACCTTACCCGCTTTGGCAACCTGCTTTGGATGGGGCTTATTGGGCTTATCATTATATCTGTTGTAAATATTTTCATGAGAAGCAGTATGATAGACTTCTTGATATGCGTTGTGGGGTTATTCATTTTCCTTGGGATTACTGCCCACCGTACCAATATGATAAAGAACCACTTTGCCCAGGTTGCCCTTAGTACTGAGTATACAGATGAATATGGATATACCCGGCAGAGTGCCTTGGCAAGTAACCTTGCTATTGTTGGGGCGCTGATGCTTTATCTTGCGTTTCTTAATATATTTATGTTTGTTTTGAGGCTTATGGGTGGTGGGTCTCGGAGGTAGTTTGATGTTAAAATTAGCACAGTTCCTATCGCTTATTTGCTTGCCTCATAGCAGCTTTTGAAAGGGTTCGTTTTTTTCGCATTCTCATACCCTCTTTAGGACACCGGAACCTAAGAATAAATTCCTGATTTTATATTCGTTTGGAGTAATGCCCTTTAGGAGTTCATGAAAATCAGTGTCGTTAGAATCAAATGCATAAACGGGATGAGGCATTGTGTATTTGTCTTTTAATGCCCAGTCAGGAATCGGCAGATTGAAGTCATTGGCTAGCTTATGGGCCGCTGCTGCAAGCTTACAATATTGAACCCTGTCAAGGATACCCATTATCGGCTCGTCTTGTAGGGCCAAAGCTTTGTCGGCAGAATCACATTCATAGAAGTCATCCAAAAAAACCCCCAAGGCCAATGTATAGTCGCATGACAAAGAGAACATCGGGATTTCTGCCATTGTCAAAAATTCGTACACCGAAAGGAATTTATTACTCATACTATCACCAACCTTACAATGTTATTGTACCACAAGCCTTTCTGCTTTAACGTTCAAATCTTTTTTTGCAGTCAATTAGCGTGCAAATATCAGCAAGGGGTTCCACAGTAGCTATATCAAACACCACCGGAAAAGTAGGCACCTTGCCCATTGTCTTGGCATCGCTAATAAGCTGCTTTGTTTTTTCGCTAACATCAGTGCTTAGAGCTTCCAAGCGGTTTTTTTCTTTGAACCAAACCGCGACACTAAAGTATCCATCATAGACATAAAGCCAGTAGAGGGTTTTTTCTTTTTTTGTCCCTCGCAGCGTTGTCCACCTATGCTGCCCTTTAGCAAACCACGCCTTATAGGGAGTGTACCACTGCCATTCTTGCTCTATATCCAGATGAGGTAATTTTTCTTGGAAAGCTTTATATGCTGCGTAGCTGTTGCCCAGGGTTTGCTCCAGCACCTCGTTTGTCGGTATAATATTTGGGTCTTTTAGCCTCAAATTTTCGCGATTATGGTTGTCCATAGTGTAAAGCCTCCTGAGTTTTGATTTTTATGGGAAAATTATATCAAAGATAATGCGACAGCAGTATGTCATATAAAAGGACATTTGAAATCTTGGGAATGTGTAATAATAGGACTAACACTACCGCAGACCGCCGATAGCGGGCTTAACGGACGTATTTTACGTCCGAAGGGTCTTAGGGAAGCCCTAACAAGCCGGATGCCAAGCCTATTTTGTTTATCGCAAAATAGGCTTGGCTGGTGGATGTGGACATCCACATCCCCTGCTTGCCAAACGTGTCAGACGTTCGAAGACAATTATTGTTTAAGTCTCTGCAATTCCTCGTCAATTACCTCTTTATCCAGGCGTTCAAATAAAAGTCCGGGCTCGGGAATCATAAAACCGGCAGATATGGTCTTTTGCGTCCATCCGCTTGGTATCGCCAACCAGCTCTTAACTTTTGATGATGAGAAGGGTAAAAATGGCTCAAGTAAAATCGCAAGGTTAGCAATCAACTGGAAGCAGTTATAAATAGTGCTTGCGCAGGTTTTAATATCTGTGCCTCTTGTTACCCAGGGTTGAGCGTCATCAAAATATTTATTACCGTAGCGCACAAGCCTAAACACTGTATTTATTGCTTCTTTAAGGTTCCCTATTTCTAACAGAACGCCAACTATACTAAATTGTTCGTGTATTTTTGCCTCAACTTCAGAACATAACTGCCCCTGTGGCACTATTGCATTAAAGTATTTATAGACAAATGACATATTGCGGTTTACAAAGTTGCCATACGCACCAAGTAGTTCACCATTGTGGCTATTTACAAACTCCCGCCATGTAAAATCTGTATCGCGCTTCTCTGGGCCGTTTGCTAACAGATAATAGCGAATAGAGTCGGGGTTGTATTTGTCAACGATATCTTTTACCCAAATGGCCCAATTATGGCTTGTTGATATTCTGCGTCCTTCGAGGGTTAAATACTCACTGGAGATAATATCATCGGGCAACCTCCATTTACCGCCATGGGCAAGCATTAGAGATGGCAAGATTATTGTATGAAATGGAATGTTATCTTTGCCGTGGACGTAATAGTGCCGACTGTCCTCGTCCCATGTACTTCCACAGTCATGGCCGCGCTGCTTGGCAACAAGCTCACTCATGGACAAGTAACCCAAAACAGCCTCGGCCCATACATAGATTTTTTTATCTGCATACCCTTCCTTGGGTATATCAATGCCCCAATCTATTCTTCTTGTTATGGCTCGGTCGCGCAATCCCTCGTTAATGTAGCGCTGTGTAAACGCAACGGCATTTTTCCTTATGTGAGGACGCAAGTTAAGAAAGCTGGTTAATTCATGCTCTAGTTTTGATATTGCTATAAATAAATGTCGAGTAAGATGAAACTGTAATGTGTTTTTGCATATAGAACATTGTGGTTTTACTAGATTTTCCGGGTCTAATACTTTACCGCATGTATCGCATTGGTCGCCACGGGCTTGGCCGCAACATTCTGGGCATTCTCCTGTGACATACCGGTCTGCAAGGGCGATATTGCAATTTTCACAAAATGCTTGAGGTGATTCTTTTTCATATACATAGTTGCCCTCATACATAGTCCTATGAAAGTCCTGTACAAAGGCTATGTGTTCGGCAGATGTGGTTTTGCCATAGTGGTCATAGCTAAATCCCAGCTTGTTGAAACATTCGCAAAATTCCTCATGATAAAATTCGCTGATTTCCTGTGGTGTTTTATTTTCTTGCCTCGCCCTTATTGCAACCGGCGTTCCGTAACAATCGCTACCTGATACAAAGTAGACATCATTACCCTTAGCCCTGTGATACCTAGCGATTACATCTGCTGGCAAAAGTGCCGCAAGATGCCCGATGTGCAACGAGCCATTTGCATATGGCCACGCGCTTCCTATTAAAATTTTCATTTGAATACCCCTTTCGAGTTAGTGTCTAATAGCAAAACAGAAAATAAAAAAGCCCTCCTCTCCGAAAACAAAGTTTTCGGGGACGAGAGCAATCAGCTTCGCGATACCACCCCAAATTCATCCGCATCTCACGATGCGAACCTCATCTGCTACAGGCAGGAAATGACCTGCTGATAGCATAGCGCAGTAACGAGCGCACCCGTCGTAGCCTAGGGAAAATCCCTCGGTACGCAGCTCCAAGACCATGTTCGGCTGTTACATAGCTTTGCCCATTCTCAGCTACTGGGTTCTCTGTAAAAGTGTAACGGCTTACTCTTCTTTTCATTGCCTTTATATTCAGTTGTTGTATTATTATACGCAACTCAGTGATGGAATGCAATTCATTGAAATTATTAGTTCTTATTTTACACATGTGTGTGGCCAAACCAACCCCAACCTTCAAACGTCCTTTCTTTATTCCCCAAAAATTGTTTTGTAAATAGCATCTGCGCTAATTGGATAAAAATCATTCACATCGTCGCTTGTAAAATATACCATTATTTTACTACTGTTTTCCAATCCTCCAAAAACCGAGCAATACCACTATCAGTAAGGGGGTGGTTAAGCATTTGAACAATAGTAGCATAAGGAACAGTAGCAATATGGGCCCCAAGGCGTGCCGCAGACAGCACATGGATAGGGTTACGGATACTTGCGGCTATAACCTCTGTTTTTATTTCATGGATATCAAATATTTCTACTATTTCTTCAATTAAATTCATCCCATCCATGCCAATATCATCTAACCGGCCAAGGAAGGGGCTTACATAGGTTGCGCCGGCCCGGGCTGCAAGCAAGGCCTGAGCTGCTGAGAAGATTAGGGTCACATTGGTCTTAATATTTTCCGCCGTAAGTATCTTAGTGGCTTTTAGGCCCTCGGCGGTCATGGGGATTTTTATGACAATATTTGGGTGGATTTTAGCAAGCTCCCGGGCTTCCTTTACCATGCCATCAGACTGGGTATCAATAACTTCAGCACTTATTGGCCCATCTACTATGCTTGTAATTTCCTTTACTACCTCTTCAAAGTTGCGCCCTTCTTTTACAATCAAAGATGGATTGGTGGTTACGCCGCAGATTACCCCCCAGCTTTCTATTTCTCGGATGTGGTTAACATTGGCGGTGTCGATAAATAATTTCATGTGTTCTCCTCCTAGTATTTTAATGCCCCTATAATATCACAGAAATTTCCTTTATAATACACGTACATATTAATAAAACGAACGGAGGACACAACTTGCTAAATTTAATCAATGTAAGCAAGACCTACGGCAACAATACAGTAAAGGCCGTAGACAATATCACCCTTGAGGTAATGAGTGGGCAGATTTTAGGGTTTATTGGCCCAAATGGCGCAGGCAAAACCACCGCAATAAGGATGATAACCGGTATCCTAAAGCCAGATGAAGGGCTTATTACCGTCAATGGCTATGATATTGGTGAAGAGCCTATTGCAGCAAAGCAAAGCTTTGGCTATGTACCCGACTCGCCGGATATTTTCCTACGCCTAAAGGGCCTTGAGTATTTAAATTTCATGGGAGATATGTATCAGGTGCCGGAAAATATCCGTCAGGAGAAAATACGCTCCATGGGGGAAATCTTTGAAATGACCGGGGCACTTAGCGGGCGGATACAGAGCTATTCCCACGGGATGCGGCAGAAGATTATTATCATGGGGGCACTCATGCATAACCCTGCTGTATGGATATTGGACGAGCCTCTTACAGGCCTTGACCCTAGGTCTTCTTTCCAGCTAAAGGAGATGATGCGTCAACACGCCCAGGCTGGGAACTGTGTGTTCTTCTCTACTCATATGCTGGAGGTTGCGGAGAAGCTTTGCGATAAAATCGCGCTTATCAACAAGGGCAGGATTATCTTCTTTGGGGAACTTGAAGAGCTTAAGGACCGGCATAACCAACTAAGCCTTGAGGAAATCTTTATGGAGGTGACAGCTAATGGGTAAATTTTGGTCCCTTACTCGCATTTTTATGAAAACCGCCATTGGCTCGTCCATGGCCCTTAAAATCGGCGGAAAAGAGCGTAAATGGGCCGGTATTGCCCTGTGGGTCATAATTGGTATAAGCCTTGCCCCTATTTTGGCATTGGTTTACTGGGTGATGGCGGATATATTCTTACTTTTTGACATGGCTGGGCAGTTGCCCCTTGGGGTTGGCTTTATTTTAAATATTGGCTCCTTACTAATCTTTATTTTTTCCCTACTTGCGGCACCGGCGTTGTTTTACTTTGCCAAGGATGTGGAATATGTACTTCCACTGCCACTTAAGCCAGAGCTGATTATAGGGGCTAAGTTTGCTATTGCCCTTGCTTTTGAATATATTCTCTCCCTTGCCCTTCTTGCTACTATGTTTGTGGCCCTTTGGGGTTATCTGCCTGCCGGGGTGCTTACATTTAACACAGTTATCACCTTCCTTACATTGCCGATTTTGCCCTTGGTGTACTCTACAGTTCTTGTAATGCTTTTGATGCGGGTGACGCGCCTTGGCCGTAACCCAGACAGGTATACCTTGTTTGTGGGAGTGCTGGCTATTGTGCTTGCTGTTGGGTTTTCTATGTATGCGGGGCAGGCCTTTCAGGTTGACGCGGATGCACTACTTGAGTCTCTAATGGGTAATCCTGTGGCTATGACTACCCTCAATACTGTGTTTATAAGTAATGGCTTTGCCGCAAGGGCCTTTGGGGCCGAAGTGGTCTTTGGTGGGGCCTTGCATAACCAGATTATAAGCCTGGCTATTGTGGTAGCGGCTATTATTGTATTTTTCTTGCTGGCTAAAGTGTTATATTTTGCCGGTGTTATTGGGCTATCAGAATCCGGTGCCCCTACAAAGAAAATGACCCTTGAGGATATTGCCAACAATACCCGGAGCCAGGGCCAGTTTTTTGCGTACTTGGTTAAGGAATTGCGGCTACTATTCCGTAGCCCTACCGCCTTTATAAACAGTGTGCTTTCTGCCTTTATTATGCCTATTATTGTAGCTGTTTCCCTAGTACCCCTTATGCGAACCGGGGAGTTTGCAGAGCTTGTGGATATGATTAACTTTGGCGACCCACGGACTGCCGCACTGGTACTTGCTTGGATGTGTGCCCTTGGTTTTTTTGTTGGAGGCATGGTTTTGGTAACGGCTACGACTATTTCCCGGGAAGGGAAGAATCTCTTTATTATGAAATACCTGCCTATCCCCTACTCTACCCAGCTAAATGCCAAGGCCGCCAGCGGGCTAGTGATATTGGTGCCTGCTATGCTATTTATGCTTATCCCCTTGCAGGTGTTGTTTCAGGCACCGGCTTGGCTTTTTGTATGCGGGCTTTTGATTACTTTGCCCGGTGCGGTTTTTGTCAATTATCTAGGGCTTTATATTGACTTATTGAAGCCAAAGCTTAATTGGGATAACGAACAAGCCGCCGTAAAGCAAAACTTGAATGCCTTTCTTGTAATGCTGGCAAGTTGGCTTATTGCTATTGGTGTTGGAGTACTAGGGTGGTTTGTTTTTAGAGCGCCTATAGTGACATTTTTGGGGCTTTTTGGTGGTAGCGGGCTTTTGGCTTTTGGGGGTTACTACTTGGCTACCAATGTGGGGAAGGGGCTACTTGAGAAGCTGCATTAAGCTTGGCCATACCCATTGGGGTTTTGACTTTGCCAACGCCACATATCCCGGCAACCATCCGCTACGGATTTTTCCGCTTTCCAGCCAAGGGCCTGTTCTGCCTTATCCGTACAGCAGTAGGAAACAGGGCCGTCCCCCTCCCGCCTTGCGGATACCTTAACGGGGATTTTAATGCCGTTGGCTTCTTCAAAGGCCGCAACCAGCTCAAAATTACTTGTCCCCCGGCCTGTGCCTAGGTTAAAAGCCTCGGCACCGGTGTTATTGTCGCAATACTTCATGGCGGCAACATGCCCCTTTACCAAGTCCATTATATGGATATAGTCTCGTATACAGGAACCGTCTGGGGTTGGATAATCATTGCCAAAGATTTCAAGATACTCATGCCGCCCTGCGGCTGCTTGCGAGATAAAGGGGGGCAGGTTTTTTGGGATACCTGTGGGGTCATCGCCAATATCTCCGCTTTCGTGGGCACCCATTAGATTAAAGTAGCGTAGCATTGCTACCGACCAATCGGGGTTGGCGACGGCCCCATCCCTTAATATTTGCTCTGACATAAACTTGCTCCATCCATATGGGTTGGGGCAGTCGCCAACAATGGAGTCTTCTGTAAGGGGCATAGTATTTTCGGCGCTGTATACACATGCGGAGGAGGAAAATATTAATTTCTTGATGTTGTGCCGCTTCATTGCCTTGCATAAGGATATTGTGGTATTTAGGTTATTATCATAGTACTCAAGAGGCAGCTCAACACTTTCTCCTGCGGCCTTGTACCCGGCAAAGTGGATTATGCAATCAATTTTATGTTTGGTGAATATCTCGTCAAGCTTTACGCCATCCTTGACATCGCACTGATAAACCGGGAAATCCTTGCCTGTCAGCTTTTTTACCCGGTTTAATGCCTCTGGGGTGCTGTTGTAGTAATTATCAGCAACTACTATGTCGTAGTGCTGATTTAGTAGCTCTACAGCCATATGGCTGCCGATAAAGCCTGCTCCGCCTGCTAAAAAAACCATGATAATGCCTCCTTTTAAATGGGTGTGCTATCTTGAAAATGGGCGTAACTTACAGCCATGGCTGCCTTAGTTGAAAAGTCATTTAGGGCCATGGGTTGCACGCTATATGTTGCGGCCGGGATGCAATGACAAATATTGACAGCGTAATATCAACAGATAAAAACCTTTATCATTAAAAACAAGTCATATAGACTATTTTTTCACACATCAAACAGGCATTGGATAGCCAATAGCCTGTTTTACCTTTACAAGAGTACCCTCAGCCATGACCCTGGCCTTTGCAGCACCTTCGGCTATGATTGTATCCAGGTACGCGCTATCTGCTATAAGCCTAGCATGTGCATCTTGGTAGGGCCTTAGCATTTCTACAACGGCCTCCCCTACCCTAGTTTTAAGCTGCCCATAACCACATCCGGCAAACTCTGCCTCGGCTTCGGGAATGGTTTTGCCGGTACAGCAGGCATAAATAGACAGCAAGTTGCTAATGCCTGGTTTTTCCGGCGCAAAGCGTATTTCGTTATCTGAGTCGGTAACGGCTCGTTTAAACTTTTTTAAAATGGCCTCTGGTGCGTCTGATAGCAACACAAGGTTATTTTCATTTTCTGTCTCAGATTTAGACATCTTTTTCTCAGGGTTTTGAAGCCCCATAATCCTGGCTCCAACCTTTGAGATATACATATCTGGCACAGTGAAGATATCCCCATATATTCCGTTAAAGCGCATTGCAATATCCCGGCTAAGCTCCAGATGTTGGCGCTGGTCTTCCCCAACAGGCACCAGGTTGGCCTGATACAGCAAAATATCCGCCGCTTGCAATACAGGATAAGTATATAACCCAGCATTAATATTGTCCTCATTCTTTGCGGATTTATCTTTAAACTGGGTCATCCTATTAAGCTCCCCTACATAAGTGAAGCAGTTAAGAATCCAGGCCAGCTCTGCATGGGCAGGTACATGAGACTGGAAATATAGTGTGCATTCCTTTGGGTCAAGGCCCAAGGCAACAAACCAAGCCAAGGCATGACGAGAGTAATTTCGAAGTGCCTCAGGGTCTTGCCGAATGGTCATAGAATGCATATCTACAACACAGTACAGGCAATTATACTCTGTAGAAAGCCGGGCCCAGTTGCGTATTGCCCCAAGGACACTGCCAAGTGTTGGGATACCGGTGGCTTGTAGGCCGCTAAAAATTATAGGCTTTTTCATAAAAATCTCCCTTGTATTTTGATTACAATAGATATACCAGAATCCACAAGATGATTCAAGTTGCAGAGGGGAACCCCCGCATGAGAAGGGTCGTAGGCTATCCAACCCGGCTCCGGCTTATGCTCGGTCAGCCCCAGGCGGGAAAAATGCCATTTATTTGCGGATTTTCATCCGCATAAATGGCGTTTTTCCAATCGCCTGGGTCTGCCGAGCGCCTACGCAGGGGTTGGATAGCCTACGACCCTTCTCATGCTGCCCCCTCGGCTGGCCTAGGGAAAAGCGTTGAGTTTGTTTAAGGGCAAAGGCAGCGGGGGCAGGTATGAGGTGTGATTGGGTTTGCGTTAGCCGGAGGCTTTGAGGTGCTGCCCACCGATACGCTACACGCATCACGAGTTGGCATTAACCAATGACCCGAGTTTGCACAAACCGGCTCTTCCCCGCCCGCGCGGCACTTCATATGCATATAAAACATGAGATGCTGCATATTTATGCAATACCGTGAAACAACTGCCATTGACAAAAGCCGCATTTTCTGGCAAAGTCTTGTTTTAAGAATATTTAACAGTATCATTCTTGCAGCGGGGATATGCAACATGCGCAATTTACATATGTCCCCCCGGCCTAAAGGAGTCCCAGTATGTGGAAAACAATTATTAGGCGATTATTAATAATGATACCCCAGCTACTTATACTTAGCTTTCTTATCTTTATTCTTGCAAATATTATGCCCGGGGATGCACTGCGGGGTTATATCAGCCCAGGTATGACATTGGAGCAGATTGCCCATCTCAGAAGTATACACGGCCTAGACGACCCCTGGTATGTCCAGTATTTCCGGTGGATGCGCGCGCTAGGCAGAGGTGACTTTGGTAGAAGCATGTCCCACCAGCGCCCTGTAATAGATGTAATTGGCGATACTCTTATAAACACCGTTCGGCTGTCTTTCCTTACCACTATTTTTACCTATATGCTTGCAATCCCCCTTGGCCTAATTGCCGGGCGCAAAAGTGATACATTTATAGACCGGGGTATTATGGTCTATACCTTTGTTGCTTTGTCCTTGCCAACTATAGTGCTATCAATTGTAAACCTTATAATATTTGGCTTTAGGTTAGACTGGTTTCCTACCGGTGGCAGTGTGGATATCCGGGCTATAGGTGGGTTTGCTGTCTTTTTTAGCCGCTTGCATCATCTTATTTTGCCTGCGGCGACTATGGCAATCCTTAGCACAGTATCAATTGTTTATTACCTTAGAAGCGAGATAATCGACTACGAAAGCTCTGACTTTGTGCTAACCGCCCGGTCAAAGGGAGTACCTGAGAGCAAGATTTACACAAAACATATCCTTCGTAATTCATTCTTACCAATTGCCAGCACTATTGGCTTTGTGGTGGCAGGCTTGTTTGCCGGTTCTATTTTTATTGAGATAATATTTTCGTATCCGGGGATGGGTCAGTTGTTTTTAAACTCCATTGTCGGAAGAGACTTTCCCGTGGCCAATGTACTTATTATGTTCTATGCAATCCTTACAGTTATTGCAATATTAATATCTGACTTTATTGTTATTCTTATAGACCCACGTATTCATATTAAATGAGGTGCTGCTATGGCCCCAACCACTAGTGTATGGAAATTAATGTGGAGAGAAGTCTGCCGCGACAAGTTAGCCTTTGTTGGGCTTGTTCTCTTTGTTGCAATAGTGCTTACCGTGTACATTTGGGCACTGGTTATAGACGAATCTGCTGCGGCTGTTGTCAATATCCGTATGCGTCAGCAGCCTCCAAGTGCATCTCATATCTTGGGTACAGACTCTGCCGGGCGGGATATGCTTACCCAGCTTGTTCTTAGTGCCAGAAATTCATTTAACATTGCTTTTATTGTTACAATTGGCGGGGCGGTTATTGGTATATTATTTGGCCTTATTGCCGGGTTTTATGGCAAGCATGTTGACAATATACTAATGCGTTTGTTGGATTTTATAGGGATGGTGCCTGGCATAATGCTGATTATTGTCTTTGTTGCCACTATACCCAATTACACTGTCTTTGCCTTTGCTTTAATGATGATTCTTATATTTTCCTGGCAAGACACCGCCAGGATTATACGTGTAAAGGCCCTTCAGCAGCGCGGCCTTGATTATGTATCTGCGTCAAAGACCTTGGGCACACCCAACCCAGTAATTGTTTTCCGGGAAGTTTTGCCCAATCTTGTCTCTATTATTGTCAGCAATGTAACTATAAGCATGGCGGCAAACATGGGGGTTGAAACAGGGCTTACCTTCCTTGGCTTTGGCCTGCCCTTTGGCTCCCCCAGTCTTGGGCGGCTGGTACACTATGCCCGCACCCCCACCAATATGCTAGAACGCCCATGGTTATGGCTTCCTGCGGCATTACTCATCATTATTATGATGTTATGCATAAATTTTGTTGGCCAGGCCCTTAATCGGGTTGCCGACGCAAAAAAACGAAGAGGGTAAAGCATCAGACAGAAATCGGATGCTAGAAAAGGAGGATTTGCATGAAGAAATTACTACTTATCGGCATCGTGCTACTTATTGCGATGCTAGGCTTTGTAGGCTGCCAAAATGCTGAAGAAGACGAACCTGATGTAAATATCAGCGTAGAAAGAGACCCACAAGCCTCAGAAATTTTTGCAGGTGTAGACGCAATACTGGAACGCTTCCCCGCGTACTTTAACGATGGCGGAGAGCATGTACCTGGCACTACACTTATGTACGGCCTAAGCTCCCCAACCCCATGGCTTGGGATTATTGGAGGGGCAGTATTTTCAACAGCGGCAATATGCTCAGAGATTGCCGGGTTCCTTGGCACTGGCTCGTCAATACTTTCCACGACGCCAGACTATACCTTTGGCCAAGACGGTATAGCCAATTTTGAGCTGGATCTGCCCAATAACCGGATAACCTTTAACATGCAGCAGGATGTTTATTGGCATGACGGAGTACCCCTAACCTTGGCAGATTTGGCCTTTGCCTACTATATCCTGGCAGACCCTGATTACACAGGTATAAGGTTCTCTACAGGGGAACGCCGTGTACAAGGCATTATGGATTACCATGACGGCTATGCCGACTATATCTCCGGCCTTGTGCTTTCCAACAACGACCGCACCCTTACAATTTACTTCGAAGAAATGTCACCGGAAATGCTGTACTTTGGTATCTGGACAGCACCAGTACCTAGGCATATCTTCGAAAACATCCCTGTAGCCGATATGGCAGCAAGCCCATATGTAAGAGAGCACCCAGTGGGCTGGGGGCCATTTATTATCGAGCGCGTTATCCCTGGGGAATCTGTTTATATGAGAAGGAACGAAAACTATGTGTGGGGTGCGCCCTATATCGAAAACATAGTAATCGAGCGCTTTGCGCCAGAGCTTGCCGGTACACATATGGAAGCAGGCACCTATGACTTTATGGCCTTTGGCTCTGCCTTCTATGAAGACTACTCAAACCCCACCAACTTCCGGTTCCTCGCCTCTATAGACGAAGGTTATAATTTTCTAGCTTTCAGGCTAGGGCATTTTAACTGGGACACCTGGGAAAACGAATATTCACCCAACCGCAATATGTCTAGCCCTGTGTTAAGGCAGGCAATGGCTCTTGCAATAGACGAGACTACTTTAGGGGAATACCTGTTTAGCGGCTTACAGGTTCAGGCAGCATCATTCCTTCCTCCAAACCATGTAGACCTAATGGACTTTGATGTGCCCATCCTAGGCTATGACCCAGAGCGTGCCCGTCAGATGTTGGATGAAGCCGGGTTCCTTGATATAGACGGAAGCGGCTACAGGTCACATCCAGACGGCAGCCCCCTTACCGTAATCTGGGCCTATGCAACAGGGCCACTTGAAGATACTCTTGTACCCTTTTATACCCAATCATGGCGCGAAATTGGGATTAGGGTTGAATTGTGGCGTGGTATGACCCATGATATTTTCTATCTATGGGATGTACTAGACTTTGACGAAGACGATGATGAAATTGATATCTATATGGCAGCATGGACCAATCTCTTCAACCCAGAGCCCAGTGGCCGCTGGGGTCACGATGTATGGAACCCATCCCGCTACAACTCCCCTGAGTGGGAGGCTATCCAAGCAAGGCTGATTTCCCAGGATGCATGGGACAGGGAATATATGCGCGCAGCTTATAGCGCAATGCAGTGGTATATGTACGAAAATGCCTTTGCTATACCTACCCGTTGGAGTACTTCCCTTGTGGCTGTCAATAATCGAGTTTCCCGTTGGGATACACGGATTGATGCCCATCCCTCCGGTAGTGTGTGGCATCTTGTAAGGCTAACCGCTGAAGAGCCATACCGCAGATAATTTTCATTTACCAAAGCGCCTCTTGTCCTATAAACAGGATGAGAGGCGTTTTTTTGTGTTTTTATATATCCTTCAAAGATGTTTAATTGTGGTATGTCTGATATAATAAGGGGTAATCAAAATAAACAGCGCTATATGCTAGAATCCCTTATGGGATAGAAGGAGTATAAATGTTAGAGAGATTAAGCGTAAGAAAGCCCTTTACGGTACTTGTTGGGGTTATTTTGGTAATTGTTTTAGGGGTAGTGTCATTTATGAACACCTCCACAGATCTGCTGCCTGCAATGGACTTACCCTTTACCGCCATTTTTACAACCCACTTTGGCGCAACACCAGAGCAGGTGGAGAGGGATGTTTCCATGCCTCTTGAAACCCGTATGAGCACCCTAAGCGGGATAGAAACCGTACAGTCAATATCAATGGAGCATGTATCTATATTAATCCTGCAATTTACAGAAACAACAAATATGGACTCGGCCTCTTTAGAAATCCGGGAAGCATTGGATATGATGTCCTTACCCGAAGGGGTCTCAAGGCCCATGACCATAAGGATGAACCCGGAGATGCTGCCTGTTATGACCGCAAACATCCATATGACCGGGGCAACAATAGACGAGCTTTCAGAGTTTACAAGGTATACAGTGGCACCAGCACTGGAAGGAGTGCCCGGGGTTGCTGTGGTCAGCTTATCTGGGCTAGTGCAAAACCAGCTACATGTAATTATAGAAAGCGAACGCATAGAGGCAGTTAACCAGCAGATGGGCATTGCAGTGGCGGCACTAATGCAAGCTGCAATAGAAGCGGCCCAGGCCCAAGCCGAGGCCATGATTGCCTCCCAGGTAGAAGCGGCTGCAACAGCGCGCATGGCAGAGCTTATGGCAGAAGGCCTATCCATGGAAGAAGCAGGAGCACAGCTACAAGAAGAAATGCCACTAATAACCGAGGCAATAGCCACAGAAGTAATGGAAGCAATGGCTGAAGCCCATGAAGGCCAAGCCCCTGCTGATACCGAAGGAGGCACTATTGGCCTCCCTGCCGAAATGTTAACAGTTGACACAATCACAGGTATGCTAACCGCTCAAAATTTCTCTATGCCGGCAGGTATGATTGCAGAAGATGGCATTGAATACATGGTGCGGGTAGGAGACAGATTTGAAAACTTAGACGATGTAAAAAACATGCTAATATTTGACCCAAGCGCAATGGGGCTTATAGGTATACCACCGGTACGGCTTTCCGATATAGCAGATGTTTTTGTAACTGACGACGCACATCTTTCCTTCACCAGAGTAAATGGCAACCCTGCCGTAATGCTAAGCATCCAAAGGCAAAGCGAGTTCCCAACAGCAGATGTTACCAATGCAGTACGAGACCGCATGGATGCCTTGATGGCAGAGCATACAGGCCTTGGCTTTGCTATTTTGATGGACCAAGGGGAGCTGATTGGCGTAGTAATCGGCTCTGTAATTAACAACCTGCTGATTGGCGGGCTTCTTGCCATTGTTATTTTGCTGTTATTCCTACGGGATATTCGCCCAACACTGATTGTGGCGGTTTCCATTCCCGTAAGCATAATGCTGGCATTTACCCTTATGTATTTCTCAGGAGTCAGTCTAAACATGATATCTATGGGTGGTCTTGCTTTGGCCGTAGGTATGTTGGTAGATAACTCCATAGTTGTAATAGAAAATATATACCGCATGAGAGCCTCCACAGACCGAAGCGCCGCCCGTGCCGCTGTGTCCGGCGCAAAGCAGGTTTCCGGTGCTATTGTTGCGGCTACTCTTACTACGGCTTCGCTGTTTGTACCCATAGTCTTTACCACAGGTATGACCAGGCAGATTTTCCAAGACTTTGGGCTAACAATTGCATATGCGCTTTTAGCAAGCCTTGTAATCGCCCTTACAGTTGTACCAGCAGCTTCCAGTGTAATGCTTAAAAATGTTAAAAAAGACCAAGAGGGCAAGTGGTTTACAAAATTTGTAGACGGCTATGAAAAGACCTTGCGGTTTTCCTTGCGGTTTAAATGGGTTGTACTTGCGGCTTCCTTGGTGGCCTTTGCCCTTGCCTTTTGGGGTATTAACCGGCAAGGGATGGAGCTTTTCCCAGAAATGGATACCCCGCAAATCAATGTAACAGCAGAAATGCCAGAAGGCTCTACCTTTGAGGATACTGTATTGGTTGCGGAGGAACTAGGGCTGCGGGTCTTAGCTATACAGGATGTAGAAACCGTTGGCGTAAGCATAGGCGGCGGCGGAATGATGGGCATGATGGCAGGGGCACTAGGCTTTGGTGATATGGGTGGCATGATGGGAGGCGGCACAGCCATTGATATGTATATCCTCCTAGAAGAAAGCCGCAGAATATCCATGGACGAGCTAAACGACCAAATGCATATTATTCTTGAGGATTTAGGCCTTGAGGCAGATATAGGCGGCGGTGCTGACATGATGGCAATGATGGCAGGCCCCCAAATCTCCCTACGCATAGAAGGCATGGAATTTGACCATATCAGGGATACAGCTATTGCTGTAGCAGAGCTAGTAGAATCCGTGTCAGGAACCACGAACGTAACCGGTGTTGCCCAAGAAGCCTCCCCAGAGCTGCGTATAAGCGTAAATAAGGACGCGGCAATGGCTCATGGCCTGACGGTAGCCCAGGTTTTCATGGCAGCAATGAGCAGCCTGTCCGCCACAGAAAACACCATGAACATGACCCTTAATGGCAGAAATTACGAAATTATTATATCAGATGGGGATTTTGTGCCACCAAGCTGGGAAGATATCCAGAATATGCAGCTTGAAACAGCAAGTGGGTATATACCCCTTTCAGACATTGCAGAGGTATATGAAAGTATAGGTTTTAGCACCATCAACAGAATAAACCGTAACCGCTATACCACCATCAATGGGGAAATTGCCGAAGGGTATAACGTAGCCTTAGTTAATGCAGAAATTGAGGCATTGCTTGAGGACTTCACACCGGTTGGCAATACTCAAGTAATCGTCGGAGGCGAAGCCGAGGCCCTATCTGATGCCTTTACTGACTTGACTTTGATGCTTGCGCTGGGCCTACTGTTCACATATTTGATTATGGTGGCCCAATTTCAATCTCTGTTATCGCCATTTATTATTATGTTTACAATACCCCTGGCTTTTACTGGCGGCTTTGTTGGGCTAATGCTTGCTGGTATGCCTCTTTCTATTGTGTCTATGATTGGTTTAATTCTGCTGTCTGGGGTGGCGGTAAACAATGGCATTGTGCTTATTAGCCGTGTTAACCAGATGCGCTGGGAAGGTATGACCAAGGTAGACGCTATAATTGACGCAGGGCGCAAGCGTATCAGGCCCATTGTCATGACGGCAATCTCTACTATTGCGGCAATGAGTGTAATTGCTCTTGGCTTTGGTGAGGGTATGGAAATGATGCAGCCTATGGCTATAGCAACCATTGGCGGCTTGTTCTATGCCACAGCCATGACCCTGTTTGTTGTGCCTATTTTGTATGATATGTTCCATAAGAATAAGGACGTTACTTTGGAAAATTTGGATTCACAGGAATAGAAAAAACATTAGGGCCTATTGCCACTGCTGGCAATAGGCCCTTAATCCTCTACATACAGCAAAATCCCCACCGAAAAAACCTTATCGTCATGGCTAATATCCATATGACCATTATACTTCTCTACAGACTTACGAATATTTTTTAGGCCATAGCCGTGACCACCACCATCTTTGCGTGTTGTGATAATTTTTTCTGTACCGTTCTTGCTTTCCGCATATATAACTTTGCCATCAAAGGTGTTGTCTATTTTCATAAAAAGGTTGCCTTTGCTGGATTTAATATCTAGTCTTATCATCCTATCCTCAACCCTCAATACAGCGTCTAACGCATTACTTAAAAGGTTGCCAAGGATTGTTACAACATCTACAACATCAATATTGAGAGATGGTGGAATAAATAGCTGTATATCTAATTTTATGTTATTTTCTATGGCATTTCTTAGGTTAAAATTTATTATGCTGTCAAAAGCAATATTCCCAGTATCACTATATACCTCTCTTTCACATATCTCCCCTAGCAAGCTATTCAAATAATCTGCCGCCGCTTTATTATCCGCAGTAAAGCCCTTCAATGTTGACAAATGATGCCTTACATCATGCTTATATGATTTCATATTCTCAACAGATTCTTGCATGAGTTGACACTGAGCAAAATAATATTCCTTCTCTTGGTCGTGGAGTGCCGACTTCAACTTATCTTCATATTTGGACGATATGGTGTCGTACAAGTAAAAAGCAAATAAATTGACACCAAACAAAATAAACAATGTAGTGAAGTTCAAAAACGATAGAAAGACCTGTGAATTTTCAGGAACATAGAAAGCCGAAATTATAATCAAAACTTGCACGAATAGCATTGAAATCCAAAGACTAGGAAATGCAACATTGTTTTTTCTGATACTCTTAAAACGTCTTAATAGTAGCGCTACCAAGCATGACAAAATACCTCCAAAAACATAAAGCAAACCCCATATATACAGTTCATTTTCAACAGGAGGAGCAGGGAAGAATGAAGTAATTAGAAGCACGAAATTTATAAGTACCGTAAAAAATACGTAATTACTAGCTACTGCTACCAACCGCTTCATCATAGATGATTCATAGTTAAGTGAAACAATAAAAAGTGCAAAACTAATGACTAGCACATGGGATACGTAAACTTCCGTCACTAAAGAGAAACGATGAATACCCGACAAAATAAAATAAGGCAAAAAAGAAAGCACAAAAATTGGAAGTCTTGTTCTTCTTTTTTCAAAAAAAACTCCCATAAATCGTTCAATTGCTAAAACAAAGATAAGACTTTCTACAAGAAATCCTGCAATGAGTATAATGCTCATTGTGTCACCCCATACGCCTTTTCATAATCTCGTAATAACTTTCCCTTACCTCGCTTCGCCTGTATTTGCTAATAGGCAATGGTGTTATACTATCAGTCAAAATCGCTTTGTCATATTTCAACGCAGTTACATAGTCATAATTAACCACATAAGAATTATGGATAAAAAGAAAATCAAATTTTTTGAGTTGTTCGTCATATGCCGCTTTTATTGAACCATAAAATTCTTCTTTCCTACCGTCTGCAAGGTGCATAATCAACTTTCTGTCGTAACTTTCCAGATAAATCATGTCCTTTATCTGTACTTTTAGTGTGTCGTGACCAATTTTATAAGTAAACTCACCCGACCAAAGCCCAGCAATTTTCAGGTATTTTCTTATGACTTCTTCAATTTTTTCATATTTCAATGGTTTTATGAGAAAATTTAAGGGTTGTATATCAAACAACTGCAAAGCATATTTATTTACCCATGAAATATAAACGATTGATGTAAGAAAGTTTTGGTGAACGTCACGAATACGCCGCCCTACTTCCACGCCGCTGATTTCATCTTGCGCAAACTCAATGTCAAGAAATATTAAATCGTAGTGCGTCTTTGATTCCATTTTTTTGCACAAATTTTCCCCTGTAAAGAATACATCAATTTCATGTTTGATGTTTAGTTTGCCGAATATGTCAATCAATGCATGTTCCAATTCTGCGCCTATATTTTTTTCATCATCACAGATTGCAATATATAACATAAAAGGATTCACACCCCTTATCTGTTTTTGAGTTTCAAACGGAAAGAAATTTTGCAAACATTTATTCAGCTTTCATTTTGCTTACAGTTTATCATTTCTGTCGCAAAAAAATGTGATAATGGGGGTCGCGTCCAGTTACTTCAAAAATTCGTCCACTTACTGCAATGTCTCGCAGATGAAAGTGTAGTCTGCTAGACTGATTTCACGGCAAGGCAAAATAAGTATCTGAAAGGGTTTGATTTGAATGAACAAGCAAGTAGTAACGTACATCGTTACGGTAATTGGTGCTTCAATAGCATGGTCTCTTCTGCAATACTTTGTTTTTAGTAACGATTGGGGAATAGGTGAAACTCTCTACAGAACAGGCATTTTCACTGTGCTTTTTGCTGTAGCAATGGGGATATACGCCTATGTTGGCGCAAAAAGAAAAAAGGAAAAATAAGTGCCGTTTACGGAATGAACAGTAACAATATTTCTGAACACATACTTAAAGCAAGCAACCAACCAAGCCATGCGGCGGTTTTGATTATTCACAATCAAAACCGCCATTTTCTTTTATATTATTGTTTGCCGCAAAACACCCACAACCACACCCAACGCATTTTTCCCTACAATTAGGCGTAGTCTGCCCCTTTTGCGCCCTTTCCCATTCTCTCAACAAAAACTTTTTCGAAACCCCTATATCAATAAAATCCCAGGGCAATAGCTCTTCCCCTACCCTCTCTCTATGGGCGTAAAATGCTGGGTCAATGCCCGCCTCATCAAAGGCTGCAAGCCATAGCTCGTACCGGAAATGCTCGCTCCAGC
>Ga0123355_10001400_pt1 | contig 33674 bp, 33 predicted proteins | sample TergutEmb28metaG_3_FD_89872 | JGI IMG/M metagenome (GOLD analysis project Ga0123355, IMG submission 89872) | Embiratermes neotenicus P1 segment gut microbial communities from Petit-Saut dam, French Guiana - Emb289 P1 | ecosystem: Host-associated > Arthropoda: Insects > Digestive system > Gut ...
ATAGCTTATCAAAAACCATATACCTAGTTGCTGTGTAAATCCGGGCAACAAAAATCTGAAAAGTCTTAATGGAATGACAAGAATCGGGATTGCATCTACTAACGATACATACACACCATAAGGATAACCATAGTTTTGGATATACCCAATCGGAAAAGACCAAGGTGCATTTCTGAAAAAATTCCACGCTACTGCGTGAGTCAGCCTGTCGCCTACAAGCCATGCTGTATTATAAAAATCTAATATCTTTATTCCAAAAATTGCGAAATAAACAAACAATCCAATTGATATCCCCACAATTAAATCGTCATATCTTGTCAAAGGTTTTTTTAAGAATGTATGAATAAAAAGAAGTGTGATAACGATTGTAAAAAAGAAGACTGTTAGCACTACACTGACTATATTATGAGTGTCCAGAATGGTTGGCATGTTAAAAACAAGCATGAAGTAACACAAAGCAGCTGCCCCAAAAAATACGAACTTAGAAACATTAACGCTTTTTATTCTTATATTCTTCACGTTTAATACCTACACTTTCATTTTGCACATATTCATCAGAAAATGGGTCACAGTTTGGATGCGGTATGCCAAAAAATTAGCCGATATGCCATTCTAACAGTTCCAGCATCCTTCATTTAAATCACCGCTATAGTTTTTTACACTACATTTTTTACCAATCTAGCAAACCTCTCAACAAACACTTCTGCAGAATAATTCTTATTTACATATTTTTTCCCATTTTCTTTCATTAACTCATATTTATCATCTTTTGTCAAAAGATAATTTAATGCTGCAGAAAATTCGTGAAAATTTTCATAATACAAGCCTGCATTACTTTTTACACAATGCCCGCGCAGTATCGCGCTTTTTCCATTTAATAAAACAGGGGTACCTATAGCAAGTGCTTCCAATGTAACTATAGATAAACTCTCATATTGGGAAGGCAATACTAAAACCTTTGCGGCACTTATTCCATTAAATTTATCTTCTTCGCTTACAAAGCCTAGCTTCACAATATCTTCATGATTAGGAATATCGGAAACTGTTTGTCCAATAAAAACTAACTTCAAATTTGAGGGGTATCTTTTTTTATGTTTAATAAAAAAATCACACAACTCGTTGCAGCCTTTGCTTTGCTCTATTCTGCCAACATACAGAATAAAGTTATTTAGGCCATATTTTTCTTTAAAATGGGATGGGAAGGTTTCTGCAGGATATTTAGTGTAATGCCCAATAGTGTCATTTGGTATTTGCTGGTTTGCAAAATGAGAGTGTACAAAGTCGCGTTCTTCTTCTGTTAAAAATCCAATTGCTTTTGGTAATGCAAAAATTTCTTTGTAAATATTAAAATATATGGGTGGTTCATCATGTGCAGTTGGGATTAATATTGCTTTGTTTTTTACTAACTTCATAGCCCGTACCGTATGATAGTATAGGTATGTTACAAAAATAAAAACATCATATTGGGCGGCATTATTTTTTATATAATTTACAAGATCCGGACAGTATGGACCTTGTTCATCTACCCATTTGCTTTCTAGTTTTGCTCGATTGTCGTCATTTGTTGTATTCTGGACTAGCTTTGCATAAGTTTTGTTAAAGTTCGTCTGGTCTCTTTTGGTGGTTACATTAAACCGCCTTACCTTAACACCGTCAATGGTAGATACTCCTGCGGTATAAGAATTTTCCCATGTTACATAATCCAGTGCGCAGGTAGTCAAAACTTCAACATCGTAATGGGGAGTTAATAATTCGGCAAGGTCGCGAGTATATTTTTCAGACCCACCGGACACTTCCTTGCCATATCTTTGATTAACAAAAGCAATTTTCTTTTTAATGTAGATCACCCCTTAAAGATTATTAAAATAGTCTTTATATTTTTGCACAATTATGTCCCAAGAAAAGTTGTTCATAACGTATCCACATCCCAATTCCCCCATTTTATTTGAAATTTCAGGATGTTCTAAAATATAGTTTACGCAACCTTCAAACTCCGGATATGTTCTAAAATAAAGTCCACCGTTCGCTTCTTTAGCAAAGTTTTTAGTAACAGCGCAGTCTGCATGCACTAAAACCGGTCTTTTGCAAAGCCAGCTTTCCATCATAACTATCGAAAAACTTTCCATGGTTGAAGGTTGACACAATAATGTAGCGGCAGCATAGGCGTTATACTTATCTTGGATTCGGATAAATCCTAAATCAAACACATCGTTTTTTATTGCAGGAGGAATATTTACACTTCCACCACCTATCAAAACAAGTTTACAATCATTGGCGTTTTTATTTTTGTACTGCTCAAAATATTGGATTAATAAATTAATGTTTTTTCCTACATCTTTGCGACCAGCATATAGGATAAACGGCTCTTTAATGTTATATTTTTTTACAAATTCGGAAGCGTTACCGGTGATATTCGTATCAACACCTGTACCTAGGTTTGCAAGTTTTACATCTGATAAATTGTACACCTTTTTTGCCAAGCACATTTCGGGATATGCATTAAAAATCATACCCCTTATTTTTGGAAAAAGCTGCTTGAAAATTTCCATATAGGCGTATGACTCATCATGCAAACAAGGGATCATTATAGATTTTGCAGGGTTTACCTGTATTCCGTTATATGTGGTGCCAAACATGTATGGTATAAAAACAAAAAACGAATAGTCACTTTCATGATTTTCCAACCACTCGCACAAATCCGTACTGTTTACAATTTCTTTTGCAAAAATATGCTCCTCTTCAGGTGTGATATGCAAACCTTTCATAAGTTTTGTATTAACTGCATCAAAAGCTGCGGCATCTCTTTCGTCTACTTCAAACCGGCGCACCGGTATATCACTTTCAACAGTATATCCGGGTTTATGAAAGTTTTTACCCCAATCGCCGGTAAATTCTTTAACACAGGTTGTAATCACTTCTAAATCAACATTGTGTTTGTGCAAATTTTTTACAAGCCCTCTCAGTGCTGCTTCTGCTCCGCCGGATATATTGTCTCCGTACCAAGGTATAACAAAGGCTAACTTTTTCACTACTCACCTCGTATAAAATTATTAAGGTACGATTCAAATTTTGCTTTAAGCACTGGATATGAGAAATCTCTTAAACGTTCCCGCTGGCCGGCTATAATATTTTTCCGCAATGTAGAGTTATTAACCAACAAGTCTATTGCTCCGGCAGCCAAAAGAGGGGAATATTCATTTAATAGTATACCGCTGCCACCCAGGGTATATGGTACAGCTGCATGTGCCCTTGCAACTATCGGTATGTCAAAATGCATTGCCTCAACTAGGGGTACACAAAAGCCTTCATGTTCGCTCATGCATACAAAAACATCTGCCAATTTATAGTATGACAATAAATCTTCAAACCCCACATGTCCGGTAAACACAACATTATGCATTCCTAATTTACATACATAATCATCAAGTTGTGCTTTGTATTTGCCCATGCCATTCCAATGTCCAACAATAAATAATCTTGATTGAGAATTGTAATTTTTATAGTATTGAGAAAATGTAGCTATCACATTTTCTATTTTTTTGTTTGGGGCACCCCTTCCCACAAATAGAATGTTTGTCATATGATCAGCATATTTTCGCAATATTTTTTTTGAAGGTTTTTTGTCATAATCAGAAAAAGGCACTATCACTGGCAACACATCAATATTACATTTGTAGCCGTAATTAAGCAGGTCTTGTTTGTTAAATTCAGAATCTGCAAGGCAGTAATCAAACTTATTATTTAAATGAATAGCTTCTGCCACCCCTTTTTTTGTTATGGAAAACGTATTTGGATCATACCCCAAAAAATAAGAGCTTGGGGTTATGTTATGATACACCATGATTTTTTTGCAATGGAATTTTTCAATTAAGTAGTTTAGCCTAGAACCTATTGATAAATGATAAATTAATATGTCATTTGGACTTAACAATAAGTCATTGAAATTTAATATCCCATAATCTTTTATATTTGACCCTATTAGAATATCTGCATAAATTTCTGATGGGTAGCCCATGCTACGGATAATACCACGCATGGCAAGCGCGTCGTTACTAACAGCGTCACCATAAGCTACTGTCGGCAGTAATTGTACAATCTTCACGCGTCAGACCCCTGTTCGTAATTATTAGCTACAGCTTGTTTTTCAAGTAAGTTTTTTAACATGCTGTTTTCCTTAGATAATTCATCTAACTTTTGTTCCATAAGCATATAATTTTTCTTAATTGACCGGTTAAATTCCAACTCAAGCAACGTAAGCCTTTCATCAAGTTCGCCTTGGTATTTAATTGAATCACGGGTTTGTATAAATATTTCCAAAGCCTTGGAGTTGCACTGATTAATTTGCCAAACAATAGGTGTAATATGAAAATTTATCATTTTGCGAATAACTTTTTTAATGAAAGTAGTAAATTTTCCGCGTATACCCCCTTGAGAGGATACCGCAGGATGAGAATTTATATAATTGACTGCTGCATAGGCAGCTATAGCATTTTCCAAAACTTGAAGATCGAATTCAATCTCGTTTTCTAAAGTGATATTCATTGGTTCAAAGGGCAAAATTTCGTCTTTATAACCCTTAGCTGCTATGTTTGCTCGTATTTCATTCATTATTTGCTCGATGTCAACAGTGGTATTTGTATTCATATTTGCAAACGCTCCTATTCTTAATTTATTTTAGCCAAGAACAATGGCACCATTTCGAATAAACTCTTCCTTGCGATGATGAATATCATATGGAATAACAGAGGCCCCTGCCCCTTGCCCAGGTGGCGGAACAAATATAGTTTTTCCAGTCGAAAAAACATTGTCTAAATCAAAAGAGGCTGCAATAAAACAGTCCGCATTTGAATACGCCCTTGCTAATACAGCCAAATTATCATGAATTTCATTTACTTCATAGTCAAAGTCTTCCATATTTTTGCCGACATTTAATGCCTTTATCCAGTTTTTTTCTGTAACGGTAACGACGCGATGGCTATCACCATTTATAATTTTGCTAAACGCCTTGCGCACTTCTTCTTCGTTAAGTGAGTAACACCATATCTCACAATCTCGGGGGGAATTTGCTAACATTTCGTTCAGCATATCTATTATAATGGATGCTTCATATGCCAGGTTAGAAACGGTGCGCGCAAAGCCTGCCCAAATTCCTAAAACTTGACTATCTTCTAATTTTAGCAAAGTCATATTTGGACGCGCGAGAACTAAACCAGTTTCGTAGGCAAAACGGTTTAACGTTGCAGGTGTATTATTTTCATTAAAACCTAAATCAGCATGTATTGAATTTAACCTGCCTAAAATTTGATCTGAAATTCTGTGGAAAGGCAAATCTTCGGAAATGGTATTTAAAAAGTTTATTATTTTTTTTGCATAAAGTTCGGCAGTACAATTTTCTTTTATAAATTTTGCAGCACTTGCCCCCAGCGTTTCGCGTTTTTCTTTGCCCCGGATTAATGAGCGCAAAGCATTTGCAAGGTCATCACTTTCGTTTTCTTTTGAAATTTTTACAACTGCGTCATCGGGCATTTCGCCAAAAACTCCGCTGTTAAACGCAATCACAGGTTTACCATGAGCCATTTGTTCTAATAAAGACAACGAGCAAGCTTCTGTGTTAGGGTAGCGTAAATTTATACATACATCTGCCTCGGCAAGGTAAGCTTCCATAACTTCATCTGGCTGATAGCCCAACATGAACAATGTATCTTTTAGGTGGGTTTGGGAAAGCGATTCTAACTGTGCTCCATACTTGTCACCAATACCCCCTATTACTACATAGCACACTTTTTCTTGCAAATCTGGATTTTGCAATAAAACATCTGTCATAACATGGATTTGCTTCACTTCGTTAACCATGCCTATCGAGAGTATCATTAACCTGTCCCCTTTATCTACTTGGTCGGGTAGTGAGTTAATGCCAGTTGTTTTTTTATGGAACTCTACGGGAAGATATGCAAAATCTACAGGTCCGTTATATATATTTAAAAGCTCCTGTTTGAAGTTTTCACTATGGGTGAACACCGCAGTAGCAGTTTCTAAAATTGGAGGTAACAGTGGAAACTGCACTCCTCCAAAAACTGATTTGCCCACATCACCCATGTATAGACTATCTTCAACAAGATAGGCATTTTCTATTGCCTGTTTACCAAAATCTCCATAATAAGTAGTAATCAATTCTTGAAATTTATAACGTCCAGCTTTGAAGTGTCCTCCAAGTTCCGGTTTCGTCAACACGTCTTGGAAAAAATTGTTCATTATACGATCGTGCAAAACGATAATTCCTGAATATTTAAGAGAAACATCATATATTTCTTTATGAAACATAGCATAGTTGCCCATATTGTAAAAAACAAAATCGTAGCTGTGTAATTCGTCTACCATAAAGTTGTGAGACTCAAAAACACGGCAATTAACATGAGTGGTAAGATATTCAGTATGCTTAGGTGTCCATATATCTACATAGTAATTTTTTGCAAGCTCTTCGCATATAATGCGGCTAACCTTACCAATGGCAGAGTTTGTCGCAAAAGGTGTAAACCACGCTAACTTCATTTTAATCTCCTAGCGGTCAAGCGAAACGCTTATGTTCCTTATTTAACCCTAAAATTTAGTGCAAAGTGATTTCCTCCACACTATTTAACTTCGCGTTTATGTTCTACAATAGCAATTTGGCTATTGTATTTTCCCAAGTTATTTTGCGTCGAGTTATCTCTTCAAAAGCGGTTACTCCCATTTTTTCTGCTATGGCTTTATTCTCGTAAAGCTTGTCCATAGCCTCAGCTATCTTCTTAGGTGTTGGCTCTGCAACAAGACCGGTGACATTATTTTCTACCAATTCAAGTATGCCGCCAGAATCGGTGCAGGCAATAACCGGCTTTTGTGAATAAAAACTCTCCATGGTAACTAATCCGCCTGCATCTTCCAATAAGGGAATGTATACAACCCCCAAAGATTCTGCCATTAGCTTTATCTTCTCTTTATCATCAATCCACTCATTGCGTATTAGAACTTTTTTTTCAAGGTTGTTTTTACTGATAGTGTCCCGCATATCTGACAAATAATTTTTATCCGGGCATATTCCGGTAATAACCAATTTTACATTGCTTTTTGTATACTTCATTGCCTCAACAGCTAAATGCTGTCGCTTTAAAGAATTTATACGGCTTGGGAAGTAGAGATAATCGCCTTGGTTGCTACAATAATACACCGAAGGGTCATCTAAAGGCGTAGGCAACACACTGCTTTGCACATTGTTATATTTTTGCAAACGATTTGCCACTTCTTGTGCAATTACATACACATGGCGCGATTTAGGTATATTTATATTGTCAGCTCGTTCTACTAGCACTCTAATTGCTTTGCCGTCTGGATGCATAGACAGCCCTTCCGGCTTTTCCCATAAATCATAAACTTGTCTAAATTGATGAAACATCCACATAACTTTGCCGGGATGCTCAACACAGTAAGCGGGGAATTTAAAGGTAATTACCCTATCATAATTATCGAAGCGTAACATTCTTGCCGCCAAATATGTTGATATTAGTGGCTCACGGGCATCTTCAGGGAATGGAATGCGAAATATAGTGGGGTCATGACCATGCAAACGCAGGTGATGATTTAGACCCTCTACGGCAATTTCGGCACCGCCGCGTACAAATGGGGTGATTGTGTTAAGTAAGGCAATTTTCATTACACATTCACCAACCTTTTTACTAAGTTGTCAATTGTTGCCGCTTCGTAAGCGTAGCACTCAGAAAGTATGCCGTAATGTTCTTGCAATTCATTCTGTAAATATAAAGAGCTACATACAATGGTACCGGTTTCATGTAAACAACGTCGCTCTGCCTCTATAACTGCATTTTTTACTCTATCAAATTCCGGGTTATTATTTTGAAATTCGTGCAACATAGGAGGCGTTTCAAAGAGATATGAACTTTTGCGAGGGTGTGATATAAACAGAGCGGGGTACCCAATTGTTATTAAAATATCTGCAAAGTGAATGTTAAATAAGCGCATAGCAACAATTTGTTCAGGAATTAACTTAAAATAGGGGTTAAAGGGCAACATAAACACATCAACTATGTATCCCTGTTTCGTAAGGGCATGCGCTAACTCATTTACTATATCCAGCTCTTCGTTAGCCGCACTCGAATCCAAAGTTCCACAAATTAAAACATTCATATAGCCCCCCTAATTTTCTCTGGGAATTTAAGAAACAGATTTACAGAAAACACATTTTCAAGCTGACTGTATTCTGTAATTTGTGTCAAAGAAGCATCATATTCATTTATACGGTGTATTTCAAAACCTAAAGACTTAATGTACCCAAAAAATTTTTGGGGGTCTACATTTGCTTTGGTCAAATTTTCAGGCGCATATTCTATAATTATTTTAATTTGTGGGTTATTGTTTATAATTTGTGTCATGCCCTGTAAGACTAATTGCTCTGCGCCTTCAACATCAATTTTAACTATATCTATATTACCAGATAAAATTGAGTCAAGTTTACTTGCCTTAACTTTTATTGTTTCTGTTACAGTGTCTGGGGCATATAACATACTATTATGTCCGCTAACAGTTTGGCAAACATGAAAATCCACTATTTTTTCTTCTTCGGCAGCCGCTATTTCATATAAGTGGATTTTTGTACTTCCTTCAAACTCATTTGCTTTCAAATTTTCACGTAACAAAGAAAATATAGTTGGGGTAGGCTCAAATGAATGAACTTGACAACCTGCCTTGGCAGCATGAAGTGTATATATACCCAAATTCGCACCCACATCTACAACTACCATATCGGGGCGCAATAGCGTTTGAAAGAATTTTTCTGTTCCATGTTCAAAATGACCATGATTAAATAGGTGTATAGCCAAGCGCCACTCTTCGGAAGGCATTGCTATAGTAAAACCACCATTTTTAACAACTATAGGTCCCCCAAACCAATGAGACGAAGCTCTGTTGTATTCAATGTTATACAATCCATCCAGTTTTTCTGAACAGATTGTCGCAATTCTTATATTGTTTTCCGACAACTCTACTACTTGTGGTAAGATATTCAAATTTTCTGCGGACGCTTTTGCAATAGTAGTACTATCAGTTACCAAATCCGCAATTTGCGGCAATGCATTTAACCTATTCATCAACACTCTTGTAATGTTAGCGTTGTGTTCAATTGCGTCTGCAATAACACTCAATTGCTCAGAATTGCGTGTTGAAAGCGTTTTACTTTGTTTCGCAAAGGTATTAAGCTGCTGCGAAAGTAGAGCAAATTGTCTAGTAAAATCCGACCCATGCATTAAATTATGATGAATTTGTGCTACCTTTTCATCTATATTGGCACTGCGCAAAATTGCGTTTTTTTCATACCTTGATATTCGATAATCTAGTAGCTCTAGTTTATTAGGAAGAGTAAGCAACATCAGAAATCGGCCCAAAAAAGGTATCCGACGCATGGCTTTTTTAATCCTAAATTTATTGTAAGCACGCTTTGTTTCCCTGCTTTGTACAATTTGAGCCCTATTTCCAAACTCCGGAGACGAAGCAATAAGGTGTACAATAGCAGCTGTACTAATGCCTTGAAAAAACCAATCGTTACACATACAGTATTCTTCTAGGGAAGGTTCTCTCTCCAAAAGCCTGAGAAATACCCCACGCGTGAACTCATTACCCTGTAATGGTAGGATATCGCTTACATCTATTTTGCTATTAATTGGGGATGTGTTTTGTGTAATTACAGGTGTCTCCACTGGCTTTTGCAAACTGGCATCATTAGTAGTTGCGTTAAGCTCTATAGGCTCTTGCAAATTAGCGGCATGCTCCGCATTGGATTGCAGGCTCTGTTCACTTTTTACCAATAACCCTTTGTTAATTGCTTTACGAACATACGCTGAACTTGCTCCAGGCTCTTGCGTATCATTAATTTTATTAACCACTTTTTTTTGCTCAAAGTGATAGCTTATATACCTTTCACCGTTTAACACTTCATCGCTATGCCTGTAACAAGTTAAGCCAGCTTTTCTGCAAAGTATTTCTAAGCTATGCCCTGTAAAAAAAACTAAATGAAAACGTGTATACTCATACAAATATTCGTAACACGGTGTTGAATGAATCATTTTGGAGTGATCGTCTTTTAACAGGCTTTTCATAAGCATTAATGTCTCTAATGGGTTTTGCAAATGCTCCAATACATTGTTTGAAAATATCCCGTCAAAACGCATGGCCTTTAACGCCTCATAACTCGTTAAAACATACTCGTTATCAGACGTTTGCGCATATGGGTCAAAACCATATACATCATAACCTTCTTCGCGTAATTCACTAATTGTCCTAGACCATACGCCACATCCGTAATTTAAATATTTATATTCCTTCTGTGGTTTAAACTGATAGAAAGTATGTTTTTCGTATTCAGTGGTATCATTTTCAGAAAAGACAGAGTAATGCAAAGCATAATCATAATCCAGTTCCTCTTTACTTAGCGTTAGCATTTTCAAAGGCCCAACTATTGCCTCACAGTCATGGCATTTAAACCGAATTAAAATTCCTCCGCCAAATATACAATCAGAGTATAATTTTTTTGCGATTTGTGTCGATATTGGTGTGCTGCAAACTGGGCAAGAAAAAATGCAATCTTCAAATTGAGACGGCAACTTACAATCGTATAAAGCCCATTTAGTGCGTATGTTAGATTTTATAGTATTTGCTGTTTCCATCACAAGACATCCACCTTTACACAATAACTATATTCAAATGATTGCTTGCATTGCCGCATCAAATGTATCTTTAAGTGTATCATTTATCGCGTACTTTGCCTGCCATCCGGTTGCTTGTTTGAGCTTTGCAATATCGGCAAAAACTATGGGCACGTCTGAGGGGCGCATTCTTTCAGGGTCGTTTTCAACTTTAATTTTTACAGTAGCAAGGGAAAGAAGTTCATCCAGTATGTTTTGTATAGAAATTGCATTCCCGCTTCCTACATTATATATTTCCCCTGCGTTGCCCTTTTCAAGCAAAAGCAAATATGCTTCTACTACGTCCCGCACATCCGTAAAATCTCGCTTTGCAGACAAATTGCCAACCTTTATTACAGGTGGGCATAAGCCTTTTTCTATTTCTGCTATTTGTTTGCAAAAACTAGACACGACAAAAGTGGGCAATTGCCCGGGGCCAATATGGTTAAATGAACGTGTCATGATTATGTCCAAGCCATATGCATTTGCATACAACTTGCCCAGCATCGTTTGCGTAGCTTTAGTTGCCGCGTACACACTGGTAGGGGCAGCAATTAACTCTTCTTTTATTGGTAAATTATCTGACGTAACAATGCCATACTCTTCTCCTGACCCGACAAGTAGTATCCGTGGCTTATGCTCCAAATGGCGGATAGCTTCAAGTATATTTACTGTACCCTTAATATTAACATCCACAGTAAGCGCAGGCATTTTCCAAGATACAGCCGCCGAACTTTGCGCCGCTAGGTGGTATATCTCGTCGGGGCTGATATGCAATAATAGTTGTTTACATGCATCGTAGTCCAGTATGTCTAGTTCAAAAGATGTAGCTTTTTTGTTAGTCAGTTCGTTTGGCAAATGTGTTGCGTATACATTGCGCCCAGCTTGTGCCAAATACTCTATAAGATAGTGCCCGACAAAACCGGCACCGCCTATTATTAAAGATTTCATGCGTTTGCGACTTCTTTAGCAACCAAACGTAGATCGTTATCTACCATGCGGCTTACTAATTGCTCGAAAGATACTTCTCGGCTCCAGCCTAAAACGTTGTCGGCTTTTGCGGGGCTGCCTAATAGCAACTCTACTTCTGCAGGGCGATAAAATTTAGGGTTTACTTTTACCAAAACTTTACCGGTTTCTACGTCTTTACCGGTTTCGTCAATACCTGTGCCACTCCACTCCAGTGTATATCCGGCACGGTTAAACGCAGCATCTACAAACTCGCGAACCGTACGGGTTTCGCCTGTAGCAATTACATAATCGTCTGGGGTTTCTTGTTGCAGCATAAGCCACATGGCTTGTACATAATCCTCTGCATGGCCCCAGTCGCGCTTGGCATCCATGTTTCCAAGTTCCAGATAGTCCTGTTTGCTGTGTTTGATATTGGCGACGGCATTGGTGATTTTGCGAGTAACAAATTCCAAACCTCTGCGTTCGCTTTCATGGTTAAACAAAATGCCCGAAGAGGCGTGCATGTTAAAACTTTCGCGATAATTTTTGGTTATCCAATGTCCGTATAACTTTGCAACACCGTAGGGGCTGCGTGGGTAAAAAGGTGTTTCTTCTGTTTGGGGAACAGCCTGTACTAAGCCAAACATCTCAGATGTAGAGGCTTGATAGAATCTGGCATCTGGTTTAACTGTGCGTATAGCTTCTAGGCAGTTTGTTACACCCACAGCATCAATATCTGTAGTTAGAAGAGGTTGCTCCCAGCTGGTGGCAACAAAAGACTGAGCCGCCAAATTATATACTTCGTCAGGTTTTGAAATATTCATTGCCATAATTAAAGATGCAAGGTCTGTTACGTCTGCGTAGATAAAATTAACGTCCTTGGTTAAATGAGCCGCGTTGCCATAGTCAACGGCACTTTTGCGACGCATTATCCCATATACCTTATAACCTTTCGCTAACAAAAGCTCTGCAAGATATGAACCATCCTGCCCTGTAATACCGGTAATTAACGCGCTTTTCATCTTGTCATCTCCTTTTATATTAATTCCTTACGATTGCATGTGCGTAAGTTTTCGATAACTTTTTTAATGTCTTGAAGTGAGTCTTTTGCACATATTAAAAGTGCATCTTCTGTGTCTACAATAACGGTATTGTCTAGACCAACCGTAGCAATTAACTTCTTACCGCCAATAATTATTGAATTTTTAGTACCTACAGTTATTACGTCGCCTTGCACCAAGTTGCCAATCTCGTCTGCTTGGTTTATGCGTTCAATAGCAAGCCAGCTTCCTACGTCGTCCCAGCCAAAGTTGCCCGGTATTGTATAGATATTGCTGCTTCGCTCCATAATGCCGTAGTCAATTGATTCAGATTTAAAGTTTGCAAAGCAACGCTCGAGCACTTGCTCATACTCTGCCGTGTTAACGGCTTGACTAATTTCTCCGATACCAGCAAAAGTATCTGGCATTAGCTCTTGGAACCGCTGCATTATGGTAGAAAGCTTCCAAACAAACATGCCGCTATTCCACAGATACTGTCCAGAGCTTAAGTATTCTTTGGCAGTTTCCAGGTCTGGCTTTTCTACAAAACGGTTTACTGCATAAACCCCAAGACGCTGGTTTTCTCCTTGACTGCGGGCAAAGTTGATATAACCATACCCGGTTTCCGGGTATGCAGGGGTAATGCCTAGGGTTACTAAGTTACCATTTTCTTTGGCTACTTCTACAGCTTGGGTCAGGGTGTCTAAAAACATTTCTTCGTATTTAATTAAATGGTCTGATGCTAAGACCAACATAACAGCATCGTCATATTTTTGCGATATGACTGCCGCCGCAAGACCTATACATGGTGCAGTATTTCTGGCAAACGGTTCAGCCAAAATGTTTTGAGGCGGGACATCCGGCAATTGGGTTTTTACTAAATCTGCATATTCTTTATTTGTTACAACAAACATGTCCTCGTAAGATACCATGGGTAAAAGCCTGCGGACGGTTAGTTGTATCATGGTTTCTCCGCTTTTGGTAAATGACAAAAACTGTTTTGGCAAGTTAGCGCGGCTTTTTGGCCAAAAACGTTCGCCTTTGCCGCCTGCCATTATTACGGCTGTAGTTTTCATGTTTCGCTCCCTTTATATATCTCTGACATTCTGTTTTGAATAAGTGCAGCTATTTTGTTTGGGCTAAAATGTTCTAGTATATGAGTCTTTGCTTTGTTAGCTAAAGTTATCCGCAAATCTTTATTAGTGTACAGTTGCTGCATATACTTGGCCGCTTGCATTATATTTGGGTCTGCCCAGCGGTTGCCGCTTTTATACGGCCCGCAATCTTTGATGATTTCTGTAAATTCATAGTCCACCATACAGGCTACATCGTTATTCATAAATTCGGTAACAGAAGACCACGCAGTTGAAATAACTGGGGTACCCAAAAGCATTGCCTCTACCGGCACCAGGCCAAAACCTTCTGCACGGTGCAGTGAAACATATACATCTACGCAAGCGATTAACGAATTCACTTCTTCTTTATCTAACACATCTGCAAGAATATAAACACATGGATAGTTTGCTAATTCTTTTTTAATTATTTCGATATCTTTCGATTGGGGATTGTTAACTTTTATGACTATCCCCACATTAGTATCTTTTGTATCAAATGCCTGCTTAAATGCATTTATTGCCCCTATTGGGTTTTTCCGTTCCATTGTAGAATTACAGTCGTACATAACCAAAAAAAGGAATTTGTCATCCGGTATGTCAAAATGTTTTCTTGAATACTTTTGGGGAGCAAGTTCCGAAAATGCATAAGGAATTGTGCAAACAGGTTTTTTTGTAATCTTGCGGATACTGGCACTTGCAAATTCTGACGGGGTCCATATCTCGTCTGCTAATGTAAGGGCGTTTTCCCATTCGGGTGGGAAGTTTTCAAGTTCCCATAACCAATAAGCAATATTGTAACGGTTGTCCCACAAACTGCGCCCTAGTCTGTAGTAAGCCAAGGGTATTTCGTAGGGGGCAATATGAATTAGATTTATATTGTAAGGCGTTGTGTTGGAAATTTTGTGTGATAAAGATTTGTCATTAAAGCGCATTGCACTTACTTGATCGTAGTTATATATTGTGTAGTCTATTTTTGCATGTTCGATGCTTTTTGCTAATAAGCGGCAGCTTTGCCCAAGCCCTATTTCACCTTGGATATAGCCAATTAAGTTAATGCCATCTGCATTTGCCGAACGTGGAAAAAACGCCCGTTTAGTCTCTCGACTAAGTTTATTCATATAGTAATTAACCAGTGACTTTTTTACCCTTCGAAGCAGGCTGATAGGCAAAAATTTTACCAGTAAAGGTTTTATCTTTTCTGTAATAGTTAGGAGAAGCAGGGTCAAATTTTTCAAAAGTGCGCACTCCCAGACTGGTATACTTCGCAAGCTTCATCAATATCGCCTATGCAAACCATTTGCCCTTGGCTAAGAACCAAAGCCCTTGTGCAAAGTGATTTTATGGTGTCTATTGAATGTGATACCAATAATACTGTTGTTCCGCCTGAAATTAATTCTAAAATGCGTTGTTCACACTTTTGGGAGAACAAATGGTCGCCTACCCCTAACACTTCGTCTATAATTAATATCTCTGGCTCTATTTGTGTGGCAATAGCAAACCCAAGCCTAGCTTGCATCCCTGATGAAAAATTTTTAAGCGGGACATTTTCGAACTCCCATAGATCTGCAAAATCCATAATATCTTTGTATAAAGTACTCATGTGGGATGGGGAATTGCCAAACATGGCCCCGTTCATATATACATTTTCTTTTGCGGAAAACTCATAGTCGAAGCCTGCGCCAAGTTCAAGCAGGGGAGCAACTTCTCCATTTACTACAATTGAGCCTTTTGTGGGCTTAAATACACCAGCTATTAGCTTTAATAACGTAGACTTGCCGGAACCGTTTAACCCAAGTACTCCAAAAATTTCGCCCCTAGGAACTTCAAAGCTTATATCTTTTAAAGCCCAAAATTCGTCGAAATATAGCTGCCCTTTTAGGGCCTTTACAACATATTCTTTTAACCCCATCACTTTGTCGCGATTAAGGTTAAACATCATAGAAACATTATTTACAGAAATGGCCGGTTTTTTATCCATAATGCTCCCTTTTATAAATATAAAATGTATTTGTCTTGCTGGGTCATTTTTGCATATAAACCTAAACAACACACAATTAGCGCGAAACCTAAGCAAATTATGTTATCCCACAAGCTTGGAATAACCCCGTAAAGAGCCAAATTTCGAAAATATTCCACATAATGGAATAGTGGGTTTAGGTGAATTAAATGAAATACGCGTTCCGGAAGTATATCCACATGGTACATAATAGGGGTTAAGAAAAAAAGCAGCATAGTAAAAATGGTATAGATATGTGTCAAATCTCTAAAAAAAACAGCCATCGCCGACAATAACATGCCAACTCCAGTTGAAAAAATGATTATATATATCATAGGAATTGGAACCAGAAATATAGTCCAGTAGAAGGGATGCCCGGTAACGGTAAATACAAGCATAAAGGCAACAAAAGCAAAGCCCATGTTTGTAATAGCTGAGACAATTTTGGAGATAGGAAAGATATACTTTGGTACATAGACTTTTTTAATAGTACCCGCGCCACCCACAATTGAGCCCATGGCTGTAGTGGTAGATTCATTAAAAAAGTTATAAATAAGTTGCCCACTAAACACATATACAGGGAAATTAGGAATTTCAACCCCGAATAGATTAGAGAACACCATGCTTAATACAATCATTGACAGTAGTGGGTTTAATACAGACCACAAAACACCAAGTACACTTCTGCGATAGCGAGTTACAAAGTCTCGTTTTACAAGCAAAAACAACAAATAGCGAAAGCGCGCAAGAGTGTTTAGTTGACCTTTTACATAATCACGTTTTACGACAGTAATTAAGACGCCTACAACCAACATGGCCAAAGTTGCGCCTACAAGCCCATTATAAAAAATAAGCATTGGCACATTACCTGGGCGATGACCAGCTACTTCTATAGGCATTGTGTGCCACAATATGATAAAGAAAATTGCTGTTAATAAAAGTGTTACCAAAGCAAAATGTTTTTTAGTCATTAATCTATCTGCCCGCCTTAATACGTTTACGCTTGATAATACTATGAACCGAATAACACAAAGTTAGCAACATAGCTTTAAACCGCCCATACTCAACTTTACGATACGAGCCATATATCATTTTAGCCGATTTTAGCCGATTACCGGATGTAGAGCCTTTATATAAACGATAGATAAGCAGAGGTTGGTCTAATCCATATGCACAGCCAAGTTTACGTAAAATTTGTAGCCAAACAACATAGTCTTCGTGCATAAAACCTTGGGGAAAATTGACCATAACATCACGCTTTACCATTACAGACGAACAGGACATAAGGTTTTTGCGCAGCAACTGCTTGTACACAAACTTTACCGGAACATTAAGTACATAATTATAGGGTTGTCCCACTTCATTTATATAGGAAGTGGCAGTGAATGTTATTTGTGCATTTGTTTCACTTGCAAAGCGCAGCTGCTTTTCAAGTTTAGTGGGGTGCCAAATGTCGTCGCTGTCTAAAAAGGCTAACCATCCGCCTTGAGCATGAGACATAGCAATGTTGCGCGTTCCGGCTATGCCGCAGTTTTGTTTGTTGTTGTATAGGCGAATACGAGAATCGTCCCTGGCAATGTTTTTTACTATTTCCGCCGTTTTATCACTAGAGAAGTCGTCTACAACAATCAGTTCCCAGTTAGTAAACGTTTGGGTTAGAACAGAGCGGACGCTGTCTTCGATAGTACGCTCCGCATTGAATGCGGCCATTATTATGCTAACTTCTTTGTTTTTCATAATGACTCCACTACAATAACAATAAGCTCTTTTTGCGCAAAATTACATTACTTCTGATTTTCTTCACGCAAGACCATTAAACCATACTATTCACCCGTTTGCAATAGATTGCGGACATTTTCCACTGTATTCTAACTTTGTATATTCAACGAACTAAGGCGTGTTTCCACTGCAAGAATGTACAGGTTTGCGAGTTGGGTTTTCCGCAGGTTTCAGAGACTTTTAGCACTGCGTGGCCAAAGGCACGCAAAGTAAAAATTCAAAAAAGATTCGGAAACATCGTGTGCCGGCAGGAAAATTGACCGCCGTAGGCGGCACTTGCGCAGCAAACATACTGATACTAGGGTGTGTTCGGCAATTTCATTGCATCGCTTTTTCGGTGAAAATTTGGCAAAAGCGAATTACCGAACACACCCTAGTATGAAGTCGCAAAGATATACGTTCGTTAGTGGGAACACGCCCTAAGAAAAATTTTAAAAGCCTTTAAGTATGTAGCCATTCTACTCACTTTCTGTAAGTACTTTATTTGTATGACAATCTACAAGAATTATATCCTCACCAATTTTCATAATTTTAGCCCAGGGGATACGATATTCCTGGTCGCGACCAAACACACCCAAAACACGACCTGGCCCTGGTACTATTATTGCAATTATTGTCCCCTCTACAGTATTTAATTCAAGGTCACTAACAAAACCGTAGCGTACTCCATCGTTTAGGTTTATCACTTCTTTCTGGCGTAAGTCGTACATTCGCGCCATAGTTTGCTCCTTTATATGTATTTGTTTAGGCCAGTTATTATAGTTACAGGAACGCAAAACCATCCATTCTTGCTTGCAATTTGTGCACTACTGTGTCAACTGCTCCTTGCGCACCGCCACCGCAGAACACTGCGTCACGGTTTTCTTGTATAGTCACATAAACTGAAAACCGTCCAATGTAACGAAGTAATTTGACGCAATACGAGGAAGCGACGACGACGCGTACCCAAAGGTACGCTAGGAGTTGTTGGTTGCAAGCAATCAACTTGCTGACGAAGTAGTGCGGAAAAATTACAAGTTATATTGGATGGTTTTTAGTTTATGTGACTATAAACTGCATTTACCCGCATAAAAAAATAGCTCTGTTTTAAAAAAACTGTCGCGTAATAAAATAATCTACCAAAATTAGCGTCGCCAAACCCCATAGGTAAAATGAAAAATATTTCAAATTACATTTTGAGATAAGCTTAAGTAGCAGATGAATAGAAAAATATCCAACCACTGCCGACGCTATAAAACCAATTATCATTGGCCCTGTACCAATGCCTGTGGCATCGGCAAAAGTTTCGTAATAGCTGCTTTCCCGCAGGGATGCTATAAGATCCAAAAATCCTGCGCCTGCTATGGCAATTATCGCCATCATAAACGAAAATCTGGCAGCGATCGGGCGGTTTATACCACGAGACAAACCCCCCAGTATTGTTGTGCCTGAACGGGTTATACCAGGGGGTAGTGCCATTGCTTGGAAAAGACCGATAATAAGCGCGTCTATATATGTTATGTCCCGCTCTTCTTTGTGGGTGGTTGTAGACTTGTCGGCAATTACCAAAAATAAACCGGAAAAGGCAAACGCACACGCCAGCCATAGCCCGGAACGGAAATTGTTCTCAAGTATCCCGGTGGTGTACATGATAAAGCCCAAGATAACGGCAGGTGCAGATGCTACCACCAAAAGCCATGTCATTTTGCCCAGCGGGTTTTTTAGAATTGCCAGAATATCCTTCCAAAACACAATTACTATTGCCACAAGCGAACCCACATGCAAGAAAATATCCAGGGTCACATGGGGTTCCTCTATACCAAACAAGCGTTGCAACACTATCAAATGCCCAGACGAACTTATGGGCAAAAATTCCGCCACACCTTGCACTATGCCAAGTATCAGTGCCTGAAGCCAATTTACTTCCATTTAAACACCTCTATTTCTTCATATTTATCCCCAGTATACCGCCAAGTCCACCACCTGCAACAGCTAAAACAGTTGTAAGCAATGTGTGCCCATCTACAGCAAAGGTCGGCAAAACGGCAATCATGATTATAACCATAATTACAATATAAATAAACCCTGCGCCCATTCCCCATAACCAACCGCGGCTTGGCGCGCCTTTTGCGGCATCAAAGCCTGCCACCATTACAGCCAGAATGGTGGTTATTGCCACAACTGTCGGCAGGCTGCGCTCGCTCATATTTGTGTATGTTACCAGCATTGCGTATGCCAAAAGAGTAATAGCGGTTATTGCGTACGCTATAAGTACACCTGTTATCATGTGTTTAATTTGCGTTTTGTGAATGCCAAGGTCCATTCTACAATCCTCCTGTCATTTTGGGGCTTCATGACAAAAGCCTCCTATATGATTTACGTATAGTAAATATATGGCGGAGGATGGGCTAGTATGACGAAATTTATTCGATTGTAAATTCTACTAGGGCGCGCTCCCACTATAGGCACTTAAACTGAAAACTGTCCAGTATATATGGGTGAATACGTAGTCCTATAATGTGTGCTGTGAGGGGTGTAAATAACGCTATTCAACATTTTACAAATATTCAAGAAGTTCTTTTGGGTCATAAAATGCCTTGTAATCTTCGTTGTTATCAAAACCTCTAACGAAATGTTTTATGAACCACAACGCTCGAAAAGGTGTCATTCCGGCATTCTTTGCACCGTTCAATTCATCACTGCCACCGTCACCAACGAAAATACAGTCCTTCGTTTGTTCCCCCAAAAGGGAAGCGCAATGTTCATAAATTTTTACGTCGGGTTTTATCATGCCAACATCACAAGACAAAACTACTACATCAAGATAAGGGTACAGATCGCAATCTTTTAATCCATATACTTCTTCGGGAGAACAATTACTGACAAGCCCAATTTTATAACCCCTTTTTTTAATTTCCAACAACATTTCAATTATATTCTGTTCAATTTCATCGAAGCATTGCCCTTTACTCGCCTCGCGCTTTCTTGCAACCTCAAGTATTAACTGACTATCGCAGTCAACTCCGAGATTATTTAAAATTTTTGTAAACACTTGCTCCACTTTGGGATAATCACCAAGAAATCTTTGCTTACCCAGTGATTGCCATTCTTGACGGAATAATTCAAAATCCACGCATAAATCTGCGGCAACTTCGCTTTGCAAGTATTTAGCTTTTTGCCATTCAGTTATAAGCGTTTCAAATAAATCAAAAACAACTGCTCTCATATTACATAACCCCCGGATATTAATTTTACGCATGTACCGCATTTATGGTGGTACACAAGTGCTCCCTTTATTTTGGCTATCCAGCCAGTAAAACTATTTTATCACAGCTTTGGTGCTTTTTGATTAAGTTGTTCGGGCTGCGTTATTTCCACACTTCGCAGATAACACCCTATGTAACCTTCGTTTATCACATGCTCTCTCGACGGGACACCGATATGCATAAAACTGTCGTGGGCATCAAAGAGCGCGTCCATTATTTCCCGCGGTTCTTTGTATCGCCGAGGAGATGAGCATGATACAAGAAACCATAGGAGCGCAAAAATTAAGCATATTCTTTTAGAAGCTATACGCATGGATTTGCAACATCGTCTTGACGGTCGTTTTTCCGCTATTTTCCGTTACTTCTTCCTTGTGTGCCTTTGGGCACGCTGCGTCATCAGTAACGAAAACTATCGAAAAAACGCCTCGCCAATACGATATTGAAAACCATGCGTATAGCTTCTTAGACATTACCGCCACGGCAACGATCCCCACAGCGGCAAGCCTGGGAATTCTTCAATCATTCTTGTTCTGGTAATTGGGTATTCGTCGGCCATGTAATCCAGCGGAATTGGCTGACCGTAAAGCATATAAGTTACATCCCTATGAACCGCACGCAGGCGTTCTATGTCCTGCGGCCTAAAGTCATCGGTGTATCCGGCTTCTATGCGGCGCAAGGCCGACGTTACGGGAATTACGGTGTAACAGCGCAGCGGCAGTCTTGTTGGGTCGGTTTCCCTTACCCATATCGGGGTAAAGGACGCACCGGTAATCTCCGCAGGACCGTCGCCAATTCTCTCAAAATCTAGATAAAAAACCGCGCTTGCCTCCCGTGGTTGGGTGCGCTGGGCAGACACAAAATTGGCCATGGAATGGGCTATAAACCCGCGGCGAACCGTTCCATCCTCGTTTGTGATGTAAACAAATTCCGCCGGAAGCAGGGTGTGGGGGTGGTGGTTCATGACAATATCGGCACCGGATTCTAACATGAAGTGGAATGTACGCATCCAATTTACCCAGCGGGTGTCGGTACGGTCGAAGGTGTCGTTCCTATGGCCGGCACCTTGGCGGTTCATAGTTCCGTAATATTCTATGCCAATGTGTGGCAGTACAATTATAAAGTCAGGATCCAGGGCACGGGCGCGGGCTATGCTATCGCGAATCATGTCGTAGTCGATCGTGGCCTGCTCTACCAGGTCATGATACACTATGTTGACCATGTACATATAGTTGTATACATGGGATTCCAAGCTGTTAATATGCATAGTCATGCTGATAAGCGCGAAGCGAAGGCCATTTATCTCTACTATTGTAGTCTCGTAACGGCATTCCCGTGTTAGAAATGTGCCCGTGTGGCCTACGCCGTAGTATTCTAAAATTTCCCGCGTGGAATGAATGCCTGCAACAAATGAGTCGAAAATATGATTGTTGCCGAGGGTTACATAATCGAAGCCGGCGTATGCAATAGCTTCGGCAAGTCCGCGTGGGGATCGAAAAAGAGGCCAGCCCGCGTAGCGGAACTCGTGAGGGTGAACAAGGGTGGTTTCTAAATTGCCAATAGCAAAATCCGCCGCTTGAAGATAGGGGGCTATGTAGCGAAAAGCATAGCGAAAATCGTACCTGCCGGGTTCTATTCGGGCGGCGTTAAGCTGTTCTATGTGGCCCATTATGTCGCCTGCGAAGGCCATACGCGCGGTGTAGATGGTGGGTTCTGGCTCCGGTTCGGGAATATATGATTCGTATGGTTCGTAAGGTTCGTAAGATGGCTCGGGGTCATACATAGGTTCTGGCGTTGTGCCCAGTTGTGGCACGTGGGCTTCAAGGGTTATGTGATCTGTATCATCTCCGTTGGTTGATGCCCAAATAATGCCGCCCACGATTAGCGCAAGCACAACCACAGATAGCGGAATTATAAGTAATAGATGCTTTTTGCTGGATATGGGTCTGTCCCAAGATTTTAGTTTTTCAAACATGTGTGCCTCCTGTTACCCATTACGGGCGTTTTCGTCACCAACCAATTATGAAAAGCCCTGTCCGTCATTAGACTTGTGCATCCCGCTTCACTCTGATGAAATTTATTTTCACATCATCACTTTTACATATCTTACTTCTGTAGCTTTAATATTTTCAAGATATTTGCTTGTACCATCTGCAACAAAGCCATGCTTTTCGTAAAAGCATCGCGAGTCTACATTTTTTTCAAGCACCCATAGGCAAATTTCATTGTATCTTAGGTCAACGGCTTTCTTTTCGCAGAACTTAATCAGTCTTGTTCCTATGCCCTGTCGCTTCATAAGCGGTTCTACATAAATGCCCCAAAGCTCAAAAGAATTAGGCTTGTCTTTATCTCTGCAAGCCCCAATTGTCATAAACGCTTTAATAATGCCGTCGTCGTAGACGTAAGATTTGGCACCACTGTTGCTCGCAAAATTTTCGAAACGGGGGATGCGTGCTGACACAAGCATGTCATTAAACAATATTTCGTCGGACACGATACCCCTGTACGCACATCGCCAGCCAAAAACATGTATTTCTGCCACGCGGGGCGCGTCAGATAATTTGAATGTTCTAATCATGACTGCTTCCACTCGGCATCGGCTTCGTTTTGAATCCGCCAAGATATGGATGTGTCGGTGGCACCAAGGTCTTTGTATCCCTTTGTTAAATCCTGCGTGGTTTGTTCGAGAAGTCCCATAAACTGGTCATAGGCAAATGAGAATTTAGGGTCGTTTTCATCGTGACCATATACGCTGTGCAGTAGCGATTCAATCATTTGGTCCATTCCCCAAAGTTTAATATGCAGAAGTTCGTGAATTACAATTTCCTCGATATTTAGTACCCTTGGGTTGTGGTTGTTAATTAAAAGAATTGCCGCTTTGTCGGCTTCGTCTATTTTTACATCGCCGGTTTTGCGCCATTCTTTGTCTACAAATTCTAATTTTATGTCCCAATCTTTTAAACGTAGAATTTCCTGCCATTTGGTTAGATGGGCTTGGACTTCGTTAAAGTTGAACATTTTACTCCCCCAAGGGTTTTGTGCGGGCAATCAGATGCAACACATTTCCGTCAATATCGCGGAAAAAGAAAGTTTTGTAGCTATCACCGGTTACGGGTTCTGTTACAACCTCGACGTTTGCCTGACGTAGTTTTTCTACCACAGCATCAAAGCCGCTGTATGTTACGCCAATGGCAATGTGCCTGATGCCTGATACTTTTGCGCCATGGTCTTGGGTGGTGGATTCTGCGGTTACAAATTCCAGCATTGCGCCATCCTGGGCCTTTAGGAAGTACGTGCCTTTGCCGTTGTCGTAAACTTGTATGAATTCGAATGTTTTGATGTACCAATCCTTTAATTTTGCGGTGTTGCTCGAGTAAATTGCAATGTGTTCGATTCCTGTTATCATTTTAGTTGCTCCTTGTTAATTATTATTTTGTACTCCATGATTATTTCATGCGTTGCCACCGCCGCCGATTCCCAGTGCAGATGGTGCTGCTTGTGCATACGATCTTGGTTGCTTGTTTGATTACTGCCCCGTGTAGATTTATAGCGACATTATACTCAAATTCGGCCGGTGAGACAACGTTATACCAATTCCAATATAAAATGTTGACTGTTTTGTGATTGTGTGCAGCGCAATCTGTAAGCCGGGAACGTTTGTGAGCAGTAGCAAAATATTTCCAATGCGCCGATCGCGGCGCACCCTACAGGCATTATAGTCACATAAACTAAAAACCGTCTAATGTAACTTGTAATTTTTCCGCACTACTTCGTCAGATTCTCCTCGCGTACCTTTGGGTACGCGTCGTCGTCGCTTCCTCGTATTGCGTCAAATTACTGCGTTACATTGGACGGTTTTCAGCTTATATGACTATATTTTTGCGACACAAACAGCCCGCTTTCTTTTGGGATGTTTATTGCACCGTCTTGTTTTCGTATGTGTTCGAAATGGTCATGTAATTTTTGCTCCAAGCCGTTGTCCAACGTTATAGACGATTTAATCCAGTTCATTAAATCCCCAGTTTCCGTTATGGATAGTGAATCTTCGTAGTCGATTCTTTTTACGTTTTGGAAAAATTCACTTAATATTTCGTGTCCGTTTTGCAATGTGAAAGAAAACCGCTGGGTAAATGCCGTTGTATCGGGATCAAAAAGTTTGAACGCCTCGTGTAAGAAGGGTTGCATATTGCCACTGCCTAATGTGCATGAATAGAACACCCCGCCCGGTTTAAGAACCCGCTTTACTTCGGATAGTCCCCGGGGTAGGTCGGGGACGTGGTACAGCATGTAATTGGCTATGACTATATCGAAGCTGTCGTCGGGGAAGGGGATGTCCTGTATGTCTATTTGCTGAAACAAGAATGATTTGTGGTGTGCGTATGCTTGCTTAACGGAATCTACCATGCCTGCGGAAAAGTCAGATAGTATAACACTGCACCCACCTGGCAGTGTGTCTGCTTTGGTTTTCCACTGCTCGCCATTGCCGCAGCCTAGCTCAAGTATGCGGGAAGTGGCGGAAAAATTGTAGTGTTCCCATAGCCAGTTGAAAAACCCCTGCTTGTTTGTGCTGTGCTTTGCGTGAAGGTTTATTCTGGCGGTTAGGTTTTTGTCGGTGGAGTATTGCTGCTTAACGCTGGTTGGGTTTGTGATCATGGTGGTTCCTCCTGATTTGCTCATGTCCACAGGGTAGTTCATGTGTTACCTCCTCCAAGTAGCGAAATAATTTCTGACGCAACTTCGTCGATATTCATTTTTTCAGTATCAATTTTGTGACCGGGTATATCATTATCAAAAGCATCCAGGCAAACATCAATATGCTGTGCCTCCCAGCCATCGCAATCACCACCACGCTTCACAACTCTGTCAATTATCGCTTCCCTAGACGCCGTAAGGATAAAATGCCTAATGGCTATCCCATCGTTTTCCAGGCAGCCTATAATTTCGTCATAGTATTGTTTTACATAGATAGTCATTGGGACTATCACAGTCCCGGTATAATTTTCGGCGATATGTTTAAGTATTTTGTAATTAAACTGCCGCCATATCGCCATATTCTGAAAGTCGCCTTTTCTGCGCATCTCATCAGGGAAATTGTCCCACAGGAAATAACCGACCTGCTCGGGGTCGTATATGAATGACTTGTCCAGGTGCCTGGCAAGTTCTTCTGCGGTGGTTGATTTGCCTGCGCCGAAGGCACCGTTTATCCATAGAATCATAGTTTACTCCTTTAGGGTTGGATACCATCGGCCTTAAACTGATAACCCTCCTTTGGTGCCCATGCCCATAATTCATGATTAACAAAGCCGCATTTTCTGTAAAAATCCACTGTCCCGCTAACGCAAATGCTGTCAGATTTATCCTTGCAGCGGCGGATGGTTTCTTCAATTAAGAATCTGCCGCACCCCTTGCCCTGGTACGCAGGCGCAACATAAATCCAATCCAGGTCGGCTTGTTTCACCTCTGCGTCGTAGGCCGATATACTTATTGCAGCCAAGTCCTGCGTGGCGATGTCTTCTACGAAGAACCATAGCGTAGGATCAAATGCCAAATAGGTTGTCATTTTTTTGATGTTTTTTTCAGTGGGCCAATCGCTGTCACCACGTATTATCTCTGCGGCCTTTGTGTAGTGAGATGGGTTTGCAAAGTCGAAATCCACAGCCTTGTATTGGGGTTGGGTCTGCCCTTTTGGGCGATAGTTTAAATCGTACCGTAATCCCCAGCCATAGGATGGGCTAAAGCCCACCAAATTTTCTTTTACGGTATCATACAGGCTGGCCGGTAAGCTAATGCAATCGAATTTGTTGAGCTCTTGCGCCGACAAATGTAATTGATTATCAGGTGAGTAGTACAGCAAAAGGTGGTTGCCGTACACCACGTAGTAGCAATCATGGGATGACAGGTGGAAAACTTCGCTGTTTTCGATTAGCCACTTCATTTTCCAATATGCAAAAAGTTCTACTTTACTTGTTTGTGCAAGCAATAGTTGTTTGTATTTTTCAATAAATTCGACTGAAGGAATTTTTACGATATTATTACATGAATTTTTCAAAAATTTTTCCGCCTTCGTTTGGTTCTATTTTTCCGGTGTTGGTGTAGCCCTGCGATTCCCAAAAACCGCCATTGTCGGATATGTCGGTTAAGTATATTTTTGTGATGCCCAGCTTTTTGAGTTCATCTTCGGCCTTTTTGACTAGGATTTTACCAAGCCCGGTTTTGCGGGATTTTTTGTACACATAAATTTCTGCAATATGACCCCAGCCGTGGTAGCCCTCTGCATAGCCAGGCGTGTATTCGCAGTCTAAATGACAGCAGACGAAACCTTGGTATGCGCCGTCGGTTTCATAGATATATGTTGTATATCCTTCGCTGAAGTAGTCTAAAAAGTACGCATAATTTTCTTCGAATCTGTCGGGAGGGAAAATATCGGTAAGTATCTCTTTTGAAATTTCGGCTTCGTAAGTTTGGTAGACGGGTAGTAGAGTCATTAGCATTTTTTCATTTTGCAAATCTAATGTGACGAAGTTCATGAGCGTTCTCCTTCCTATGTTATTGCCCAGCCTACGGGCAAATTACTTTTGAGGCGGCCTTGCACAAGCCGTGCCCAGCCTAGCGGAAAACCCATGTAGCAAAGCATTATCCACGGTTTGTCTGGGATCTGTATGTCGTTCGCGTCAAGGGATTCGCCACGCAGATAGCGGAGGGCGTTTTCTTCGGACAGTTCTACGCTGTGGCGCACGTCTTGTTTGCGTAGCCCCATTGCAAGGGCTTGGGAAGGGACGAAGCGGCCTTTTGCGTTTTCGCCAAGATACCAGCCACTGCGGGCTACACGCAAGCCGTGCAGGTCGAGTGGAGTGGGCTGGAGATATAGGTTTACGCCGTGGGGCACGATTACGCCCGGTGGGAGTGGGGTGGTTAGGAAGTGGTCACAGAAGGTAGTGAAGTTGGCAAGCCCGTCATTCCGCGCCTGGCGCGGAGTCTCCTTAGGTTTGCAATTACGTGGGGCTGTGTTTTCGGGTGAAGTGACCCCGCGCTGCCGTTCCAGCAACACCACAAAATGCCCTTCGCCCTGGGCTAGGTGAGGGAAAATACGCCCTGCTTGTGGCAACGGTTCAAAGCCCCGGCTTATCCCCAGCGCAGCGTGGTCTATTTCAATCGCCGCAAAATCGCTGTGATTTTTTAGGAAGTCGCATATTACATTTTCGTTTTCCTTCATATTAAATGTGCAAGTTGAATACACAAGCCGCCCACCGGGTTTCAGCATTTTTGCGGCGTAGCGTAAAATCTCTGTTTGCATTGCTGCGCAGGCTTCTGGCTTGTTGGCGGTGTAGGCCTTTACCGCATCCGGGTCACGTCGGAACATACCCTCGCCAGAGCATGGTGCGTCCACTAGAATTTTGTCAAAAAATTCAGAGAAGCGGTCGGCAAGCTTTTTTGGCAGTTCCGTTGTAACAACGGCGTTGGTAACGCCCATACGCTCCAGATTGTGCACCAGCGCACGGCAGCGAGTTGGGCTCGCGTCGTTTGCCATGAGCAAACCCTGCCCTTGCATGTGTCCCGCAATTTGTGCAGATTTGCCGCCTGGCGCGGCGCATAGGTCCAAAACAAAATCGCCGGGTTGTGGTTGTAAAACCTCCACCGGACACATGGCAGATGGCTCCTGAATGTAAAAAAGTCCGGCATGAAAAAAGATGCTTTTTCCAGGGCGAGCCGTTTCGGGGTAATAACGGCCTTCGGTGCACCACGGGACGATAGATTCTGTCGAGTCGGCCCCGCCCTTACAGCTGCCAGTCGGGTTTGTGCGAGTGCCGACGTCAGGTAAGATATCCCGTAGGGGCGGGGTCATCCCGCACGGGAATTTTAGCTTATTTAACCTAAGCCCCCGCACGGTCGGACTTTCGTATGTATCGCAAAAAGCTGCAAATTCGCTTGGCGGCAACATGGCCTGCATTTGCTGCAAAAATATTTCAGGTAATTTATCGCTCATTTGTTTCGCGACCCTTCAATTAAATTCCGCAACCGCTCACGCATTACGTCAAAGCTAATAATATCCGACACGGGCTTCAAATTACCCTCGGTTACTGCCTGTCCGTGTGCGTGGACGGGCAGCCATGTCATGCACAAATCCACGATATCATCTGTGGTGTATTCGCCAAAATAACCCTGCATATACGGCCCTTCGAAACAAAACAGGCTGCTTACGATATAAACCAGCTCGTACTCGGCGGGGGCGTGCATGGCGTCGGCAAAGTCTAAAATGTATACGTTCAGGTTATCGTCTATCAGGATATTATCGCAGTGCAAATCCCCGTGGCAGTACACTTTTGCGGACTCGTTAATCTTAAAATCCGCAAGGTAGGCGAGTCTTTCCTCTAAAAATGACGGGGGAAAACCATCCGCTTTCCAGCCAACATTATTTTTCGTGTACTGCATTACATCCGTAGATGTAAAATTTTCGCAAGGGATGTTCAGCTTGTCCGTGATTTTTCGCATGTTTTGGCCAATTGTAAATTTATCGCTGTCGGTCAGGCTATCCTCAATTTCGGCAAGGCTTTTGCCGTGGATGTACCCCATTATCATATAACGAAAGTGATATTTATCCTGCACCGCACCATCCGCAATAAGCATTGGTGCAGGGACATTTTGGGTGTAAACAAGCTTCATGCCAAAAATCTCAACATCTATGTTGGTTCCAAAAACGTCACCTTCGCTAAATTCCGGCGGGATGAAAATTTTTATAACATACTCGCCAACTTTAAATACAGCGTTTGTGCCAGGCGGCAGAGTCTCGACATCAATTAAGCGACTTCGCCGCTTTCCGAAGGAAGGGTAGGGAGGATTCACTCCCCCCGGAGCGGCGGGGCTTGAGGCAGAGCCCCGTTCAAATAAAGGCAGATTTTCCTTCTCGAAAATATGCCTGATAAGCGGGGTAAAAGCGGATGCGGACCTAATCAGCCTGCCCCAGTCGTCCCAGTTATTTATCTTTTCTGCGAAGAAATTCAATCCTTGCGCACCTCGTTTACATATTTCACAATTTCGATATATCGTTCTAGTTCGGCAATTTCGTAGCCTAGGAGCATTTGGGTCAGCGTGTCGGCGTTGTTTTGCTTAAAATAGTCATCGAAGCAGGCATAATATTTTTGCCTATCTGTAAATTTGATGTTTACAGGCAGGAGTCCCGCTTTCATCAGCTCCAGATTTATTATTAGCCTACCTGTACGTCCGTTGCCATCGATAAACGGATGTATTTCTTCAAAGCGCATATGAAATTCCGCAATTGCGGCTATTATGTGTTGGCGGCCTTTCATCTCGTCATATTCTGCAATAAGTGCTTCCATTTGCACAGGCACAAGATATGACTGTGGCGGCACTTGTGTCGCCCCCAGTATCGCAACAGGATATTGCCGATAAACGCCCCTGCCTTCGGCGTTGCTTGTGAGTACCAAAGTATGCAGTTCCTTTATGCGGCGTTCGGTTAGCTGGTCGGCAGAGTCAGCAATGGTTAGCATGTACTTGAAGGCATCGCGGTGGCCAATTGCGTCAAGGTGCATGTGTAGGGGTTTTTCCGCAATGGTTATGTTTTCCTTCAATATTAATGCAGTTTCGCGAAGGGTTAGTGTGCTACCCTCGATGGCGTTTGTGTCGTAGGTGAACTCGATCATGAACTCTTCGCGTAGACGATTTAGACCTGATTGGTCGATTGGCCTGTAGCTTGCCAACTCCGCCTTTAGTGCGTCTACCTTATCAAAAAGCGACATGGGCTGCCTCCCTAGCTTTTAAAAAATTAGCCTGTACGAAATGCATATGCAAGCGCGTTTAATCATTTTTGAAAAAGTACGAAACATTATCGTCACGGTGCGCCATGCCGCCCGTAGAATCATATAAAGTGCATGCGGCGGTATTCGTTTTGTGAGTGTACAAAAACATGTTTTGTATACCGCTTAATTCACATAGTTCCTTTAGGGATGTTATCATTTGTTTTCCAATGCCCTGCTTGCGGTAATCGATATGAACGCCCACGCCGTGAATGTATAGCATATTCCCTGTGCCGTCTAGCCTGTTAAGTTCGTATCCGCACGCATAGCCTACAATTTTATTATCGTCGATACAGGCGAAAAAATAGTTTCGTGAGTCTGACAGGAATAAGCGCGCACTTTCTTCGTCGATTTGCCATAGCTCAAGGGCATGGGCGTAGTTTTTGTGTCTATCAGCAATTGCAAATCAGAAATGTTCAGTTTTCTGTAGGCTCTTGCGGGCAATGCACATTCTAGCTTGCTCATGTATTCACTTCCTTAAGTTACATACATCCCATCCGCATCAAAATAAGAAAAATAATCATCTTCGCAATATTCACTCACAGCAAAACAAGCGACCTGCACATGGGTTTTGATTATTTCAAGCACTTGCGCCACAATATCATCCACCGACTGATTATCACTACGAATCCGATACTCATTAGGCAATGGATTTCGGTTTTTGACCAGCTTATTTATACCAATAGACTGCTCAAAATTTTTGTAGTCATTCCCGTTGTCCCTGCCAAGTATCCGCGTCTTTATTACGTCATCACTTTCGGAAAAAAGGGTCACAATTATATAGGAGTGCTCGGCAAAATTCCCATGGATATCAAGCATTCTAACATCCTGCAAATCTGAAAGAATGATGTTTTTAAACCCATGCCGCATATAATTTTTCGCTACAAGAACAAGATTTTCAAAGGCAATTTGCTCTTCCAACCTTGGTAGAATTTTTGTGTGCGGGTTAATGTTTGCAAACTCGGGAATCCAGCCAAATTCAAACCACGGCGACCTTAATATTTCGTGTAGCTTTTTGCTAACCGTAGTTTTACCATTGCCAGGCGCGCCATGGACAACGATTAAGTCAATCATATTGCCGAACCGGTCTTAAACCTTTCAATTAACGCACTTAGCACCTGGGCACCTTCGTCGCCGTTTTCACGGCTGCGCACAGCCACTTTGCCTTCGGCAACTTCATTATCGCCAAGTATCAGCATTACAGGTATTTTCGAGAGTTGCGCCTCGCGTATCTTAAAGCCCATTTTCTCGTTACGCATATCCACTTCTGCCCTAATGCCGGCGGCACCAAGCTCGTCAAGCACTTTTTGCGCCGCTTCCTGATGGCGTTCTGCAATAGGAATAACCATCACCTGCACAGGGGTTAACCAAAACGGGAACCATCCCGCACAGTGCTCTGTCAAAATGGCAATAAAACGCTCGATGCTGCCAAAACAGGTGCGGTGAATCATTACTGGGCGGTGCTTTGCGCCATCGGGGCCAACGTAGGTTATATCAAAACGTTCCGGTAAGTTTGCGTCAAATTGTATCGTACCGCATTGGAAGCTTCTGCCCATGCAGTCCTTAATATGAAAGTCAATTTTGGGGCCGTAGAACGCGCCGTCGCCCGGGTTTAGCACATACTCACGACCCATTTCCTCCAGGGCTTCCCGTAGGCTGTTGGTGGTATACTCCCAGGCTTCGTCCGTGCCTATGCTGTTCTCCGGACGGGTCGAAAGCTCAAACCTAAAATCCTTAATGCCGAAGGCGTCATACACTTCTTCGTACAGTTTTATAACATTCTTAATCTCATCTTTCGCTTGGTCAGGTGTCATAAAAATATGGGCATCGTCCTGGGTAAACGCACGCACGCGAGTTAAGCCGTGCATTGTACCCGACAGCTCGTGACGGTGCACAAGGCCAAGCTCCGCTAGGCGCAGCGGGAACTCCTTATATGAATGCAATTCCATATCGTACGCCAAAATGCCGCCGGGGCAGTTCATTGGCTTTAGGGAATATTCCTTCTCGTCAATAACCGACGAGTACATATTTTCCTTGTAATTTTCGTAGTGGCCGCTTCGGTGCCACAAGTCACCGATTAGCATAACCGGGGTCTGAATTTCCTGGTACCCGTACTTTTTGTGCACTTTACGCCAAAAATCAATCAGCCTATTTTTAAGCACAACGCCTTTGGGAAGGAAAAACGGGAAACCCGGCCCCTCTTCCATAATGGTAAACAGCTTCATTTCCTTGCCAATTTTACGGTGGTCGCGTTTTTTAGCCTCTTCCATTTGCTCAAGATACTGCTCCAGTTCTTCTTTTGTGAAAAACGCGGTACCGTATACACGACACAAAACCTCGCGGCTGGAATCTCCACGCCAATACGCACCCGCAACCGACAAAAGTTTAAACGCCTTTACCGCCCCTGTCTTTGGCATGTGTGGCCCGGCGCACAGGTCAATAAAATCCCCCTGTTTATAAAATGACGCTTCTTCCTCCAAGCCTTCAAGCAACTCCCGCTTAAACTTTTCGCCATGCTCGTCCACATATTTAAAAGCTTCGTCGCGGCTAAGGGTGTAATGCTCCAAGGGAAGGTTTTGCTTCACGATTTTTTTCATTTCTTTCTCGATGCTAGTCAAATCCTGCGGGGTGAATGGAGTTTCGGTTTCAAAATCGTAGTAAAAACCGTTTTCTATTGAGGGCCCGATGGCCAGTTTTGCAGTTGGAAACAGCCGTTTTACGGCTTGCGCCAAAATATGCGCCGCCGTGTGACGCAGGGTGTTTAAATCATAGTTGTTTTGCTCTTGCATTAGAATCGCTCCCATTCTAAGATTTTGTCCTAAAGTTATGTAGGTATGCTATCACGTTGCCGATATCGAGTCAATAATTTGGTGCTACACGTGAATCTAGTTTACAGGTCTTACCATTCATTCTCCGTGATCTCTGTGTCTCTGTGAGGTATTTCATAAAAAATTTTCTCACAGAGGCACAGAGTCCACAGAGGAATTGAAGTCGTTTTGTTGTCTCTGTATG
>Ga0123355_10001401_pt1 | contig 33630 bp, 8 predicted proteins | sample TergutEmb28metaG_3_FD_89872 | JGI IMG/M metagenome (GOLD analysis project Ga0123355, IMG submission 89872) | Embiratermes neotenicus P1 segment gut microbial communities from Petit-Saut dam, French Guiana - Emb289 P1 | ecosystem: Host-associated > Arthropoda: Insects > Digestive system > Gut ...
AAACCACCCCCCTAAAAATCCTCTAAAAAAAAAATTATCATAACCACACCCCCACCCACCAAGAAATTCAAGTTCCCCCCCCCCCCCCCCCCCAACACCAAATTAACACTACAAAACCCTAATTATTTAACATGACTAAAGAATTAAAGTAGCCAAAAAATGTTGTATTACACTTTTGTACAAGCTGATAAGTCATAAACAATTATTGTTTACTTCAATTATTTCACAAGGAAAGATGGATTTATGGCATTATCATGTCTGTTTATCCAACCATCTGCATATGCCCATCTCAACAGCATTCAAAACAAATGCTTAGTTGTCATAAAGCTTGATAAGAATATCAAGACATTAGATAACAACCCATATTACTGTCTTCTAATTTCCTACTATGAGTAAAACAAGCAGGGCAGCAGACTGAACAAACTTGTGATGTGGACTGACATTAGCACAGCTGAATGCAGGTCTCAGTGGTTTAGAACTATAAAAAATAACCAAATTTTGTGAAGGTAAGTTTTAAAAATGTTCAACAAGAAGTTAACTGCATATAATCTACACTTATCTTTTGGTTTATGGTAACCATTAGTGAACTACAAGTGTCAGTAATGTAAAATCTGGCACAAAGAACATTAGGTACCTGCACACTGTGCACGTGACATTTACATGTGAACCAATACAATCACGGCAATGATTAAATCATTTGACAATGATGTACTAATAACGGAAATCCAGCATGAAATAAACGCTTCAATTCATGCGTGGTTCCATGACACAAGGGTTGGGGTGGTCATTCTAATCATAAACCATTACAGTTCAGATTGTATTAAAAGTAAAACACAAATCCAAAAATATGAATGAAATTTATACCAGCTGGCAAAACAGTTGAGATAATGGTCTGCATAAGACTTTTAGCACCAATCTTATGCTCTTTTGCAATGTTTTAGTCTCTAATTTAAGGGAACAATTCAAAACATCAAACAACAACAGGGCCTACCTAAAAATGACAGAGTGAAAATGTGTTATGATATGACCACTAAGTCCCTGAGAGTATCATGACAGATACCAATTGACAAAATGCATAATTTAAAGCTATTTTGTGGACAGGTATGTAAGAATACTTGATTTTGTATATGCATGAATTTCAAACATCACCATGATTGCTTTGTTAATAAAAAAAAAAATGTGAATTTTATGTAGTAGTTCTGTGATTTCTTCACCAACCATGCGCAGAGAACATCCCAAGTAAATAACACACAAATGCTCCCCTTATGTACATTACCAATTCCATAAACTTCAGCTTCCTAGACATACTTCATTCAAAACTAGCAACTTCAGACAATTAAGAATTATGTTGCAATGTCACATCAGACCCACATAATTGATATATGACATTAATTCTGACAGAATAACTTTTTCGGATTCAGAAACCTGTATGTGCTGGCTTATCAAAAAAAAATTGCTTTGAAGTGGGTTTTGAAATATTCTCTGGATAAAAAGACTCAGCTGAAGAAATACAGCACACAATTTCACTAATAAGGAATGAAGAAACAAAGGAAATAAATGAGAAATTTGCAGTTTCTTAAAAAAACATGCCATAGTTTGATCACACATTCCTCTATTAAATATGCAAGCACCTGCATACACACTAATCTAGGTCACATAAACAATCCTCCAAACATGTAACAGCTTTTAGCTTCTTAGAGTACCTGCACTTATAACACATTTGCAAGAGCTGAAACAAGCATAACTGATGCAGTGACTAGGCTACAGGCTGGAAAATCCAGGCTTCAATTCCTGTCAGGGGTAACACATGTTTAATTCTTGTAAATAAAACATAAAACAACTTTAATTCATCTACCTTAAATGTCCACAATAATAATGAGTCCCACCCATATTAACTGCAAAGTTACTTAATATTATATGCAGTAAAGTACAACGACATGAACTAAAAACTCAAGAGGAATGAGTCCTCATCCTGCGCATTCTAAGGTATAAGTGAAGTCATGAAATACCTTACCTTTTATGAATTCAGATGTACTGCTGACATTCAGTTCAACAAATACCTAGAACAAATAATTATGCTATCAGGACTCCATAAAAAGACTTAAAATCTGAATTTGTAATAGTGCAATCTATTAGAAAAAGGTCATGTGACCTATATCTTCTAGTTAAAGGTAATGTTAAAAGTTGTTCCTGTGCACAGCATGAAAGTGTATGGCAGAGTGGAGGTATATATTGCAAGTGTTATGCAACCCAAAAATACTTTTTTTTACCAGCACAAACATACTGGTTCATTCATTCATTCATTTATTTATATTCCATAGATCATACAGATGTGGAATTTGTCATCAGATATAACTATAAGCTATAAATAATTTGTCATCAATATATGTATGGACAAGCATCAACTGTATACAACAAATACAATTTCAGATAGAATTCCATGTCATTATGGAACATAGGTTCGAGCCTTTTCTTATATATCAATCACTTTTGAGGAACAAGTTCAAATATAGCACCCCAGTAATCCATATTAAGAATTTATCATGACCACATTACATATCCAGGGTCATTTGAGAGTGCCTGTACACTGCACTATTTATTTATTAGTAACCAAATTTTTGCTGGTAGTACTCATCAACGCTATAAAAAACATATTGGGACAATAATCTTTTTATTAATTTTCTAAAAAGGGGTATATTGTTCTAGGCATTTTTTATATGTACTGGAAGATGGTTATAAATTTTGCACCCAGAGTATGCTACACCTTTTTGAACCATTGTTAAACCTGTTTGTGGTAAATGCAAGTTTTCACTGTGACGAGTATATATACTATGAATTTGCGAGTTCAATGAAAATAAATTCTTGTTGGTAACGACAAAAAGCAATAACAAAAATATATATTGAGATGGTAAGGATAGTATTCCTAGTTTTTTAAACAACAGACGACATGCATCACGTTTATTGGATTTTGTCATAATCCTTATTATTCTCTTTTGGATCTTAAAGATATTAATACTAGAGTAGGAATTTCCCCAAAATATGATACCATATGATAAAATGGAGTGAAAATAAGAGAAGTAGACGACAAGCTAATATAACATAGGGCCATCTTTTTATCATTAAACAGCCACATGTGTCTCATCTGTTTTACTACAGTAAGATTTTGTACTTGTAAATGGATATATCATCACCATGAGGAGTAAATATTCAGATTTAGGATTTTATTAACACACATGCAATACACAAAAAACACAAAACAATGTTAACCATCCAATAATGTATTCATTTAGGAACATAAAAAGTTAAAATCATTCATGTGCTTAATTCAGCACCAACCTGTTAAGATACATGGGGGAGATGGGGCACAGTCCCATGTACTCCTAATTTCACCCCTAGGTGAGTGGTCAGATTCACAATGGTTGTATTATGGCTGTAACAAGAACCTAAAATATAAGTGGGTCAGGCCCTTATAACTGGCATGCCATGGTGACAAATCAAAAAATCCCTGCCCCTAACAGGAGTCAAAATCTGGTCACTCAGTCTGTGGCTAACAACTACATTAATACACCCATTCTACAGCAACCTCAAGTATTGCATATGTGTTGTTAGTATAAACGAGGCCATAACACACACGATAAACTGGTATAGCGACAACAAGAATTCAGGACCCTTGACTATCAACGGGTAAGGTTACCAGTGCATTAAACTAACGTTTCTGAGTTTACCGACAAGATTATGAACACGCGGAGCTACATCTCTTAATTCGGATAAGCTCATGAACCGCACTATGTGTGAATATTCAGTAGACACATAAATACAAAGGCGATTCGAAACTGCGAAAGCAACTGCAGTGCTGTGCTTTGGTCTTACTGCGTTTTCGGAATTTCAGGGCAATACTCTAACCATGAGTTTTCCTTACCAGTAGTGTTGATGCTACGAAATTGCTTCCCCACTCTACGTCACAATCCACCTTCATGACTTCACACTAGATCGCAAGAAATATAACAGAGGTCCTCTATATACCAAAAAGTTTAAAAATGACAAGTCAGACTATGTTCATGTAACGTGACATTCCGATAAATCGATGTTGATCGATAATCCAAATTTTTGCGGTGAGTGCCTAGTGGAGCGGTGAAGTGGGAGCACTAGGGGTAGTCGTATCATCTTCATTGCCAGACTACTTCTACAGGACTTTCACAGACGTGTTCTAACAAGTCATATGGATTCAATCTATAATTTAAACACGTAATACACCTAACAGTCCGATATAATTTTGAGCGGTCTGTATACTACCAACCGCGCGAACTTCGATTTCCATGATACTTCGAACCAATGCTGCAGCATGGCATGTCGTTTGGGGTGCAGGGACAGTCGATGTCTATTGTCACAGACTATCTACATATTGTGATCTATAATCTGTGGTCGCCACTATGGCTGACTACCACGAATTTGCCACGGATTATGCACCAACGTTGGTAATCCGTGTTGCGTTGGCCAAACAAGCAGCAGATTTTGTGTTTGGGTCGAGTGTGTGGTGTGTTACACACGTCGTACTCGCGAGAGGAAAATAAGGTTGTCTTGTGAATTCGAAGTGACTTGCAGGAGGTGTACATATTGCACGTGAATTGTGAATATACAAAAAGTGAATGCTGAATGTACTACTGCAAATTGTGAGTTAACCTAACCTCGAATATGCCAAAATACTACTGTGATTACTGTGATACCTATCTAACCCATGATTCTCCATCAGTAAGGAAAACGCACTGTCAAGGTCGAAAACACAAAGATAATGTGAAATTTTATTATCAAAAGTGGATGGAAGAACAGGCGCAGCATCTTATTGATGCAACGACCGCAGCTTTCAAAGCAGGGAAGATAGCATCGAATCCTTTTGCCTCAAATAAAGGCGGTGCAGCAATTCCACCACCAACCAACATGCCGCATGGGGGCCCACCTCGACCTCCAGGTCCAGTTCATGGCCCCCCTCAGCCTGGTCCAGGAATGATGGGGCCACCAGGCATGCAGATGCCTCACGGACACATGGGGCCTATGATGATGGGACCTCATGGGCCAATGCCTCCAATGATGGGAATGAGACCGCCTATGATGGGACCAATGATGCCAATGGGACCCATGGGTCCAATGGGCCCAATGAGAGGACCTCCATTACTTGGTGGACCAATGGGACCTCCAATGAAAAAATAGAATCTTGTAGTTTGGACTGTCAAAATTCAAATGGACGTTTACTTATAATTTTAAGTTTATGTTAACTTCTAATTGCTAATTTTTTCCGTTGCTTTGTTCTAGTAAATAAATCATAAATTTGCTCCATTTTCAAAATATTTATTATTGTCAAATTTAATTACCCATTTAATACTAAATAATGACTTATATATGGAAAAATGTGATTTTTTTACAGGAAGTCTTGAAATTATGTGTGTTATGGAAGAAATTGTAGAACATTTGAATGTGTCAGTTGGTTTTTATATCACAAGAACAGAACTTCCAAACTTAAAAGTTTGATTTTTACTGAATTGTTCAAGTACAGTCTCATCATAATAACTTTACACAGTAAATCTTACGCTATGAAGAAGTGTTGAGTTGCATTTTTTAGTATGTGAAGCTGTGAAATTTTGTTATGTTACTCGGCTTGGTTAAAACAAGAGATTAAATGTGTTTTTCTATCTCTATCACCAGCAGTCTACTTGTGTCCATTTCTACCACTAGACTGCAAGGTGCAGTATTACAGACTCTGTGAATAAGACATTGAAAACTGAACGTTAAAGAATTGAACTGTAACAGATGCAGCCACCTATTCAAAACATTGAAGTTATTCGCTATAAAAAAAACTTGCGTTTATGGGCAAAAGTACAAATTTGGCCTGATATTTCAAATATTAAAATGAATGATATATGAAGCCCCAAGTATAAGGCAGTGGTGTTTGGATATGGATATATTACTTTACTATCACAGTGAGGTCAGTTGGGGTGTTGTGCATCATAATATTGTCATTTCATAATCCAACAACTAAATAAAGCAAATATACTTTTACTTCACAGAACAAGTAAGCATAAGGGGGAGGGATGGCCCAACATACAGTTATGACTACTGAACCATGAAATGAGTTTCTCATATTAAAACTTTGGTAACACCAACAAATGCACATTTTCATACCCTACGTATTTTTCTGTTACTTAGCTCCTACATGTTGCAGCATTCAGAATTGTGCATTGGTGGTGTTAGTTTATACATTTACATGTACCAAACTCTTCACACACAGTGATGACAATTTACTGGCCAGGCTGTGTAGGTCAACATTAGTGCACTTTACTGTTAGTAACTGTATTATTATCAAACCACAATTCTCATGTCATGGAACTAGCTTTGCAGGCAATTTTACATCAGATAAGAGAGTCACATGTGATTATATAACAAGGTGATACAAGCAAAACAGATACATCTTGCACCAGTAGCATATATAGGATTTCATATGTGGAGGGGTGTTTTGGAAATTGTGTAAGATCATTTTAGTGCCAGTAATGTTCTAAATGTGGCAGAACTTAATTATATGTGAATTATATATGGGAATGCAAATGTGCTTTGGTACAAAAGGCTGTTTCTTAAAAATTATTATTAAAGTGTAACAAATTAAAAAAAAATATGCTGAGGCATATCATTGTAAAAAGTGCAATAAAACTTAGTAGTGCAACTGTAGAGCCTCCACTGCAGAACTGTGCTCTTTGAATGCACAAGGGAAGTACTCATTACTACAGATGGATCCTCGTGCAAGTATAATAGTGGAATACAGCAGCATTTGGATTTCTACATCCAATGGTAATGGAATGAAGAAAAAAGGCCAGGGTTGTCAAATAAGCAGAAAGATATTGTGTTTTGTTTTCTTTTTAATAAATATGCATTATAAAAACAATTTTGTATGTCAAAGGCATTAACTTAGGCCTACCCATGGTGTTTGTTCCCTACTTTAGTATGAATATATTAACATCTATGTACCATTAAATACAATTTCAATAAAGCAACTCAGCAATATTTTTTGTCATAAACAGATTTGAGAAGTAGAGTATACTGATACATATTCATACGTGTACAAATGGTAAACTCCATTCTACACAATCGTATCTAATCATAAATTCATACGTAACATTAGAGATGTGCCTTGAAACTCAGGTATAACTGTGTAACTGTCTCATGTGGCAAAGAGAAACTAAAAATCCTACATATGTATTCTTGCATAGAAAATTGTTACCTTCTGATAAGTTAAATTAATGCATCTTGAACTTTCATGTATCCAGCACTGTCACCTGCAGCTGGGAGATGTCGTATGTTAGTTACTATATATACAAATGATCATTCTGGAATTTACGTGTAACCACTGTCTAAAAATGTATATTTATTTGCTTCGAAGTTAGTTTTCTTTTTCATGTTGGAATACTTGGGGCCTCCTGTTTCTATTAGATTCAGAGTATAAAAATATAGCCATTTTATGTACTGATTTCACTGTTTTAGCATAACTTTTTATATTAAACTTAATAATCTTTGGAAATAACATTTTATATGCCTGATAGCACTGTGTTGTGTGTCTTAGCATGGCAGGGAACACTTCAATTGCTTGCTTTCTGTAGTTACAGTGGGCATGTCAAACTGGTTATGAAAGATTACCACCTCCAAATATCTCCCCCTCCCCCATTCATCATACCTTATCTACAAGGTGGTTCAAATATGACCGGGACTTGTGCGGCTTGTTTACACACAAATCGGTCCCAGTCATATTTGAACCACCCCATATATTTAATGCTACATGCATTTCAGAAATTGATACAGATTCATAAAATAGCTATACAACCCTTCTTCTCTTTATCATTGTGTAGTTTGCTCAATAGGTACTAAGTGTTTGGAGGAAACTGATACCCCTATCTTCAGAGTAAAAGACCAGAGACAGGAAAACCGGTACACAACACACGGATGGGAGGACCAAAAATATACCTTAGTGGCTACTGATTTCCACCCATTTACCAACCGTGCCATTCCCAGCACTTGCCCTTATACCACCATTCACTGTAGTCAGCTGCTTTTCCTCCTACTGTACATATCTACCAACCTGCAGTGTCACATCTCTGAAGATTATATCTTCATATTCACCTCCATGAAAACATCATATCTTACTTTATTGACTGTATATGTTATGGGACTATAGTGGAGAAGGCAGGAATACTGATCAAAGTACACATAATATACTTGGTCTATACTTTATCTGACTACTATCATTTGTCACTTTCCCCTGCTGCTCTGCTCTGTCACACACGTGCGTGGTCAGCTAAATTTGAATTTATTGACATGCTCTGAATCCAAAAGTGTTTAATACCTTGGATATAGAACAAGTCAAGATAATATTACACACAGTAGTATTTGGTACACTCCAACTGATTAAGCTTATTTATTTCAATAATTATCCAACTTGATGCACAAAATGTTTGTTTTACAATAAGTTTATTTCATGCCGCTACATGTTTCGAGCACATGTGCTCGAAACATGTACAGATATGAAATAAACTTATTGTAAAACAAAACTTTGTGCATCAAGTTGGTTAATTACTGAGATTAATATACCGAGATGCACGGTAAGCAACACATCAAAATTTTATTAAGCTTAGTTTATTATTCTTTATTTACATTAAAGTATTCATCTATGGAGTAGGAGTGAAGATATAAATAATTCTTTAGGGCCGATTGAAATTGTTTAGGATTACCACTTACATTGTGGATACTTTTTTTGAACTGTTAAATACTTTTATGACAGTTGAGTAGACTCCTTTTTTGATATAGTGATAAATTTGATTAAGACTGGCAGAAGTTATATTTTTGTTGTTGACCGCACATAAGAGAAGTGACAGTGTATATTGTGACTGGAGAGGCAGAATTTTTAGTCTTGAAGAAATCTCTACAGGAGGCTTTACTTCTGTATCCTGTAATAATTCTAATATTCTTTTGTATTTAAAAAATGTTTGCACTATGTGAAGCGTTCCCCCAAAATATTAACCAATTATGCATAACAGAATTAAAATAGGCAGTTAGCTACATTAGTATGATAAAGGAGCTGGCAGGAAGTGGCAACAGATTGTCAGATAAAATAATGACCCCATATAAAGGCATTCCAGAATAATCATTCATAGCTAAAAGAAATGACAAAATACGTACGTGTATGCATGAATGTCACACACAACAGCTGTAACTTAATTTTTACTTATAAGGAAAGCACCTTAATTTTTACTCATAAGGAAAGCTGCATGGTTCCAGTTAACAGTGCCAACACAGTTAGTCTGGTAACAGGCCTAGTTACATACAGTTATTGATTCTGACTGCCCAGCCCCTATAAAGATATGTATTGGTTCTTGACCATATTTTGGAGCTCATGCCAGAAGATTCTGTTCCTCACAGGAAGCAGTTCTTTTGTATTTGTGAAGCAGGTTTAATTAAACTGGAGCACATACAAACTAATAAATGTCATCCATTAGCAATAGCTAAATCTTATAGTTTACATGGTAGAGTACTTGGTTCACCAGAATCTCAAAAGCAAAAAATTAAATCAAGCTTTAACGAGTTACTGCTGTTTTTTTTTTGTTTGGGGGGGGATATGATAGCCTAGGGAAACAGGAATTACTATTAATGTGGCATGAATTCAAGACCTTGAAACCACAGTGATAATATAGGAATGTTGAAAATGTTAATCTTCTGCATAGTGTGCAATAGGGCTGCAGATTGAACAACAGTAACTATAATATTTACAAGTAAAACACTATTTTAAAAATGTCTTTAGTTTTAAACTCTCAGAGAGTATAAATATAATAAATAAAACTTTCTGTTAATATATTTTAACTGCAAGTGTCTGAATAAATAATGCAACTCCACACGTCACCTCTTGACTGTCCATTTTGCTATAGTTGACATTTTCATCTATCATAATAATGAGCATCCTTATGACAGCTAAATATCTAAAATATATGGATATAAAACCAAAAAAATTGAAGTCTGAGCTTAGATTTTGGTAGCATGGTCAAAATCCCTTCTTTTTGTAAACATCGAGTTCCAACAAGAAATAATGTTTGTATATTAAAGAGCCTGCCTGTAGTTTGTTACAAATTCTGTTTTTACTAAAACACCAAGTTAAATACATAACTGTCAACCTACGTGCCTCCTCTCCTAGCCTATGGTATTTGGTATAATGCATACAGTATACTAAATATTAAATGCTCTGTAAACAAACTTTTGTTGGTACTAATTTAATATCTAGACCACTTATTGAGTAGATGCAAGGAATGCCTCCATAAAGTGTACAAAGCACTTGTTTTAAAATGCAAGATACAAGGAACCAATGGAAATATGGACATAATCTATACTGAAAAAAATAAACAAAAAAAATATTAAAAATCTGTGCAAGAGTGATTTTTGTCTCTTGTTAGTGTTCTTTAAAATAAACAGAAATTATCTTAACTGTCATTGTTGTATACAGGTGTAACGTGTAGAACATTTCCCCAGTTAACATTTTCTTGGCAGAATAACTCTTGGTTTTCAATATCCAAACTTCACAGAACATACATATCTCTCAATACAACATTTATGGCTGATCTTTATATAGGAATAATTTATATTAATGTTCTAAGAACTCGATAAAATTTTAACAAAACAATGGGCATGCAAACTGTACATGTTACTGCATACAAAGCAACTGTTTGTCAACAACCAGATTGTCTGGTGATCAGGAAGCGACATTTTAAGCATTTAACATCCTAACATGATAGGGTGTTATTTATATATAGGCATTTTACTGTCTTTTAAAAATTGTGTAAGGAGATTGGTTTTGGTCCCTGTTAGTCGTCTTTAGAATGTCATTTGTTAAAATGTTTAAAGAAATCAAGTATCCCCATACTTGAGTCTCTGACACCAGTTTGTACAAAAACGATTATTATTATTATTATTAAACTACCGATCAATATCAGTCACTGCCATGCTGCTTTCAAACCTTATTTTATGCTTTTTTTTATTCTACAACAGTTATTAATAATAGTTTACACTTGTATACAGTTATGATCAAAGGAATTAAATTTGATACATTTCCCCACAACCCAAATTCATAACTGTTAGAAGTGTAAAATTACTGGTCTAATTTTGATCAACTGATTTTTAAACCTAACCTGTGCATTATTAGTTTAAAATCATAGAATTTCAATTAATCACATTTCATTGAGCAGTACCAGAGTTCACACATTTAAAATCCTACTAAAAATCTGACACTATTGGGCTTATTTGTAATAATGGAAAGAAACACATGAAGGGCACAAAGGATGTGTATATTACTTGTGTTTCTATAAATCGATCCATATCATACATTGATAGAATATCGCGTACCCTTTAGCAATGAATGCTGTTATGTGGAATTTCTACAAGCTATTTTGAGCTTTATTTTTAATTTATTTGGAGGAAGGGTGTTTTAAAATTTGTTCTGCTACAAGACAAAATTATGACCCCATCAGTCACCAAGACTTATGCAGATGTAGTTAGCAAAATGACCCATAAATTTGCGGAATGTTAAAACTAATCTTGAACCATAAGTGTGATTTTGAGGTCAGTATGGTTTCAGTTATCTGATCCTGATATAACCAGATCTTATTACTTAAGTTAATTATGACATCTTAGATCAGATATCCATAAATTGCACAAAGGATGTAAATGAATGGCTTAAATGTACTCATCACAAAACTGAGTACAAAGAAGACACTAAAATCATTTACCTTGATATATCCCACTATGAAACATGTGAATGTTGCAAAAGCAACACTGTGGTATATTCACTGTTTCTGATTCACTGTCATTCAGTGCATAATTTTCTGTCAAACATTTATTCTCAACCTGTACAAAAAAAAAACCCAAAGATGTGATCATAATGAGAAAAGCCTGAACACTGAAAAGCATTTGTCTATACATGCTACCATAAACAATTATGTTTAAGGTGTTTAAAACCTTCAAGAAACCAGCAACCATCAGTATTGTCTCAGAAATTACCGGAGTTTAATTTTAATATCAGCCACTCACAAAACCTATATGTTATTTTACCGTGAACATCTGGCACATCTTTTAATATTAATGATAATCATAAAGTAAAGAACTGGAGTGACTTCCAAAAAAGCAGCCCTATTTACTGCATAACTAGTCACCAAAACATTATGTTGAAGTTTTAGTTATAAAATCAAAATCTTATTGCTTGAACAGGAATTTTGGTGGCTGGAACTATATGTGTTATGTAGATTTGCTGGAGATCAAGTTCTTTTCCTTACAGGGTACATTTTCAAAATTTCCATACCAATGTACGGGATTCTCATATTATAAAACTGCAAGCATGCGTGTAAAAGCGAGCTGGCCTAGATTAGTTTATCGCTTACGCTGGGCTTATGCAGCATCGTATACACAACGAAAACCCTGTACACTGCATTGTAACTGATATATAATAAATATTTTATCAGTTCAAAAGAAAATGTCATCTGTATGTTCTTCATACCGCCTTCTGAATTTTCTGCCTGTTTGACATGTATACTGCTCCGCAATTGTGTTTTTACCATAAACTAAGTGAACTACATATTAATTGAAAATCAATGAAGTTATTATAAGTTCTTAATTGTGTGTTGAGTGGCAACATTGACAAGTATGATGATGCTATATCAAAATTCATGAGTGTGTGGGCATAGAGTATTGCATACTTAATCTCAAAGCCTGAGGGGAAGTTACTACCTGAGAGACAGCGGCATAGACAGACACTTATGGTTAACCTATCCCTGCACAGGCCCATAGGACTCCAGGAGGTTGAGGCTCCCAGGATTTCTAGATAATCAGCATATGAAAGTTGCAAAGTTGTCAGCCCTAGGCACTGGCTGCCTTCAACCCCCCCCCCCCAAGGAAATATTCCTGGGACTATTTTATCCTGGGGCCACAGTGCAGCCAGAAGGATTAAGTCTCAAATGATCCCATCAGGAATCAAACTCGCGACTTTCCAGCTTGTAGCTTGTAACACCAACTGCACCACCACATACCCCAGGACACCTATGAAAACCTCAAATTTTATACTGTCTATATGGTGATATATCATAAAGTCATCATTTTCAGATGTATTACTAGTAAACTCCCTCAGTCATCCAGTAAATTTTCCAGAAGCCAAAATGCTTGTCTAATTCTCATCACTAAAATAGGGCTTCAAAAAATACATAGAAATAAATTTTACAATGAGTATGTTTGAAGTTTCAGCATGCACAATGAAAATCTTAAAATTATTATCTTAGTGAGCTGCAAGATTTTTAGACTTTTATCTGCTTTCCAGTAACTATGCATACCTATTATTTGTAATCACACAAGTCTCTTCTTGCACCCAGACCATGAAAATTATTGGCATTTTAAGCTGGAGACGCACTTAATAATTATCCCACATTCTTTATCCTAACATACGAAATTAACCCTAGGATAAATAATGTTGAAATAATTTACAGAGCAGTTTCAAGAGTTGTCTTCGGTGGAGACTTTGAAGCTGTTAGAGCACCAAGGATAGACCTTGCAGTAGTTCCATGACTGGGGTACTGATGTACTCTCTGTTTGCTAAGAAGCATATTAATTCGAGGCGAAGGAGACTGCAAAATTAGCTGAGCAACTGGTGGTTGGTTCTTCAGGCTTGACACACAGTTGACTACCGCATCACCTGACATAACTTTATCACCTGAATGTGTGGTCACTACGTTTGAGTGTTGCAAATTGGTGTTTACATTCTCCTTCACATTTGATGGGGATAACAGCTCTGGAGACAGTAGGCCACCATTTTTAAGATTACTTACTTTTGGCAAAAATATATTTTTTGGTGTCATATTTGTCTCTGAAGATATAAATTTGTTTGAATTACTGGCAAGATTTTTCATAGCCGTTCTTGAGGATGATTCCATCAAGTTCTGTTGTGATACTGAATGTTTCTCCTGATGTTTTGTGATTTCTGGGCTAGGGACATATCTAGCAGTATTGCCAACAGGTAAGTTCAGTGGCCTCTGTGCTGAAGAGTTTCCAGCATTATCTGATGTTGCAGGTAGCAGTTTATTCAAATTTGGAGTCAGTGAGGTGTGTTGAGGTGAGTTAGATGCATCCTCTTCCTCGGCACAATCTTCCAGTATTGTGGAGGAGAGAACATCTGTTCTAGGTGAAGCAAATCTCCATGCTGTATTTGAACGTGGAGACTGAAGCAGTTTGGAAGCACCTGTTCGTTTTTCTGCAGGACTTCTTGGGGTGTAACTGTTATAAATTGCAAGACCATTTGAAGGAGGAGATCCCAATTTCTGCTGTCTTGTCAATTTCAGTTGTTCTACAGCTGATAACCTTCCGCCTGAATTGCCACCTGCTCCGTGCTGTAATAACAAGCGTTTGAAATCGTTTCTAGAAGTCTGTTGCCGAGGACCTAATCTATCACATGACCAGCTTTGCCTTGAACCAGGGGATGTTACTGGAGAAGGAGTTTTACATTCAAAACGACTGTAGAAATCAAAGTACTCTCCAGAATTTGGAGACCAGCTGTGACGACTTCCAGCTGATTTGTTGTCATCAAATGATCCGGTCTCTGCACCAACTTTAATGGGTGTGATGCTCCTCCCAGTGGTATGGACAGGTGACTGTGTACCTCGAGGTGAAAGGTTGCACAATGAAGAACATGATGGTGAACCGCTGCGACTGAAGCTGTCAGAATCTGTCTTTATATTGAGTCGTTTCTTTGATTTATGGATTGCAACAAAGATTTCTTCTGGTGTCATTGACATCTTTGGTGCCGAAACCAATGGTATTGAATCATTTTCGTTTTCATGAGACACTCTGAGGACTTTTGAAGTGGATGTGTTCCCATTGGTTCTTGGTGTGTGCCATGTTCTTTCTTTCTTTTGAGAACACTTCTCAATGGGTGAAAATGCCATACCAAAGTACATTGCTGTAGAATCATTCTGTGGGAGTAATCCCATCCTATCCTTCTTTGTTGGTGTGGATGAACAAAAGTCATTCTGAGAGTCTTGCCATAATGGAACACCAGGTTGGTAATTTGCTTTGTAAGTTCTTCCACTGTTATTTTGTGCACACATCCTGTCGTTATTGGGTACCTGTGGAATGCTGGCAGGAGTGGGATATTTTGGTCTTGGCTGTGAATACATTGCACCTCTAAAAAACCCATGGTTACGGTGACTCAGATTCTGACCCTGAGGAAGAGAAATCTTACTCTGACTAGATTCATAAGCACTAACAGACATGGAAGGAGCTCCATAATAACTTATTGCTGCTGACTGTGTCCTGTCATCATGTTGAGCATAAAAGTTGTTCCAGTTTATGTTTCTACCACCTCTAGTTGTTGCTATGGTGTTGAACCGTCTATTATGTTGGTAGTTAGCATATGGTTCCTGCTTGTTCATTGACATATTGTCAGTCCCTTGGTACTGAGGTCTTCTTGCCGGTAATGTCCAGAATGTTTGTGGATCTTGCAGTGCGGGTAACCGCATACTTGCATTGCTGTAATGTGAAGAAGAAAACCTAGGCGGCTGCTGTGCTGGGGGTGGACTGATGTAACTTGGTGGTGTCCGATGTGGAGAATCGTAGGCCAAAGATGGATCTCCTAGTGAGAAAAACACACACTTGTATAAAAAAAAAAAGATCTGGTCTACAATTTACATAATTTCATGATAATATATACGATATGCAAACCAGGCTGTGAGTCAATTCTAAAGGGTTTTGGTGATGATACAGGCACACCTCTACTTACAAACTTTCAGAGATACAAACACACCTGTCTATATGTCCAGTTGCCTCTTCTGCAGGAGATTATACAATTTGCAAAGCCATTACTCATTCCCCAAAGCAGTAAGCTAGCAGTATGTGGCAAGAGGTACTGTACTGTACTTATAAAATATACTATAGGTGCATTGTGCATCCTTGCTCTTTTTGAACAATGTGTTTGGAACTGGCAGGAATAAAGTTGAACCAACAAACAAATAAACTTGCAACTAGACTCTCAAAATTAGCTTGTTTGTAAATAAGGGTGCACCTGTACATTACATCCAGGATCACTTGGTTTGTGGAATTTGTTCAGCAGCTAGTATTTTGAAGAGAATACAGTGTTTCAGAGACTGGATCAGTTTATATCCTCAGGGGAAATTGTTAGTTGGGCCCAACAGAAATAGCTGTTCAGAGTCACCAGACACTGGACACAGGCTTTCCAGTAGTAGAGAATAGCTCTTTCTATCAGACTCAAAAAGTACCTCCCTACTTTTTCACCAGAGGATGGAAATAGGTCCTGTTCTTAAATGCTGTGTCCTTTCAGAATTCTAGATAATTGTCAAAGTCCAGCAACCATGTTAATCCATAAGCGATTTTTCAGTCTATAAATAATATGTCTATTTCATAACCTATATTATATTTTTAGTGAGACAATGCTGATTATAGAAAACTGTAGTTTCATGGCCAAGAACAGCATAGTAAAATATAGTACAGTACAGCACAGTTTATTTAATTTTCCTTGAAAAAATTCATATATAAAGAATAAATTTTTCAAAGGGCACCACAATAATCATTTGATGAACTCTAATGTGCAGCATTTTTAACACAAGCATGGTTATCAATATAGTTTATTGAGCACCACTCAAAATTCCACTCTGTGAAAGTGACTCAGTTTTGACTATGCATTCATTTGTACATAGACACCAATTTTGCACCTTGTATGATGTGAAAACTGGTGTCAATTGCAGCAACTAGAATGTGTTAACGTTCACAACCAATATGTGATACTGAAATACAAACCTACAAAATTATGTTCACCATAAGAAATGGCCAGATACTGAAATTAAGGAGGAAAAGTTCTGTACAAGGAATGTGGCTTTCCTCAAGTGCTATACACAGTACTGTATAAATAAAATCTGTTCAAATACAAAACAAAAATATCAGCAAATGAGAATGTTTAAATGCAGGCAACAAACAACCAATGTTCAGTTACAACTACGTATGCCATTTTGTTTTGTTGGCCCATTAGAAACTAACAGATAGAGGGAACAGTAAGTCAATCAAGTCAGAGTGACATAACTTCTGATGAGATAGGTGACTGTCCACTACAGGTAACATACATTCCTACAGATGGATGATTTATCACTGCACACACACCATGGCCAATATACTACAAAATGGTAACTATTACATCTACACTAAACACTACATATGCTGTGGAAACCCACCTATAACATTATATGTATCAACAGTGTCAATATCAATATCAATTTATAACATGTGATGTACACTAAAGCAAAACAGAAACTTACAGAAATAACTAATGATTAAATAGGACTACATTAGATCAAATATATTACTTGACTAAACCACACCTTCAGTACATGTACTTTACAGCAGCCCACAAACACTCAAATCTTACAACAGAATGTTATAAATGGGTTCAATTCAATTGCAAGTGACTAATACTTGATAGCTGAAGGAACCATGTACCTGTCTACTGCAGTAAGATGGGCAGGTGCAGATGGAAGTTGTAGTCAGAGCTTGCTGCAAGTGCTTTGCTGAAGGTGACCAGACTGAAGGCTACACTGTCATCATGTCATCATGACCATGGAGATGTCATGAAGGATATAAATTCCTCAGTGACTTCAAAAAATAAATATGAGCAGTAGCTGTGATATTTTAATGCCATATTTACAATTAGGAAAAGACTTTTTAAAGATGCATCTGTTCCAGCAGATAATATATCACAGGGCTACTAATTGTAAGTGAATAACACCATAACACATATTTTAACTGTATTATTGATAAAACAATCTTATGAAGGTACATGATCTAAAATACATGCACAGTCACTGCTTCTTGATTCTTTATATATACTGCTACATTCTAAACACATTCTGGGTTCTATGTCCATATTAATTAATACTTTATTTCATGGGTCTAATTTTTATTTTCTCCCATGTCTTTCAAAAAATAAGATAAAACCAATATCTTTATGGAACATTCTGACAGCGTCAAAGATAACGTGTTGCAATGGCTCTGACTTCTACTCAAAGGCTGAAATTTAACTGCTGACCAATTTATACAGCAGTAGTAACCAGAGTTTCAAGCATGGTATTTTGTGAAAGGATTTAATTACATCATAGAAAAATTAATCCAAAAAACCAAACCAAAGTTCTCAAATATACCTATTTGATTAGTGTACCATATTTCAATAACAATCCCAACTAACCAATCAAATGAACTAGCTAACTACTTAAACTCCATGGAGAAGAGTTCTTCTTGAGTAGTTCCTTGGCTTCTCAAGAAATTCCCCATATTTCACAGAACTCAAAGATACATTAACATGTACACAACAGCCCACAAATTGTCCCTTTCTACAACCAGATTAATCCAGTCCATACCCACCCATTCCATTTCTTTTAAGATAAATTTCAACATTTCCCGCCCTTCCACCTGTGCCTAAGCACTCCAAATGGTCTCTTCCCTTGAGGTTTCCCCACAAAAGCCCTGTGTGCTTTTATTCCAACATGCCACATACCCTGATTTGATTACCCAACTAATATTTGGTGGGTATACAAACAATGAACCTCCAGTTACTGTCTCAATGACATATCAAAGTAGCTTCATTTCTAGAATACATAAGAGTTGAGATGTAATGGTAATTTGGTTCTTCCTTTTTCTTCAATGTTTAACTTTCTTCTAAGAGCATCTAGCTTTATCTTATTGCTTCATATATAACTGCAGTAACAAAGAACAGGTAATTTCAACACATACACAGTATTATTTGATCATTTTGGACCCTAAACACAAAGTACACTAATGTCATTTTCAAATGTCTTTTTAGTGAAATGCATTGTAACAGTGTGTTTTGAACTTCTTTCATGGTAAGGACAAAGAACATTTAGTGTTAAAAAATGTAACCTGAAATAGCCTTCATACATTATTTAATGCTTCCCGTTTTATCTGTATTATATTTCTCATGTAAATGTTTTGGAGACTGAATTTTTTGCTGTGAGTATTCAGAGTGCCAGTTTCCACCAAAATGTTCCACAAATTCCTTAAGTTATCCTATCTTCATGCCACAATTAATTTTAGTGTTACACTCTGCAAACAGATTCTAGTCAACTAAAATTTACTGTGTAAAGTTGAGGGGTCAAATCATGTAATTACTGTATTTACGTACTTATGAATTGTTATTATATGCAGTTGTTAACAAGCTCAGTGCTCAAATATTATTATTTTTTATATTAAAATCATTTATATTATGTCAAAACACCAAATACTGTCCTAGACCTATTATTTAAACTTATTGTACAATTTTATATTCACTTCTAGCTTTCTTAAGCAAATATGACTATTTCCACATCCATATGGATTTTGTAATCCTGTACAGATCCATGGAATAAAAATAAATGAAATGAAATGTTCTAAGCATTAACTGTGATGAAATGGAAACACAGTTTTATTATAATAATAAAGAGCACAGCTTACATGCTCACTTTAGATTTATATGACTCAGATCTGCAATAATTCAAGAGAATTGCAATTTAATTTGGCAAAATCAGTCCTAGTGAGACCCACAAATATTTTCCTAAGAAGGCATCACTATCTGCATGGCATTTCAACAGCAAATCATCCTGACTGTGTCGCCACATTTCAGTACATATCTGGACATGGTCCAAGTTAATCAGGTTACAGAAATATATACAAAGAAACCCTGTGTTTGCTAGGAATTGTTCAATGGGCTCATAAATGACAATTCAAAGTATCTGAAGTAGTTAATGGATGCGTGTGTGCATGCCATACATATGCATTTTCCTACCATATAGCCTGTAATCAAAGCCAGACGTATGGGGTCATGTTGGTCACTCCTACGTGAAATGTTTCAACTAAAGTCACATGTGAATTACATTAATTGGAGACATTGTAATGAACACAAAATTCTACTATATGAGAAGCATCATTTTCTATTAACTGCATAGCAATTATCATACTGCACTTTTAATAAAAGTAGCTCATTCCACAGTCTGGTCACCTTTTGTTATGTGTAATTAATGTGCAAATATTTCTATTCATGTGTTACTTTAAGTGCATCAAAGGGTGCTTCTCTGGTGCAAAGTCAGGGAAGTGGAAGCAGGTTGTGTTTGTGTGCTGTTAATCATCCAGTTCTTTTTCCATGTATTCTTCTTCTTCTTTTACTTCTGCTTTACATAGTTTCCAGCAGTCTATTCAGTCTTTACAGCATTCCCATGTTGTTACTTGCACCTCCATTGATGAACAACCAGAAGTGAAGATTTACTGACATGTTTCTTTATTTCACACAGAAATAATGGCAATGCACTGGTATGTGTATTTCAAAACAAGAGCAGAACTCAAAACATTCCTTTAAAATTTTAGAAAACAAAAACAAAATTGTGTATAATTATTTAGCTCTACTTAGCAAACCATGCATTAAAATCAAAATGCACAACATATTTACAATATATCTCACACACTAGAAGTGCAATATTTGTTAGATCTAAACATAACATAATGTACGTAAACATAAAAAAATAATCATGTCAGACAGTTTCATCAAGTTTGTTTGTATTTGTCTATGAACAGTTATGTGAAAAGGACATATTTCATCAGTTTGTTTACTATGTGAATTTAGTAACTTGCAAACCACACTCAGTCAGACATACAGTAATACAAATGGAGTGGGTATAAATCTGATGTATGTGGACAATGGTTTGCTGCGCAATGTACTGCTTGACAATTTATATGACTAGATGGAGTATCTGTTATGGCACCTGATTAGACTTTACACCAAAAATTGTTTTTTGAATCCTTAAAATATGCCCACAAAAAATGTCAAATTTTAACCAACAAAAGTGTAAAAAATATGACACAAACTCTGCTTGCAATCATCTTACAAAGAATATTATCAAACAGGGTTCAAGAAGAAAATGTTAAAATTGTATATAATCAGAAGGTAATATTGCGCATGTCATATAATTACAGTTATGTATCTGTTTGCATAAAGCTACAAATAAATGACAGCATACAAGTAATTTTTGTAGTTCTGTTCACTTTGTAACTGAAAAGTTTAGTCAAGATCAAGCATGTACCCTTTATGACACCCGTGCTCATACCCCCATTAACCTAGAAACAGAATGTCATTACCTCATGCACCATAACATTATGCCTGATGGAGGTTTACCACTCCTTTAAAGCACAGTAATAACAACATATACCACTGGCTGAGACACTGAAAACTGCATTTTACCCACCCACACAGTGTGTTTATGGGTTCTGTATAATTTCCATATTAAAAAGCAAATTATTTCCCTCCATAGCAGGTCTTTGTGTTGGAGACTACATGTTCTCCATGAGGTACAAACTCTGCCTTTAAATATTTTTTACATAAAATTTGTACTTAAAAGCGTAACACTGTCATATGCAACACATTATACAAGTCTGTTGTTCTGAAAATTAATACTCTACATGCATGTGACAATCAAACAACATTGAACACTTAATTTCAAAAACACATTTCTTTAATGTGCCTTACATAATTATATGACTGTGCGATTTTACATACCTCAACTAGCAGTGGCATATTAGTAGTATAGTCCATTAGCAGCCATTAAAAATAAATTATGATATTCTGAAAGCACATAAGATACCTTGGACAGAATCATTAAAGGAAGTATAAGATACAGGTTAGAGTGAGGTCACACATGTACAAATGAAGGAACATGGTAAATGTTTGAACATGAATACAAAACGAAATGCTTTCCATAGTACACTTAATTAGTACATCTCCTCTCATTCACATTTCCACTTCCAACACATCTTCAAAATGTAAATGACAGAAACTTTCTATAATTTATATAACTACATATGTGACACCTCTTTCTTCAACAGGAAATGAAATAAGGGATTTATAAAATAAAACCATAAAACAATAATTCTCTTGAGCAACGTATTTCAGTCCTTTAAATTCACAAATGGATAGCAATCATATATATATAACAGTCTGCAGACAGCAATCGTGTACAGAATATCATTAAGATATTGTATATAGACTGTTTTCAAGACTTTGGAAACCACACCCTTTGATCCAAGGTCCATAACATTTTAAACATGTGCTGTATCATAAGAAGCTATCAGACATGGAAATGAAGGTAGTCTTGAAGACTGAATTATTTCAAGAAAATGAAAAAACTGACATACTTGACAAATTTGTGTAACATTTGCTGACTCAGTGAGAAATTGAATACTATGTACACTGCTTGACCCCAGTGTACCCCTTACAGCACATTAGAAACTTATTGTGATGCATTCAGAAATTACGAATACATGTTTGAGCTTCCCTCATGCAGGAAGCAGATCTGTGAAAACAAACAGCTGCACACTACGTTCCTCTTTCCTCATTTTATACAAGCACTTTCACAAGATTCAAGTCTTCTGGGAAGTTTAGCCGTGCAGAATTACTTACATTTTCAGACTTTTCTAGACTACTTGATCCTAAATATGAAGGAACTATTGTCATTCAATATGTCAGTTAACTATTTACTTGTCAACATGGAATAACCAACCAGGTGACTTTAATCTACCAACAACACTGTCTCTCACTTATGATGATTAGAAAACATACTTTTCCCCTCACCAACACTGTGGTCTTTGTAGCACAAACAGTGCTGACACAAATCATTTCCTGAACTAGCCTTTAAATTTATATAACCCTTCAAAGATGCTGGGGTTTCAATCCCATCGACTGTCCACGATGGGGGTTTCAAATTTACAGTACCCCTAAATGTATTCACAACCATGTGGTGCATCACAGCCAGAACTATGTGAAGTACTAAGGTCTGTGCAGTGTGCTGAGGTCAGCATTGAAGGGTTAACAAAAGCAGCCACTGTGTGTTGTTTTCTTATACTGCACAAGATACCTACTCAAACTTCTGTAACATCCATCAAATTAATCTTGACACTCTTGCTGGAAATAAATAATAGCCAGTGGTTCCAATTCAAACAGACCTACATTGCTGTACAAGTTTTTCATTTAATAAACCTTTTCATTTACGGGAAACTCACACTCCGAGATCATTTTTCAGTTTCACAAACATGAACAACAAATATTTTAGCCCACCTGAAAAGTGATGTTCACCATATTGAAAACAATACAGATATAAATAATGACTTCTGCCCCATTTACACCTTCACTTGAGAAAGTCTAACCATCTAGCATGACTAATTCACTGATAGGCACCAAAGAAAGACCTGTATCTGTGATATGATTCTTGCCATCACTGTATATGGAAATCAGTCATATTTATAGATGAATATCAGCACAGTATGACAATAAAGGCATGGGGCAGCAGACAACATTTTGAAAATAGGACATATATTATCAGGGACCATTGCAGTTGTTAATGCCTGTGCTGGTACATAATGAATTATACCACATGCTGAGGAGTGGTCACAGTATCTGAAATGACCAAAGAATCAGCATTGATGACAGTGTTTCTGAAATTAGCATCAGACTTTTGTTGGACCAATATCCAACAAAAAATGCTTTCCCAGATGGAATAAGGGAATTGACGGAAAATTAGAGCAACCACACCGACAAGCAAGTTGATTTCAGGGAAAGAAAAAAAGAAGTCATTTCTGTATGACTACTTCATTTAAAAACTTACATGACTGCCTTTAATTTTTACTTGCACTAATCTATTCTGGTGATCGGTATAGCATAGTTGGCATAGTGACTTGTGACAGGCTTAATGATCCAGGAATCAAATCCTGGTTGGGGGGGGGGCAAGATTTTCCATGCCCATGAAGACCAGCCTGACAACCACACAGCCTCCTGCACAATGGGTACCAGGTCTTTTCCGGGGGTAACGCAGCCAGGACAAAGTACTAACCACCCATCCCTTATAGCACAGAGGTTGCAAATGGTTTGGAGCTATACGTACCTCTGCCTCCCCTCTGTGCCTACGTAGGTATGTCATGGGGTGACCTTTACCCTTACCTCACACATTCACTTACACACCACTAATAAACATAAGAATTCAATGGGCACATTAATTTGGAGTAGACTCATACCAGACCCTGTCCAACTACTGCTGCACACAAATAATACTGAATTATGTAATAACACCATCCTTTCTGACTTCCACATCCTCTTTATGAGGTCATTTTATGTGAAACTAATACTGAAAGCATTCTCTTCTGTGCCTGTCTACCCAGTTCTATTCATTTTTCTTTACCTCCATATCAGCTTCCCTTTGCATTTCAATGAATGACCATAAATACTTCCATCTACACTCTGAAACATGTTAGGAGAAAAACAATTATTTCCTATTGCACTCAAGTCATTTCAAGACTTTTCAAGAAGCTCAACTGCCAGTATTTGAAACTTCTTTTTTGCACATCACTGATTATCCATTAAATACATAACAGAAGTGCTATTACAGCAGAAAATATATAATAATTCTCCAACATACAAATTTTTTATCAGCTCTTCTAATAAACTTTATTAAAATTAAAGTTAACATATGAATGTGTTCTTTTTTTTCAAAACTAATCTGAGTACACAGCTACATACACATTTCAGAAAATAACTTTTAAAAGTAATAGAAGGAAAAGAAATATAAATTATTGTATGCACAATCAATCACACCTTGAAAAGAACACACACGTACGCACGCGCGCACACACACACACACACACAGACAATCTCTAAAATCAGTACAACTAGCAAGAGAAGAGAAGAATTTTCATCTTTTGCCTAAAGAATGCAGATCATAATAAAAAAAAAAACTAGACCACAGGGAATACAACAGTTTTGTACAGCTTCCGCATCATGCCAATTAACAGCAACCCAGTGAAATGCCAATAAAATTGCCACATTTTATCTATTTCATAACATAATCCCATAGTACACATGACTGAAGAAGGTAAGCTTTATATACAACTGTTCATGAGATTTGAAAGAGTAATTTAAAAAAAAAAAATTATTACAAAGAAACCTGGCACAGAGGGCAGCCCAGGTTCTTTGTATATGAACACACATATTTTCTTTTCATTTCACAAGTGACAAATCACACGGTAGTGAAAACTGTACATGCAACCTACAGCTAAAGTGCAATTTTCACAACTAAACAGGCTAATGTGCATTTTGCAAACTACATCTACATAGCACTAATTCTGAATTGGCACATATTAAACCATACAAAAATCACATGACAAATGTCTACCTGGAAAGCAAAGCAACCAACATCACAGCAGCTAGGCAATCTATCATAGGGAAGCCAACACAAAGGTGGATAGAATGCTCAGTGCATTACCAGATTTCCGTGTTGTTACCTGAATTGCTGAGCACACGTGCACGTTCAGTGTCTTGGGTCACAGTAACAGGCCTAGCAGCAATGGCAGTGAGCAGGTTAGGGTCCACTTTTATCTGTGGCCCATAAAACTTCCGTCCAAGAAGATTAGGATTCACCACTGTCTTGGTCAGGGTCTCCTTGGCTTCATGCATCACATCTCTGCTGCTGTCATCAGCATGTTTGACATTCCAAGATTGTGACCTTCCTATATTCCTCATAGACAGTGGGTTGTTTGTGTCACTTCCACAGCCAGCAAGTTTGTTCTCTTTCACGGAATCAAAGTCTGTATCACCCTTGAAGGTCTTTATGTTTTGGGGCAAACTGTTGATATTTGCTGCAGCAATTTCAATATTGGTCATTTTTCTTGCCTGCATGAATGGAGAATTTGCCATCCGATAACTGTCACTGCGTTTAACCTTTGTTGGATTGAGGCTACACAAAGTCTCTTGCTCACTTATGCGGTTGTAGAGTGCAGGATTTTTGCGCTGCAAGTATGAGTCGATGAGTTTCGGGTTAGCGGGAAAAGGCGGGATCTTACCTTCATCATCACTGGTGGGTGAGGTAACAGAAGAAATTGTTGATTTTCCCCCTGGTGGACTCGCACACCTTTGTTGTGATGACTGCATGTGAACATATGCCCCACGGCCACTTGACATTGCTGGAGACTGTTTTGGGGACAGTGGTCGGGAAGCCACAGCTAAAGGCGGAGAAGCCACCCTCATCATTGGTGTGGTTTTACTTCCTGCCTTGATTATAACCTTTCCAAGCTGCGGGGATGTTGGTGATGTTGGCGTGCCTCGTGTGGGTGACCTCTGTTGTCTTGGTGACAAGGGTCCATCTGTCTGTGATACTGGAGAGCTAAGAACATCAGATGTACCTCCTGTCATACAAGATAAATTTCGACCGTGCACATTTGAAACTACAACTGGACGGATGTTGGATTTAGGAACTCTGTGTGGTGGAACTGGACTGGCAACTGGCGTTGCAACTGTAGGATCCTTCACATAAGGGCCTGGCTCAAAAGTTGTATGAGCTGCTTTGTTCCTTCGAAGGCTGTCAGAAGTATAAACAACTTTACCCTCTGAATCTAAGGTCACTCTTGCTCCCTGACGTTTCTTATGCTCAAGAGTACCTGAAGGTGAGAGCAGAACATTTCCACGTGGTGACGAAGCTCTTGTTGGAGATGGAAGCTCATTCAGTGAGACATATTCCATCTTCTCTGGCAGAGATAATGGGGTTCTCTCAGCAGTATTTGAGCAAACATTTCCAGTTTGACCTTGACATGACATTTTGGTGCCGACATTGTTACGAATGTCAGCAATGGTAACATAGTCACCAGCATCTGTAGGAGGTGATGCAGTGGACTCCGTTGGCGAAGTGTCACTTTCTTCTCCTGCTGATGACTTTGACGCCTTTCTACTGCCACCACCAGCTGAAGAGAGAACACATTTCACTTTGTCTATCATGTTATTGAAAGGCTGAAGAGATGACCTGAGTGTAGCTGCTGATTTTTGTTGCTGAGTGTTTGATTTAGTATAATTCAAACCTTCTGTCTTTCTTGCAGGACTAGGTGACACACCATGGGTCCGTGTCTTTACAGACACTGATCTTTCTGCTCTGTAATCCATAGGCATTTGTGCTCTGCATGCACTACGACTCCTAATCCTTGAAGGTTCTGTCTCACTGGAATGGTCTGAATCTGTACTAAGCTGTTTTTCAAGTGTTCTTGGAAGTGAGTTATAAAATGAGGATCTGCTCCGATGTGGTGACGCCATTTCCAGATTGACATGTTGTTTATTGTCTCTTCTCCCTGTTTGTGAGCAATTCCTATGGTCATCATTTGAACTTGCTGAAGGTAGTGCCTGAGAGCTGTGCTTCCTATTAGAAGGCACATACTGGCATGTCTCATCATCTGATTGTGGAGGAGTTATGACACACATGGATGGGATGCGGCTAGAATTTATAGTAGTCTTCACTCTAATCCTCTCTATTCTATCCACACCTTCCAGATCAGATTCAGAGAATTCATATTCAGAACTCCTTCCAGTAAGTGTTCCAGGGGGACTGTTCGTGGAATCAACAGGTGAGCTTGATGTGTTATGACCACTATCTGGTGACTCTGATGGAACTTCACTGTGATGTTTATGAATCACAGCCACTACCATCTGACTATTTGTTTCCTGCTTCCCCTCCAAAGAACTCTTTCGTTCAGGCACTGCTGGAGCTGGAGACACGGACATGTTATTGTCATTACCCACTAATAATGTGGTGCACACTGTCCCAGCAGAACTTGTCGTCGTACTTGTAGATCCTTTCCCAAATAGTTCATATTCATTCTCAGCTGTTAGTGTAGTGTTACCTCGACCTGGTGATGTAGTAAGTGCCACAGTAGAATGAAGAGGTGTTTGGGGTGACAAAGTTTCTTCTTCTTTAAGAGTTTTAAGGCCACTGTCCAAGTGAAAGGATGTGTAGTAACCCTCAGTGTCACAGGAGTAGATGGAACTTGTCTCCCCATCATCAGGGAAAGGAGTTACAAGGTCTGACATAATATCAGGTGTCAGGGTTCCTTCACTGACAGACGAAGAAGCAGATGTATTGAGGAACTTACGACGGCTGCTAACAGAAGAAGAAGGAGCTTGATGTTGGTTCAAAGAATTGCTAGATGTAGCAGCTGAAGAAACGGTAGTGGTTGATTTTGGCTGGTGTGTTGTGGTAGTATTTTCAGAACCAATTGATGCTCGACCACTTTCTGAACTCGCACTCCAGTTCCCAGATGAAGAATGAATAGGATCTTCTTTACCATTTGTGAGTGCACGCCTTCGTACTGAACCTTCACGTAATTTGACAGCCATATTCATGATTCCAGAGGAAGAAGATATAGGAATATTCGTTCCAACAGATGAGTGCTTCTTTTCGTGTTTTGTATCTCCCCTTTTTCCTTTAGTAGTAACTGTTTCATAAATGTTTATTTCCTCTGGTGAGGCTTTACTAGAGTCTCCACTGACACTACGTATCAATTTTAATTTCACCTTACCCCACTGTTTTAGTGTACTGAAATGGGACTTCTTACTGTCTGAGGGTGAGTCATCTTTGGAACGGAGAAGGTCACTGCTTGCACTACGCACCACGGATATGCCATCTGAACTAACATTGGGTACATCTGCACTCCCACTTGGGTTGTCACTGTAACAGAACAAAAGACCTCTGTGCACATTGAAAATGAAACTGTCCTTCTAAATTGATCATTACGAAAAGGAGTCCACATACAGTACATCACTTGACATAAAAACTGTACTGATATGTGAGTAGGTATTCAGATACAGCATATAATTCTGTAAACAAGAGCAGCAACTACATTCAAAATATGCGTGGGTTGATAGTGCTGTACAGAGGGAGGTGACCTATGAATGCACAAACGTGCATATCCATGTGACAAAAAAATTTAAGTGCCTTATAAAAAAGTGATTAGTGTAAAAACAAACATGGATAACATTTTCATGGGACTATAAAATCGTATACATTTTACATGAACAACGTAAAATATACAAGAGACAAGATACGAAAAACGGCACTCACCACGTACGCTCCAGCATGTAAGTAATGCAACTATGCACTAAACATATAAACAGCTCAACAAACAACACACCATTACAAGATAAATATTTTTCTATATTGTTGCAGATTCAACATAGTTTCATCCAGCAACCCGATAAGTGAAATATCTCCACACAAAAAGGTGCACCATATATGACAAAGAGGAGGAATCACATGATGAAACAACCTCCCACAAACTGGGTGAAGTAGATTTTAATTAATATCGAAACCTATAGTGCTCTACATGATTACTCTATATACACACACACACACACACACACACACACACATATACATACACGTATATACTCCCTACAATTCAAATTGTATTACCTATAATTTTTTATCTTTGTTACCTATATTATTTTATAATTGAATTTTACATTTTACTTCCCAATATATTACAGTAACCATGTAAATGAGATCTTGTATTTTCTGAGACACTGTTAGTTGTATATTAAAAACCTTTTTAGGTCACAGCCTGAAGAGGGCTTTATGAAAAAAGCTGAAACACATTGCTGTTATTATCGTTTAATTATATTTTAACTGTATTCACATATTACAGGTTTGTTAGACTGTAAAATTATATATATTCTATTGCAAGTATTTCCAAATAAGTACCACGTGCAAAGTCTCAATTTTTCTGAGACATAGTGCCACATCATTGGGTGACTGCTACCAAACACCAGACTTTCCAGTGGGACATTTCAACTCTTGAAGATGAGATCACTATGCCATCTCTGGAAAGTCAGGCATCAATCACTCAGTGATGTGGAACTACACACAAGAAGAATGGCGACCTCAACAGCACTGCCATAAAAGCCTAAAAGCTACAAGTACAACATATGTTATATGAATCTGACTGAATGGCCACGCTCAGGACTTCAACTAACCAACCAAAAACCACTCACATAACTAATTTATTCCATGGTGCAAGGGACTTTAACAATCAGCTGGCCAGGAAACTACCCACTGTTTACTGATCCCAAAATCTCATTAGTGTGTTCACAAGAGGCCACTACTGAACTCTATCCTAAGCCAACTAAATCCATTCTGCATTCTAAATACCCTACTCTTAAGTGAGCCATCCCCGCTGTGCTGCACACAGTCATAAAGATGGGTAGAGCAAAGTCAAACATACTTTCACGTCATACATGTCGCATCTGATATAGATAGTGTCTGCATGTAAACAACGTTTCAAGCCTCGATTCTCCCTGCCAGAATGTCGACATAATTTAAAAAAAAAAAAAATCCAATTTCAGCTGGCGACCACCACTATAGACGAAGAAACACCATTTCTACACAACATCTTCAGGAGTTCAATTACTACGACAACACACATGATTCAATCACTTCGCCATTCGCGAAATAACGTAGTAAAACAATGTAATCCCTAATGTGATACCGCTCTCCAAAAATTACATTGTCTAAATTTTTATAAATGTTATAACTATTTTAAATTTCGCAAAAATTTGTATTCAAACGAACACGAAATGTTATCGATGAAAACGAGATCTCGTTAAACACTAAAGACTTAATACTGCATACTGTATAGTTGCCTCGAATAGGATATATGATCAACCTGACGATGGCCTGGAAAAAGGCCGAAACGTTAAAAAAGCCATAAGTTGTGTTTTACTTTGCTCTACCTATCTTTATGTCTCAATACCTACTTATCCAACATTTATTTTAACATTATCCCCTCACCCATGCCTAGATCTCCCAATCCGTCTCTTCCCTTCAAGCCTCCCAGTTAGTATGCATGTTTCATCAGCCAAACATTTACATATCCCACCCACCCCATCCTCCGTGACTTGATCAGCCAAATAACATTAAGCGAACATTACATGTATACATCTATTACTTATTTACTTCTCCCCCTTTTCTACTTGTTGCCTCTACCTTACGTCCACATTTTATCCATAATACACCATTTTAAAGTACTCAATACGTGTTCTTCCCTCATGGTGAAGGCTTCAGACGAAATTACTTTTAAAACTCTAATCTTTTACCAAAACTTAAGCAAATTATGCGTCAATGCTTAGACAGTGCTACTCTGTCATACGCCAATTACGGTATTTGCTCAAAGGACTGATCAGCTTGCTTGTACTGCAATAACTACAGTAACCCTCTTACCCGGTGATTGCTTGCTCCAGCTCCCTTTTGTCGGTCCCAGCGATGGTATTCCTCCGACGACCACGTGGCTTCCTGTGACGGCCACCACGCCGTCGTACAGCGCCGTCAGCGTCTACCTGGACGTGAATCAGCGAACGCCTAAAGCTAGTCATTCGGTCGAATGCTCGCCCCGAGACGTCCACAGCAACTAGCTCTGGAGGGAACCGCAATGCCACCGTCTGAATTTGTTCCTCGGGCGAAGGTAGGCGGTGATCAGTGCCGGAATCTACGCTGTCGTCGTCTACACCGACCTCTGCGGGTCCCGCCACCGAAGAAGTAGCGATTCGACTTGTACAGTCCGGAGTAACAGTGATATCCCCGAAAGCTTCGTCAGATGTCCAGCGTCGCAGATCGTTAACGACGGCCGGCTGAAACAAAACAAAACAAAAACCTATAATATCTATCAGCGGTTACGAAAATCATCCAATTTCATGTCCTTCTGTCATTATTTTGAACGAAATACGTCAGTCTGTTGACAAAATCAATTCCGTGTATTCACTGACACTGCCAGGCCTACCATTCTGTAGTTTGTTGACAAAATTGCCTCTGCATATTCACCAGCTCTAAAGGTCAATCATTCTGACGTACACCACGTAACTAGGTTCAGCTTATTAGGCGTGTTCGCACATCTGCGAAAAGCTACTATTACCTTCGCCATGTCTACCCGTCTGCCCGTCCTCATGGAACAACTCGGTTCCCACTGGACGGATTTTTATGAAATTTGACATTTAAGTATTTTTCGAAAATCTGTCGCGAAAATTCAGGTTTTATTAAAGTCTTACAAGAATAACGGGTAATTTACATGAAGACCAATATACGTTTTTGATCATATCTCGCTCAGTTCTTCTTAGAATGAGAAGTGTTTCAGACAAAAGTTGTAGAGAAAATTAAAACACATTTTATGTTCAGTAACTTTGTTCTACAATCGTGTCTTTTTTAGATAATGTGGAAAAATATAGTGAAGCCGGAGAGGCCACAGATGACATATTACGGCGCATGCGCATCACACGATGGGCACCTAAGGCTATAAACACACACTCAGAATACGTAACACTTACTGTTTTTTCGCTGTAACAATGGTTGCACGAACGCGCCTCAATGTTAAGTTATACGCAGACTGCCTGTCTTGTTTTGTTTGAATTTCTAATCTGATAGTCTCAGTATGACAATGAACTCGAACTTGGCTTCCCTAAGTCCCTTTCTTTGAGCAATCGGCCAATAGTTTCAGTTAATTCTCTTTGACATTCGACTAAATCAGTCTGATATCGAACATGGGCGCGATTTTTATCAATATCGCATCGAGTTCAACCGACAATGTGAAAAGAGTCAACAATTACACGTTTACCACGTCACTAGTCCAACGTGGTACAGCCTGGTCTGAATCTAAGAAAATGCAAATTTTCTTGTGTTTTAAAATTTTGCTCCTTAGCATTTCAGCTCCAGCCTCATTTGATGCAAGATACACCGTCGTTAAATAATACACGAACCAGTCTTCGGGAAAATAAGAGTGAAGACTGTCATTTTGGATCAACATTTAAATTCGAAATCGCATTCGTTCTGTTGTTAGGTCTTTTGTTTCGTGTGACATTAGTTTGATGAAATTTCTCTTAGTAATTCCATGTATTTTGCTACAGGGTTGTGATTTTATTTCCCAAGGCCTCAGAAAAGAAATCCTAAGTAACTAACTCTGGCACTCGTCCTGCATTATTATCGTTGAACCTAATTTTTATCGTTTCCCTGCCATGGATTTAGTTTTGTGGTACAGGTTTTCATTCAATGTTTATGTGATGTTGACTCGATATTCCAAAATATGTTATTCATTACCTTAATCATCTATCTACAGCCAACTATCTTTCGTATTTCAATTCAACCTGTGAAATGAAATTAAGCTTCCGGAATTCACCCTCCCAACAGGTTATGATGGGAATGATGTACGAGAGGGTTCCACGGAGGGGAGCAGACGGCGATGTGGTACAATCGTGAACAAATGCAAGTAGGCCTGCATAATCTGCAAATGGTAAACATATCATATCGAACTGGATACATTACTGAAATTAAGGCAAGCAGACCTCAATGGCCTACACGTGGTGAAACACTGTTCCGTTTATAAAACAAGTACAAGCAGACATGGTGAACGTGACAGATGAAACCAGATCCGTCTATAAAACAAATACAAAGCTGAATACTCTACATGTGGTGAAACAGTGACAGATGAAATCAGATCCGTCTATAAAACAAACACAAGCAAACCTGAATGATCTACACGTGGTGAAACAGTAAAAGATACAATCAGATCCGTTTATAAAATAAACTCAAGCAAACCTGAATGATCTACATGTGGTGAAGCAGTAAAAGATACAACCAGATCACTTTATAAAACAAACACAAGCAAACCTGAATGATCTACATGTGGTGA
>Ga0123355_10001403_pt1 | contig 33596 bp, 37 predicted proteins | sample TergutEmb28metaG_3_FD_89872 | JGI IMG/M metagenome (GOLD analysis project Ga0123355, IMG submission 89872) | Embiratermes neotenicus P1 segment gut microbial communities from Petit-Saut dam, French Guiana - Emb289 P1 | ecosystem: Host-associated > Arthropoda: Insects > Digestive system > Gut ...
CAATCAGACGTAATATTATAAAAGGAAGGAATTTAGTATAAAAATCGTATCATTATTCGACGGCATATCCTGTGGGCGCGTGGCGCTTGAACGTGCAGGATGTGCCGTTTCTTCGTATGCGGCGTTCGAGATTGACAAGTTCGCCAGGGCAATCTCGCGCCACAACTGCCCCGACATCACCCAACACGGCGATGTCATGCACGCAGACTTTCGCCAGTTTCGGGGTTATGACCTTGTGATGGGCGGCAGTCCCTGCACGTTTTGGAGTATCGCAAAGGCCAACCGCGAGGTAGACAAAACCGGCATGGGCTGGGCGTTGTTCATGCGTTTTGTGGAGGCCATTCGCGAAGTTCAACCAAGATATTTCTTATACGAAAACGTAGCCAGCATGCCCGCTGCCATCAAGCAATTCATTAGCGAGGAACTTGGCTGTGAGCCTGTGATGATAAACTCCGCGCTGGTGTCGGTACAGCAACGCAAACGGCTGTATTGGACGAACATTCCGGTCGGCATGCAGCCCATCGACCAAGGCATTTTGCTGCGAGATGTGCTAGAGCCTGCGATGCTTCCGTTGCGGGAAAAATCGCAAACGTTGTATGCAAATCTCTACAAAGTGAACGCCAGCAACTCAATTAAGCACAAGGATTTTGGGCTGATAGCATGCAAACCAGTACGCGTAGGTCAAATTGGCAAGGGCGGTCAAGGCGGCCGTGTTTACAGCGTGCAGGGAAAAACCGTGGCATTAACGGCCAACGGCGGAGGTCGCGGCGGCAAGACCGGGCTGTACAAAATCGACTTGCCGGATGGTGATTACATCATCCGCAAGCTCACGCCCATTGAGGCCGAACGCTGCCAAACCCTGCCTGATGATTACACTGCCCATGGCGTTGATGATAACGGCAAGGAAGTGAAAATCTCGAATACGCAGCGTTACAAAGGCATTGGCAACGGCTGGACGGTGGATGTCATTGCGCACATTCTGAAGAATATGGAGGTAGAAAGTCATGCCTTATGTGCCCGTGCCCCGTGACCTCACGAAAGTGAAAACCAAAATAGCCCTAGGGCTCACCAAGCGGCAGATTGTATGCTTTGGCAGCGCTGCCATTGTCGGCGTGCCAACGTTTTTCGCCACACGCGGTCTGTTGGGGAACTCCCCCGCCGTGCTGCTGATGATTGCCACGATGCTGCCTGCGTTCTTCATGGCGATGTATGAACGCGATGGGCAGCCCGCCGAAAAACTGCTGCGGAATTTTATTCGGGCAAGGTTTGTGTTCCCGCAGAAACGGCCGTACAAAACCAAGAATTTTTATCAGGAGGTGATGCGTGACGAAACAAACGCAAAGCAAAAACCTTCCTGATGGCTGGGTTTGGCATGAGCATGATGATAGCAGCGGAGGCTTGCGTTCGCCCGATGGCAAAAGCTATTTTGGCTTTGACTTGATGACGCGTGAATACCACCACCCTCGGTGGGGTTGGAGTCCCATGTGCGTCAATGACAGCCTAGCACAAGTGAAAGCCCTTGCCGAAAAATGGGTGCAGGCCAACGTGCTGAAGCCATCGCTGACTGAAACGCTCAAACATGCAAAAGTACAGGCTGCCAGCGCGAACAAAACACTGACACAGCTAGGAAAGGAGGCAGATATTGCGCGCTAAAACAAAAAAACTAACCACTAATCACTATGCACTATTCACTAAGCTCTTCGGCATGCCCCCGCACACTGCCCAACAAACAATCCCCTACCGCACGATGCACCGTGACGGCCTGTGCCAGGTGACGGAGCGGCTGTTTACGAAGACCATCACGTTTGGCGACATCAACTACCAATTGGCGCAAAACGAGGACAAAGAAGCCATTTTTGAGGGCTACTGTGACTTCCTCAACTACTTTGATGCCAGCATTTTTGTGCAGCTGTCGTTCATCAACCGGCATGGCAACATGCAGGATTTTGAGCAATCCATCAGCATCCCCGATCAGGAAGACGCATTCAATTCTATCCGGCGCGAATACAGCGACATGCTAAAAGCACAACTTGCCAAAGGCAACAACGGCCTGGTGAAGATGAAATATATCACTTTCGGGATTGAGGCGGATTCGTTGCGGGAAGCAAAGCCGCGGCTGGAACGTATTGAGCTTGACATCATCAACAACTTCAAGATGTTGGGTGTAGCGGTGTGGCCTTTGGACGGAGCAGAACGCCTTGCTGTTTTGCATGGGCAACTGCACCCGGACGGCGCAGAAAAGTTGCAATTCGATTGGAACCAGCTGGCGAAGTCTGGCCTGTCCACCAAAGACCATATTGCGCCCACGAGCTTCGATTTCCGCGACAAACGTACCTTTCGCATGGGGCCGACCATCGGCGCATGCAGCTTTGTGCAGATTATTGCGCCTGAACTCACGGATAAGCTGCTTGCGGATTTTCTGAACATGGAAAACGCCGTCACGGTCAACATGCACATCAAGTCCATCGACCAAGGCGAGGCGATTAAGACCATCAAGCGCAAGATAACTGACCTTGATGCCATGAAGATTGCCGAGCAGAAAAAAGCCGTGCACAGCGGGTATGACATGGACATTATCCCATCAGACCTTGCCACTTACGGCGAAGAAGCCAAGAATTTGCTGAAAGAATTACAGTCGCGCAATGAGCGCATGTTTTTGGTCACGGTCATCATTTTGAACACAGCCAAAGCAAAACAAGAGCTTGAAAATGCTGTCTTCGCCACCGCGGGCATTGCGCAGAAATATAACTGTGCGTTGAAACGCTTAGATTTTTGTCAAGAGCAGGGCTTGGTGTCATCCCTTGCACTGGGGCTCAATCAAGTGGAAATCCAACGTGGACTCACCACCAGTAGCACCGCCATCTTTGTGCCATTCACTACGCAGGAGCTGTTCGGCGATGGCACGGCGCTGTATTATGGGCTGAACGCGTTAAGCAACAATCTCATCATGGCAGACCGCAGGAAGTTGAAAAATCCCAAAGGATTATACTGTAAAGGAACGGTTAATAATTGTAATAAACAGGCAGCACCTTATTTGCGGAAAGTCGCATGAAAAGCCGTTTGCGCCGCAAAAATACAGGCTGTCGGAAAGAGGGATTTATGAACAACCAAAAATTAACTATCCTTTACGAGCGTTTGAGCCGTGAGGACGAGCGAGAAAATGAAAGCGTATCAATCGAATATCAAAAGTCATTTTTAGAGGACTATGCCGTAAAAAACGGCTTAACAAACTTCGTTCATATCACAGATGACGGTTGGAGTGGCACACGTTGGGATAGACCCGGTTTTTTGAAGATGATGGAAAAGGTAGACAGCGGTGTTGTCGGGCAAATATGTATCAAGGATATGTCAAGGCTTGGACGCGACCACTTGCGCGTAGGGTTGTTTTTAGAACAGTTACGCGAACAAGAAGTAAGGCTGTTGGCAGTCGCGGAGGGTATCGACACGGCAAAAGGTGAAGATGATTTTATGCCGTTCCGAAATATTATAGCGGAATGGCAAGCGCGAGATACGAGCCGTAAAATTAAAGCAATATTCGGTGCAAGGACGGCGCAGGGCAAACACGTTTCGGGGGCTTTGCCATACGGATATATCCACGACCCAAATGACCGCCAACAATGGATTTTAGATGATGTAGCCGCGCCGATTGTGGCAAGAATATTCAAAAGCATAATCAACGGTATGAGCATTACACAAGTAGCTGATGAATTAACTGCTGAAAAAGTCTTAACCCCTACCGCTCATTGGACACAAATTGGCGCGGGTATGCCGGGCAAACCTACCGCCAACCCGACAAGATGGTCTGCGTCTACTATTATCACTATAACACAAAAACAAGAATATATGGGTTGGAAAATTCTGAACAAAACCGTCAAAGAAACCTACAAATCCAAGCGGAAGAAAGTCGCTCCCGAAGATATGCTGATTACGAAAGGCGCGTACCCTGCCATTGTAGACGAAGAAACATGGAATGTCGTACAGCGGTTGAGAGCCACAAAACGTAAACCCGAACGCATTACAGGTGCGCCGCACCCACTAACGGGCGTATTATTCTGCCATGACTGCGGAGCGAAGATGTATCACAAGCAGGGCAAAACAGGCAGAGAAAAAGTCCACCACGAATACACTTGTTCAAGCTACCGTCATTATTCCCGAAGTTGTACCTGCCATTATATCCGCGTCGAGGTCGTTGAAAATCTTATCCTTGAAACGATACGGAACGTAAGCCGTTATGTTAAGAATAACGAATCCGAGTTTATGGAGCGTGTCCGTAAGACTTCCGCAATCCAACAGGAAGAAATGGTTAAGGAGTGCAGAAAGAAAGCCGCCCAAGCCAAACGCCGTCGTGAAGAAGTAAGCGGTTTGGTAAAAAAGTTGTATGAAGCATACGCCGCCAACAAAATACCCGAAAAACATTTTACGGACTTGCTTGCCGATTACGACAAGGAACAGACAGGGCTTGATAAAGAAATATCCGAACTTAAAACGGCGATTGACGGCTACAACAGCGACAGCGTTAGGGCTGATAAATTTATCGAATTGGTTAAACGGCACACCGAGTTTAACGAATTTTCGGCGACTCTGTTGAATGAATTTGTTGAAAAAATCATCGTCCATGAAGCTGTTAAGGTTGACGGAATACGAACAATGCAAGTCGATATATACCTTAACTTTATCGGCAAGTTTGAACTGCCCGACGCCGAACCGTTACAGGCGAAACTGCCGCCGCCGAAAGGAACTAAAAAATTACGCAAAGATATGACGGCAGAAGAAATTGAAATACTACGTGTTCGTGACCGTGAGCGTTACGCAGTAAAACGTAATGCGCGAATAGCCGCTGAACAAGCCGTAAGAGATGAAATCTTAAAAGGTACTTCTTTTGAAACGGCATCACAGGAAAAAGATATAAACCAAGCCGCAAGCTGATTACGGCTACCACAATTTAATCCGAACTTGAACCGCTTATGCTGAAAATGCAGAGCGGTTTTTTGTTGCCTAAAAATAATTACGAAAGGAGTAGCCTATGGAAAACCAAACCAAAGTAAACAGTTTCACAAAACGCATCGGACGGGCAGTTTACAAAGTCAACGTCCATTTCAGCGAAAACAGCAAGGAAAATTTCAACGACAAACTATTTCGGCTTATCAAAAACGACATCGCTAAAAATGCCGAGAGCGTACCACCACAAATAAAAAAATAAAATTAAAAGGAGAATTTTCTATGAACAACCTAAATCAAGCTACACCCAAACCCGAACCGAAAATCTTTGCGACCATTGACGGCAACACCCTCATGGCGCAAGAGTACGAACCGTTACAATTCGCCGTTGATAAAATTCTGCCGCATGGAATATTTGTATTTGCGGGCAGTCCGAAAGTCGGTAAGTCATGGTTGACCCTTGATATGTGCCAAGCCATTTCTACGGGCGGCAAGCTGTGGGATTTTAACACCACGCAGGGCGATGTTTTGTATCTCGCATTAGAGGATAAATATAATCGTTTGCAAGGGCGATTAAAACAAATGAAAGCCGACAACCTTGATATTTCACGCTTGCATTTAACAACGGCTTCTTTCGGTATGCAGAATGGTTTGTTGGAGCAAGTCCACAACTTTATTGTCGCATATCCCAACACAAATTTTATCGCCATCGACACGTTAGAACGAATCCGCGACGGCGAACGCGACAAGGATATTTATTCATGCGATTACAACGACATGAATAAACTCCGCGAGATTACCGACAAGCATAAAGTAACTTTACTGCTCGTCCACCACACAAGAAAAATGTATGACCCCGACCCGTTGAACACCATATCGGGAAGCACGGGTTTAATCGGAGCGGTGGACGGCGCGTTTGTGTTAATTAAAAATAAGCGAACAGGCAACAACGGCAAATTATTTATCAGTAACCGCGACACCGAAAGTTTTTGTTTTGATATTCGCTTTGACCCCGACAACTGCCGCTGGGATTTTATCGGCAACGGAACGGAGGACGGCGAGGACGAAAACGCTTTGTGTTTCCTGCTGAACGAATTTTTACAGGACGATTGGAGCGGAACGGCAACGGAATTATGCAACGAGTTAAAAAGTAAAGACTTAAATTTCAACCTGACCCCTGCCACGCTCGGCAAAGAATTAAATGCGGCAAGCGGCTTACTAAAAAAAGATTACGGCATAATTTTTGACCGCGACAGGAACACAAAAACCAAGCAAATATTTTTACGCAGAGCCGAAGAATAAAAAATTTATGACGGCATGACGGCAGTTATACACACCCCCCTGCCGTCATGTTTTTTATGTTCAGCATTGCAGAATCTATATTTTTTCACGGCAACCCATGCCTAACTTGCGGTTAGGTATGGTTATAAATCGTGACGGCAAATGACGGCGAGGGGGGTATGTATAACTGCCGTCATACCGTCATAGCCATGCTGATTTTCTTTTGAATCAGCATACCCGAAAGGCGCGGAAACGGTAGGGGCTACGATTAGCAAGCACAGCAAAAGGATAACCCTTTTGCGAAAATTTAACGCCGCCGCTTCCGCTTGCCGTTTAATTTTTATGCTTGTTGGGCGCTGCCCAAACCCGTAAAACTCAAAACCACAGGCGCAGTTACGCGCCGAAAACAAAATCAAAGGAGCGAATGAATATATGCAAAACCGAGTTAGAAAAGAACAGCTTATCGTTCGGGTTACACCCGAAGAAAGAGAGCTAATTCAAAAGAAAATGCGGCAGTTCGGTACAAATAATTTCAGCCGATACGCAAGGAAAATGTTGATTGACGGTTACGTTTTACGCCTTGACTTATCGGAGTTTCAGAAGTTATCAGCAGAGATAAATGCAATCGGCGTGAACATCAATCAGATTACGAAAACCGCAAATGCCAATCGCAGTATTTACGCAAACGACATGATTCAGTTAAGGGAGTTGGTGAACGAAGTATGGCGGCTACAAAAATCATTCCTATCAGAACTTCTATCCAAAATTCAGTAGACTACATTTGTAACGATAAAAAAACCGATTACAGTTTACTGATTCACTCTGAGCATTGTTTCCCAAAAACCGCAGGGGTTGAGTTTGAACATTATCTTAATCAGACACGCGCAGGGGGTAACACTATCGGACGGCATTTGATTCAGTCGTTTGCTCCGGGCGAAACCACGCCCGAACAAGCGCATGAGATTGGTAAAAAGTTAGCCGCCGAAATTCTTAAAGGCGAATATGCTTTTGTCATGTCTACCCACGTTGACCGGGGGCATATTCATAATCATTTTGTGTGGTGCGCGGCGAATGTTGTTACGCAAAAAAGATACCGTTCAAACAAAAACACTTATCACGAAATCAGAAATATCAGCGACCGTTTATGCAAAGAAAATGAATTGTCCGTAATCATTCCGCAACCGAACAGCTACGGCAAGAAATATAACCAACACTTCCCCGATAAGTCGAGCCAGAGTTGGCGCGATAAATTAAAAGCGACCATTGACAGCCTTATCCCCCATGCGAAAGATTACGAGGACTTGTTGAAGCTGATACAGGCGCAGGGCTACAAAATCAAACGCGGTAAATATATTTCGTTCAGCGCGCCCGAACAGGAACGCTTTACCCGTTTGAAATCGTTGGGCGAGGGTTACAGCGAAGAAGCCATCACAAGAAAAATTCTAACCAAGCCCGAACGCAAATCGGAAGAAATGCCGCCACAGAAAAAAGAGCCAACGCCTACCATCACGCCGCCGCTTGCGCCGTCTGCGCCGGACGAAACACTACGGGAGCATATCGACATTGCGGGTAATCCGAAGTATGCCGAGAGCAGAGGACTTACACAATGGGCTAAACTTCAAAATCTTCAAAACCTCGCCGCCGCTTTTATGCTCATGCAGGAGTACGGCGGTTTGGAAGCGTTCAATAAACTGTATTCCGAGTACCGCACCGATGTCGAAACGATTGAAAATGCTATCAAGGCAAACAGCGACAGGATAAAGGGGTTGGAATATTTGCGCGATGATATTTCTATCTATCACCGCACCCGACCCGTTTACAAACAGTACACGGATATGAAAAAAGCCAAAGGCAATATCACCTTTTGGGGCAAAGACAAAGCAGAAGAATTTCGCAATCAAGGCAAGAACAACGCAGACATCATAGCACACGAAAATGCAAAACGGGATTTAGAAAATTTTGAAAGACCGTTACGGAAACCGTCCGACATCAACGCAGAGATAGCGGAAATTAAAGAAGCCAACGTAACCAACAACAAGAGCCTTGAAATCCGAAAATCGCAGTTGAAAAAGATGGGAGCGATACACTCCCATCTTCATTTTTTACAACGGGAATTTGCGCCGCCACCGCCGCCGAAACAGGAGCAGACCCGAACACAAACCAAAAAACGAAACGATTACAATTTATGAGGAGGATTTTACCATGCGTATTGATGAAAATATTTTATACCAAGCGAGGACGGCAGACGTTCTCGCTTTTTTTGAGAAGTATCACGGCTTCACGTTCGCCCATCGGGGCGGAGAGTATCGTTGCCAACAGCATAAGAGCCTTGCTGTCAAAGATGATTGCCTGTCATGGTACTGGCACAGTAAAGGCGTAGGCGGTTACGGTGTGTTGGATTATTTGACAAAGGTTGAAAATATGCCGTTCCGTCAAGCGGTGGAAGTGGTAACAGGCATATCGCCGACCCCTGCGCCGTTAAGACAGGAACGTCAACAGGCAGAGCCGCCGAAAACGCTTGTACTGCCAGAAAAAGCAGGGGTTACGTTGTGGTTGTACGGCTATCTCATTATGAAACGGCATATTGACATCGAAGTTATTAACACACTTATTCAAAGAAAAATGTTGTACGAGGACGTTCGGGGCAATGTTGTTTTTGTCGGGTACGATGAACGCAACAAGCCACGGTTCGCAAGCCTGCGGGGTACGCGCGGCGATTGTTCTTTTCGCGGTGACTGTTCGGGGAGCGACAAGCGGTACGGCTTCTGTATGACGGCTATCGCGCCGTCTGAACGGCTGTATATCTTCGAGAGTGCCATTGACGCTATGAGCCACGCAAGCCTTGATATTGCCGCCACAGGCGATAAAACCGCATGGCAGAATCATCACCGCCTGTCTTTGTCGGGTACGACCGACACGGCGATACCATTCTTTTTGAATCGGCATACGGACGTTAAAGAACTGGTATTTTGTCTTGATAACGACACCGCAGGGCGTGAAGCCGCCGTTAAAATGGCGAAGAAATACGCTGATATGGGCTATGTTACTCACCTTGAACTTCCGCAGGGCAAGGACTACAACGAGGATTTACAAGCATATAAGACGAATAATAAAACTTACAAACGTTCTGAAAAGATACGAAATAACGTAAGTTTATAACATGATACCGCATAGAGAACAGAGCAATAAATGCACTGTTCTCTATGCACTTGCATTTGTTAATGGTATTAACTAAATATCTCCTTCTCAAGTTGTGAAAAAATGGTCATATCTTCTGTAATAAGCGGCGCAATCGTATCTCTTAAAAAACTACAAGTATTATTTCCGCCTTGTGTTATACCAAGTATGCTTTTTAATGCGTTATAAATATCACCGCTTGCAGATTTTATATCATCGCTTGGATTTCCTCTTTCTATACTTTTTTGCATAGCCAATTGTTTCGCGTCAAGACACTCTTGGGTTTTATCGTTTTGTCCTCTCGATTCGCATAATTTTGTTATTATAGTATCATCAAGTAAATAACATTCAAGATGGCGTTTTGAGAGAACTTTTACCCCTTTTCCCACCAACTCACTTACTTCATCGTCGCTACGACTGTCACGGTCAATAATTTTTATTATTGTCGAGCCATTTAATAATGTTCCGATAACTCCGCCAAATTTATCATCAAGATTTTCAAGGTCTGTGCATGAACCAATAGAAATAAATTGTGTGTCATGGTGCTTTAACGAGAATATTTTATTATATACTTGTTTGTCAAAATCTTTTATTTTTCGACCTTGATGTGTTCCTTCACAAAAAACAACTTTTCTGGGTAGCATGAGTTGAGCAAAATCTCCAAATACTAAATCGTAGAATTTATCCATTATTGCTCTATTAATTGGAACGGGTTTTATTACAGTTTCTAAATCAAAATCAAGGTTATCAAAATCTAAAAAAACTACTGAACCCGGATTTGATAATTCAATCAATCTTGCTTCTTCAAGCATACCAACAGAATGTGTCGAAATCCAAAGTTGTGATTTATCAGGTAGTAAATTATATATTTCTCTTAAAACTTTTCCTTGTAAACGAGTATGCATATGCGATTCGGGTTCATCTATACAATAAACAGCATTTTCAAAGAAATGTGATTTTATAATAATATCTAATAATAAATCGAACGCTGACTTTTCGCCCGCTGACAAGTTTTTGTAATGAAAGTCCTTTGATGCGCCTTTTTCAAAATAAAAACTGCCATTTTGCAAAGGGTCACCTATTGAGTATAGACTTAAATCAGTAAACACATTATTTAAAGACGTGCGTATTTTGCCAATTAAAGCATCTCTTAGCTCTAAAACTGTTTTAGAGTTGTTGTCCTTATCAAAAACGCCTTTTATTGTTGACGCAACTAAACGTTGATAATTTCCCGAAACTGTTTTATCGCTATCCATCAAAGAAGCAAGTTTTACATCTGATGGGGTTGGTTGACCTTTTAAAGTTTGAATAATAAAATCTGCTTCATTTCGATATGCAGTTCTAAAATAAAATTGCCCTCTAACTTGTGAAAGGCTTTGTTCTCCATGAATTTGAATATTAACTTTTGATGTATACCACTGCTGATGGTTTTCTGTTTCAGTAGTTATTTTTTTATCAAAATAAATTTGGTCACCTACATTACCAAAAACATTTATATTATTCCAAAAATTAAACGATTCTAAAAAAGATGTTTTACCAGAACCATTTGGTCCTATTAAAACAACAATTTTAGCAGTTTCGGGCAAATCCTGTACTTTAAGGTTTGTAAACCGCTTAAATTTATTCAAATGAACAGACTTAATTTTCATTAACACACCTCTTAATTTTATAGTTCCATAGTCGCCAACAACCGCCTTGCTATCCTCATAACGACCGATACACAAACCGTATTGCCAAGTTGTTTATATGCTTCTTTCAAAGGAATATCAGGAAAACCGTATTCTTTCGGAAAACCTTGTAACGCCAAACATTCCGCAGGGGTTAATTTTCTTATCCCGAAATTATCACGAATAAGCGGCACACGGTCGTGGTATGTTCCCATGTTTGCTTTGAGTGTCGGGCATATATCCCAAGCACGTTTGGCTATACCGCTGTCATCTATCCTATATATGGCGGTATTATCGACCATGCGGCGGTTTAAGGTTTCATGGTATTTATTTGTTTCGTCATAATAATAACTTTTGTCCGTAGGGTTATTACGGTCAATAACATTGTTTATCGTTTTCTTTAAGGGTATTTCGTTCGGAAAAACAAACTTTTCGAGCCTTTCATAATCAAGAAAAGCCGCCATGAAAATACGGTCACGGTATTGCGGAATGTTCCCGTGCGTATGTGCGCCGAGAACGGCATATTTCACACCGTAACCTCTTTCGGCAAGTGTACTGTAAATCGTTATGAATGTTCGTCCGTTATCGTGTTCAACGAGGTTTTTTACATTTTCTAACAAGACCACCGACGGCTTCACCGTATCAATAACTCGTAATATTTCATAGTACATTGTGCCGCGCGGGTCGGCAAATCCATGTTGCTTTCCCATCACAGAAAACGGTTGGCAAGGAAATCCCGCCGTGAGAATCTCGAATTTGGGGATAGTAGATAAATCTATTTGCCTTATATCGCCCTCCATTAAAAAGCCGGAACCAAAATTATGGCGATATGTCGAACAAGCATATCGGTCAATTTCGTTAGCCCAAACTAAATCTGCGCCTGCTTGCTTAAAACCAAGACATATACCGCCTAACCCCGAAAACATACTCCCGACACGCATTATACTACCTCTTATCCGTTAAACCGCGACGGGTCAAAATCGCATTTTCTATATCATTGACTACCGCATCAAGTTCTTTTTTTATTTGTTTACCCCAAAACCGAAGAACGACATAACCGTCAGCTTCAAGTTGTGCCGTTACTTCTTTATCACGTTCCATGTTGCGTTCAATTTTAGGAATCCAAAAATCTTGACGGCTTTTGAAGTCTGTTTTTCGCCGTTCCCAATCATGCCCGTGCCAAAATTCGGAATCGCAAAATATGGCAACTTTTTCTTTTGTAAAAACAATATCGGGTTTGCCGTAAACCTTCGTGTAATTTTTTCTATATCTATAACCTTTGTGATATAAGGCATGACGAAGCAATAATTCGATTTGTGAGTCTTTATTTTTTACCGCCTGCATATTACGGCGGCGTTGTTCGGTTGTGTGTTTATCCATTAACTAAAACGAATTTGTAAGTTTAGTTTAATTTTGATTTTACCGCCTTCTTGGTATAAGGAACAGAAACCATGCCTTGACGAACTGCCTTTTTCGAGTTGCGTGTTCTTCAAGAGATAGCCGCGAAAAGCATCGCGGTTATAAATGTGGTAAGCCAAAACATCGCCATCGGTTTTAACCACAATGTAACCACCCGTCGCTTCGTCTGTGCCGTCCCAAGCAGTCGCGGGTTTCATACCCAAAGCAATGGCGCATAGTAAATCCTTGATTTTATGTTTATAAAATTCAGCGTTACATGACAACGGATTTATTTGGCTCACATAATCAGTCAAACCCATACAATCGGTTATATTTTTATCGTAATAGCCAATTAGCATTTCGGCAATGATTATGGGCATTTGGCTGTCAATCATGGTTAAATTATTGCAAAACGTGGTGTTTTCCATTTCGGCGAATGATAATAAACCACCTTTTTCCGAAATAGCCGTCATGCGGTCAATCAGTTTATTTTTAGTTTCAATGGCGTTAATTTGGTTAATATCGCTTGGGTGTAAGCCTTTTATTTCATATATAAAATTTGTGGTTCTTCCTGCGTTTAATAAAGTCGGAGGACTGCCGAGTTCGCTCTTAATACTGAACCCGACAACATTCTCAAAGCCTGTATTAACATCGTGGATTTGAATATTTATGTCAGATTTATCCGTTGTCGGTGCTTTTAGTTTCGTCATAAAAATCCTCTTTATGAACGCTTCTGTTCTCGGCACTTCAAATGCACTTGTCCCGTATTTTATTTGACTATAAAGAAGTATAGCTTCATCGTTAAATTCTTCTGCGGATAAACATAGCAGTTGTTCATCATTGAGAAAGATTCTCACTTCGCCGGCTTCGGGGTCGGGGTGATATTCATAAGGAGTACCGCGAGTTTCTTCTCGAATTATTTTAATTATCGGAAAAAACATATTTCCGATACGGTTAAGTTGTTCATCGGCGGCAAAAAGTTTACCATCGGCAAGCAACCGTAAAAACGCATAGGTTTCAGACCATTCGCCTTTGTTTCCTGTTATAGCCATTAGTTTGCCGCTCCTTTATCGTGTTTTTCAAGAATTATTTTTATTTGTTCCGCAATAGCCTTAATTACGGGAACAGACACCGAGTTTCCGAATTGCTTATATAAATGAACATCGGAAACTTTTAATTGATAACTGTCGGGATAACCCTGTAATCGCGCCCATTCTCTCGGTGTCATTTTCCGTATGCCCTCTGTATTAACGCTACCTTTTATGTGTGTTACAGGCTTTAAGTCGGTTTGCCTTTTATCAATAATTAAATTGCGTTCTCGCCCCATACCACCACAAACAATAGCCCCTGCCACATCTTCCCAATCCCTTATTTCATAACCGAAACCGTGTCCTTTGGCTTCATGCCTCGCTCTGTGCCGTCGAAGTGTTTCAACGTAAACATCGCTTAAATAATATTTTACCGATACAGGCTGTTCTTCAATTATATCTTTAATCCGTTTACTTGAATCGGTTGGTTGAGGAAAAGTAAAATCAGTGCTGTTTATGTCATTTCTGAAAGCCACAATATATATTCGTTCTCTGTTTTGAGGAACGCCGAAATCCCTGCTGTTCAAGACTTTTTCGTGAACCGTATATCCGAGTTCCGCTAGTGTTCCCTTAATAATATCGAAAGTACGCCCTTTATCATGTATTGTTAAACCCTTTACATTTTCGCAAAAAATGACTTTGGGCATATGCTGGGCGCATATACGAGCAACATCAAAAAATAATGTTCCACGCGACATTCCTTTATAATCATCGGTAAATCCTTTACGTTGTCCTGCAAGACTGAACGCTTGGCAAGGAAATCCCGCCAAGCATATATCGAAAGACGGTATATCCGTTTCGTTGATTTGAGTTATATCGCCCGATATATCAAAAGTATCTTCAAAATTTATCCGATATGTTTTTTGGGCGTGTTCGTCCCATTCGCTGATAAAAACCGTTTTCAGCGAATCACCGAACGCTTGGTCGAACCCAAGACGTATGCCGCCGATACCGGCAAATAAATCTATTGAGTTAAGCTGTTCCATAATCAATTACCCGCCTTAATATTTGAATACCCATTTTCTTTTACCACTTCACATATATCGGAAATATCGCAATCAAGAACGCCGCATATTTTTAAGAGAATATCTGTTGTAAGATTTTCACCTTTACCGAGTTTTGCAACAGCAGTCGTACTGATTCCCGTTGCAATCCTTAAATCTTTTTTGTTCATGCCCTTGTCGATAAGTATTTTCCATAATTTGTTATAACTTATGGTCATTTTTGCACCCCGCTTGATATTTTCCATCACATAACAGTATATCACATTTATTCAATAAAATCAAGCGTAAATTTGAAAAAGTGCATTTTAGTTGCGATAAAGCAGATGATGGCTTTATTTCATCATTTTATAAACAAATAATAAAAATATTTATTTCCTGTTCACAAAAAGTTCCTTGACAACACAACCCGAATGGCTTGTTCTTGGGCACGCCGGGCAGTGGCAAGAGTTTTAGCGCCAAGCGTGAGATTGTCAACGTGTTTTTGGTGACAGACGATGACATCATCATCGCTGACCCTGAAGCCGAATATTTCCCCCTCGTTTCGCGCTTGGGCGGGCAGATTATCAAGCTTTCCCCAACCAGCCCGCACCGCATTAACCCCATGGACATTAACTTGGATTATAGCGACGATGAAGATCCATTGACGCTCAAAAGCGATTTTATCCTGTCGTTGTGCGAGCTGATCGTGGGCGGCAAGGATGGACTTTCACCCACCGAAAAGACCATCATTGACCGTTGCGTTCGGCTGGTTTATCGCAAGTTTTTGGCCGACCCGCGCCCTGAAAACATGCCTATTCTTGAAGACCTGTACTTGCAGCTGCTGGAACAATCTGAACCGGAAGCGAAGCATGTTGCCACGGCACTTGAAATCTATGTGTCGGGCAGCTTGAATGTCTTTAATCACCGCACGAACGTGAATTTGCGCAACCGCTTGGTCTGTTATGACATCAAGGAGCTTGGCAAGCAGCTCAAAAAGCTCGGCATGCTCATTTTGCAGGACGCAGTATGGAACCGGGTGACTATCAACAGAGCCGCAAAGAAAACCACTTGGTTCTATATCGATGAAATGCACCTGCTGCTCAAAGAGGAGCAAACTGCCGCCTACACGGTGGAAATTTGGAAGCGTTTTCGTAAGTGGGGCGGGATTCCCACAGGCATCACACAGAACGTCAAGGACTTGCTGGCATCAAGGGAAATTGAGAATATCTTCGAGAATTCGGACTTCATTTTGATGCTCAACCAGGCCAGCGGCGACCGACAGATACTTGCCCAGCAGCTTGGGATTTCGCCGCACCAGCTCAGCTATGTCACGCAGTCTGCCGAGGGCGAGGGCTTGGTTTTCTACGGCAACACGATTATTCCATTTGTTGACCGCTTCCCGAAAACCGGTGAACTGTATCGGCTGTTTTCAACGAAATTAGCGGAGTCGATGGCATGAGTAGACTAAACTTCACCAAGCAGGAAACCCTGCTCAACGCCCAAACTGCAATGCCAAACAAAAAGAAAATTTCGCGCATGCGGCTCATGTTTGACGAACAAAAGCGACAGACAACGGCGCTTATCACAAACAAAGCCCACGGCATCGTCACTCGCACGGAACACGAAAATGTCGGCACAAAGGCGGCGCACCGTGGGGAATTGGCGGGTGAAAGTGTGTATCGCAGCGGCAGGCGAACTGCCATCAAAGCCTATCGCAGTCAAAAACACAAGCCAAAGCCAGCAAAAAACACTGCAAAACAAAGCTCGCAAAATGCATCACCCAAGAAAAAGGGCATGTCGCGGTTTTATCAAAAGCAAGCCATTAAGCAGAAATATGCCGCGGCGAAAAAGTCCGGCAAGGCTGGTGGCACGGCAGCAAAGCAATCGGCCAGTGTGGTCGAAAAAGCTGGCAAGGCAGCGGCACGTATCGTGCGAAAGCACCCTGTGGCGATGGCCGCTGTTGCTGCCATTGCGTTGTTTGTGTTCCTACTGGCGGGGATGTTCACATCGGGCATCACCCTGTTTTCGGGTGGTGCGGGCTTTCTTGGGGCTATCTTCTACACTGCCGATTACGAGGGTATTTGCGCCGCCGAGCTTGCGTTCAGCACATGGGTACTTGATGCGGAATACGACATCGACCACTGCCCATTTGAGCTTATCGCCTATCTCACAGCCGTGCATGGAGAGTTTGTGTTTGCGGAGATTGAACCTGCCTTGCGGGAGCTGTTTGATGAAGCTGTGTATACACCATTTGCTGAGGTCATTCGTGCCCGCATGACGGATGAGCAATATGGGCATTTCGAGCTGTTGATGCTCACCCGCGGGGCGCGGCAGTTTGTGGGCAGCCCGTTCGCGTTCGACTGGTTGCCGTTCGTGAGCAGTCGTTTTGGCTACCGCATACACCCCATCAGCGGGCAGCGCAGCATGCACAGCGGCCTAGACATCGCGCTGCCCCTGGGCACGGAAATCCTTGCGAGTTTTGATGGCATCGTGGCGCGTGTTGGTTATGACCCCAACGACTACGGCAACTATGTGGTGATTGAAAGTGATGGCGTGCGTGCGTTGTATGCGCACTGTCACGTGGTGTTTGTGGTGCGGGGGCAGCCTGTTTTGCAGGGGGATGTGATTGCCGCCGTGGGGTCAACCGGCAATTCCACTGGGCCGCATTTGCACATGGAAATATTCAGAAATGGACAGCGGTTAAATCCGCTGTTTTTTGTTGCAACGGAAGGAGATATGTTTTGAACCCACGAATCGAAAAACTCCGCGCAGAGCTGGAGAAAACCAAGGAGCGAATCGCCCGCAACCAGGCTCGACAGCGTGAGCTGGAACGCCAGCTCGTGGAAGCCGAAAACGCGGATATCATCGCCGCGGTGCGCAGCATGGACGTGCTGCCGGAAGACTTGGCAGCACTCATTAAAACCATCCAAGGAGGTCAAATTTGAACGAAAACGGCACGTTAATTTTCATCGGCATTGCGGTGTTGGTGTTCGGCGGCGCAGCGTATTACCTGAAAATCCTGCGCCCGAAACGGCACAACACGCACGATGATGACGAAGAATTTGAAGATGAACAATAGAAAAAGGAGCGTTATATTAATGAAAAACAAAATCATAAAAAGAGCGATGGTAATTCTACTGTCGCTCATCTGTATTTTTGCGGTGGCTGCTGCAACAAGCGTGGCCGCCAGTGCCAACGCCGACGAAACCGTGGTATCCATGATTGCCTTCCCACGCGGCGGCGGAACGGACACTTGGGGCAGACCCAATCTTACTTTGATGAATGGCTGGACGGTGTACGCGCACAACCTGTTCCACGCACTCGGTGCATCCAATCGAGGGATGCAGGTGGTGTATTGTGTCCAGCCGGGTGTGCCGCTGCGCACCGGCGACCGCAATCCGCATATCACCCCCGAAGAGCTGTTTGCAAGCTTTGACAACGGCGTGCTTACTTCCGCGCAGGTTCAGCTGCTGCTTGGCCGTTTGTTCCAACATGGCTTCAACGGCACCGTGAGCACTGAGCTGAGCTATGCCCAAATCACTGAGATTATCGCGACGCAAGCACTGGTGTGGGAGATTATTGTCGGTGAACGTAACCCGGATTTTAGTCATCGCGCGCCGCCTGCTGGCATCAATCGCTCCCTCGAAATGGTGCGGCCAAATCACCCGCATCGGGCGCTCATCATGCAGCACTATGACAGGATTGTCGCGGCTGTGCAAAATCATAGCACCATTCCAAGCTTTTTGCGTGGCTCCCTAGCAAGTGCAGTCACACACGAATTGACTTGGAATGGCACAGCGTTTTCGACAACATTGAATGACACAAACGGCGTACTGGCCAACTTCAATTTCACCAGCACCACGCCGGGTGTGAGCTTCAACCGTGTTGGCAATAACTTGACCATCAGCACAAACACTGCACCCACAGGCGTTGTAGACATCACCGCCACACGCACAGGCAGTCGCGCCGGGCTGGTCTTTTGGAGCAATAATCCCATTCACATCATCAGCAACATCCAGTCCATCGTGACCATCACCACCGCCGTGCCGGATAATATCACGGCCTTTGCGCGGGTGAATGCAAGCACCGGCAGCCTGCGCATTGAGAAAACCATGCAGGGCGGCGGCAGTGCTGCTGGCTTTGAGTTCGAGGTGCGCAACGCTGCTGGTGACTTGATTGGCACATTTACGAGCGGCACAAACGGTCAAGTGACCATCCCAAACTTGCCAGCTGGTCAATATACGGTGCGGGAAATCAACATCCCCGCTGGTTACGAAGTCGTGGGTGAAAATCCACTGACCATCACCGTTTCACCCAATCAAACCGCAGTGGCTCGTTTCACCAATCGCCGCATGGATGGGCAAATTCGCATCGAAAAGTACAATGCAAACCCTGCCATGGGTACGCCATCTTTGGCAGGTGCAGTCTTTGAAATCCGCCGCGCAGATGGCACAGTCGTCGAAACTATCACAACGAATGCACAGGGCATTGCCACCAGCGGCACTTTGCCTTGGGGTGACTATGTTGTTGTGGAAATCACTGCTCCAGCTGGCTTTGTGCTTGACTCTACGCCGCGTACTGTTACGCTCAATGCCGCCAACTTGACCGTACAATTGCGCGTGCCCAACACCCCGCAGACCGGGCGCATTTCCGTGCAGAAACAAGGCAATGTGCTCGTGGGTGCACAGCAGATTGAAACCATCTTCGGTACACAATATCTGCCCATCTTTGAGCCAAGGGGCTTGCCGGGTGCGGTGTTTGAGATTCGTGACAGCCAAGGAATTTTGGTTGACACCATCACGACCGCCACGGATGGCATTGCCACTTCGCGTGAATTGCCGCTGGGGGAGTATACTTTGGTTGAAGTCACTGCGCCGCATGGTTTTGTGCTTGACCCAACGCCGCATGTTGTTGTGTTGAGCTATGCAGACCAGTACACCGCCGTTGTCACCGAAACCCTACAGTTGGTCAATATCCGCCAGCGGGTGACCATTGAGCTGCAAAAATATATGGAACTGCATGATGATGAGCCTATGCCATTTCAGTATGTCATTTTTGGCATTTTTGCCAATGAAGACATTTTCTGCGCGGACGGCGAAATCATTATCACCGCAGGCAGCTTGATTGGCACAATCTCCCTGGATGAATATGGCCGCAGCACCTTCGAGGCTGAACTCCCTTGGGCGAGTTTTGTCATTCGTGAACTGCAAACAGCTGAGGGTTATCTGCTTTCGGATGAAGAGTTTGCATTCACGGTTGAGCCTGGCGAGCAGGATGTGGCGGTGATTGTGGTCGAAGTCAATGACGGTGAGGCGATTGTCAATTATCTTGAACCCCAGCCAGAACCAGAACCGGAGCCAGAACCGGGACCCGAACCGCAGCCTGAACCCGAACCTAAAGAACCAACTCCCGAACGCCCCAATGTGCCGCAAACTGGCGATGATACGCAACAGCCTTGGGCAATGTTGGTGCTGGCAACAGCGGGTTTGCTGGGGCTAATTGCAATGAAAGTGGTGCAGCATGCCAAAAAGAAAAAACAAGTGGTTTAGCACGGCCATAACCCTGCTTTTGACGGTAGGCTTGGTGGCTGTTATTGTTTCGTCCGCAAGCCAAATCGTGAGCCGTTCGGTTGAATACCGGGCGGCTCAATCGGAGTATGACAACCTGCGGGAGCAGGCAGGAAGTGAAAACGAAGATGAAGATGGGGGCATCCAGTGGGATGCCCTCGCTGCAATCAACCCAGGCGTGGTCGGCTGGATTGTCGTCCCTGGCACAGAGATATCTTATCCCATCGTGCAGGGCAGTGATAATGCCCGCTATTTGCGCTACACATTCGCGGGCACACGTAATGCCAGCGGAGCAATATTCCTCGATTACCGCGACTGTGCAGACTTCACAGGCCGTACAAAAATCTATGGGCACAACATGCGCGATGGCACCATGTTTTCGAGCTTGCTGGATTGGCAGGGCGATACTTTCACCATCCATACGCCCGGTGGAGTGATGGAATTTGTGGTTACGGCTAGGGATGCTCTGCCCCTGGCTGAGATTGTGCAACTGGATGGCGTGGCGCTCATTACCTGCGTCAATGGCCGGCCGGACGTGCGATGGGTTGTGCAGGCGGAAAGGAGTTTATCATGACCAAACAACAAGCCTGTGAAAAATGGGTCGGCGGGTTCAATGCCATGCCTACAAGCATGCTGGAAAAGCTGTGGCATGCGGACATTGACAGCATGCAGGAAGTGACCATGTTGCGCAACGATGAGGAAGATTTTCGCGATTCTGCACTGCCCGCATGGGGCACGATGTGGAGCTTTGGCGACAGCTGTGATGACCATTGGATAGAAGAAATGGGCGGCGTGCAAGCATTGTCCGACCATGGTTTTCGCATCTATGAGCACGAGGATTTCGGCTATTTCTTCGGCATTGATGGCGCGGGCTACAACTTCTACGAGCAACATTGGCTGCCGCTATATGACGCGCGCGGCTTGCAGTGGCATGAAAAGGAGATTGAAAAAATGACTGTCTTAATCGTGGAGCCTAGTACGCGAGCCTATGAAGCTGATATTGGCAATCGCTTGGAAGACTTGCAGGAAATAGTCGGCGGCCACATCCAAGCCGTTTATCCTTACGAAGAACCCGTTGCGCTAATCTGCAACGAAGAAGGTAAAATGGCGGGTTTGCCCCTCAATCGCGCGTTATATGACAACGATGGGCAGATATATGACATTGTAGCCGGCACGTTCATTGTCTGCGGGTTGAGCGAGGACAATTTTGCATCTCTTGCCCCCGCAGATATGCTGAAATTCCACGAGCAGTTTCTCCTACCCGAAACTTTTGTGAGCATCAATGGCGACATCCGCGCTGTAAAAACAGGTGAAGTGAAGCTCTCACTGAAAGAAGCGCTGAAAGCTGGTGTAGAGAAAAGCAAGACACAGCTTAACGACACAATACCTGCTCCGCCCGGTGACGTGCGATGAAGCAACGCAAGCGCCCCATCCGCGTGGTGTTCTATCTGAATGAGGCCGAACAAGCCTTGTTGACTGAAAAAATGCAGACCGCCAACATCCAAAACCGCGAGGCGTATATCCGCAAGATGGTGCTGGATGGCTATGTCCTGCGGCTTGATTTTTCTGATGTGAAGCGTATGGTATTTTTACTATCTAACGCCACGAATAACCTCAATCAAATTGCCAAGCGGGTGAACGAGGGTGGCAGTGTGTTTGCTGAGGATGTTCAACTGCTGAGGGAGGATTATGCACGACTTTGGGGCTTTGCTAAGGTGGTGATGAGGAAGTTGGCGAAGCTATAAGGCTTGCCAACGAAAAAAGCAAGCGAAGACAAGTTTTTCTTCGCTTGCTTTGATTATGCAGGGGAAGTCGTTACGTTTGTTTTAGGTATTCCGATTTGAGGATGCACTCCGCCGCCATGCCATTCTCCGGTTGCAAGCCACATTTCGTAAAAATATAACCATTCAATTGTCCATGGGATTATTGTATTTGCGAGAATTTCGCAGGAGTTGAATTCTTGATAGTGGTATAGACATAAGCGAACCATTTTCTTTTCCACATCAATTTCAAATTTGTGAGGAAAGTTGGGGTCATCCAGTTTTTGCAGCTCATCTCCAATGACCCACACTTTTGGCGATGCGCTTGGCTCCCACACTAGACATACGCTATATTCTTGTGAAATAGGGGTAGGTTGTATTTTTCCAAACCAAGACAACTTTTTCCGATTTTCAATATCACATTTGCCATCTGGATAAGCTGCACATAAAGCGGCTTTCTGCTGAATTAGAGGTATCTTTCTTCTCGCTGGATAGCGCATACTACCTCCCAAAGAACGTATGTGGCCTTACTTTTTTTGCATTATCACAGACGGTTGTAGTTAATCCACCGGTCAAGCCGGAAGCATATAAACTTCCACTGTCGCGAGCCAGTTTTGTTTGATTTCCCAAGCTAGCAAATGATTTCTGCACAATGTTAGTGCCAAAGCTATGGCTCATTGTTTCAGAAAAATTATGTAGCCCGTAAATTTCTGCTGGAGTTTTTAGGATGTCTTGTTTAGCCTTAGCTAACCAACGCATAAATTCAACTTGTTTGTCGGGTTCGACATTCCACTTATCTGCAAAATTTTCTTCAGGCATTGCTGGGTTTGCGATCCAGTATACATCTCCTCTTATTTCAATGAAATTATGCATAGTATTCAAAACGCCTGTAAGGGCCTCTATTACGCTGCCTTCATTGTTATAAGAATGAGCGGCGAGTGTAGTGATGATAATAGAAATTGGCGCATTAGCTTTTTCGGCTTCGGATGCGCTTTGATACATAATATCTCGATGTCTTTTTAGCAATTGAATTGCTCGCTGCAATGGTGTTTTTACACTATACGATGGCACTTTTGAAATTTCAACTTGATTTCTAGCAGAAAAATTTTGTTTAGCTTCTAAAAGCTGATGCTCCATTCGCCCCTCGAACCACTGATGATATTTATATGGGTTGCTATACTTGGGAATATACTTGCCTGGAGCAACTTTATGCGTTAATCTAATGTCGGTATAGTAGGGTTCTGTATACGTTATTTGTTTTGGCGCTGCCGGCAAAATGTCCATGTGAAATTCGTCATATTGCAATGTCCAGCAACGCTTTCCTTCTTCTGTATCCAGCATCGCTTTATATGTTTTATGTTCTTTTAGGCGGTCGCCCACAAGGTGCTTTAATTCATGTTCGGAGGCGCCGTGTTTATCTTTTAACAAACAAACTAGGTCAATATCATACTCATCTTTATCGGATAAGGGCTTAATGACTGTGCCTAAATTGAACGAACCCTGTGGCATGATTTTCACATCGGAATCATCGGCGCAATCGCCAAGCCATTCTCCAACAGCACGATAACTGCGAATGGCTTTGTCGCGCATGGAATCAGAGATATCCAAATTCTCTGCAATTTTTGTTAAAATCTTATCGTGTTCTTGCTCTCTAACCGTCATTCTATTCTCCTTCTTTGTGGAAAGTTAAAGCTGGTTCCCATATTTTTGTGTCTTGCTTTCGGTCGTATATGGTTATCCTTGGATCGCCCTTCATCAATTGCCGCCCAGCTTCAACGGATATTGATGGAGGTGCAATTGGAAACAACGAAATTTCTACATTCGGCGCACATTCTTTCCGAATCTGATTGAGTACAATACGATATTTTTCTATAACTGCTGCTAAATCAGCTTTGCTTTTTATTGCATCGGGGGTAAAATTTCTTGCGACAATGCGATACGCTGGTTGGTCATGAAACAATGCTTTCAACTCTTCATCAGACAACGGTGCGGTAATCTCAAAGGTCATAGCAGCTCTATCGCACACTTTCTTTTGCAGGGGTGCTATAATGTCCAATTCGACAGTCTGCACTTCCTCGCGCCATCGCCACAAAGCGATATTTCCTTGCGGTTGCATTGTTGCTACGTTATAATGGCGGTTTAAGAGTATTCCAAGCCTAAACAAAAGCGGCTGCGGGGCGACAGCGAATAAAGAGATGTGCTTATCTCCTAATGATGCCTCATATTGCTCAAAGCTGCGACATAGATGGCTGTCCATGGTGTTCCAGTATTCTTTTTCATAATCATACAGCTTCAAGTTAGGTGATAGATTGATTGGTTTTTTCCGAGCGGGGTAGTATTCCGGAATAATGCTTTCCGTAGCTTGAAAAGCGTTAATACGAACAGGCTTGTCCCCGATATTGCAGTTATATATTATCACTTCGCTTTGATAGTTTGGTTTAATGCTAACCAATAAACGAATTCGTTCTTCATGTTCCTTTTTCATCGCAAGGAGTTTTTCTGCTGAATAATTCGTGTCAGTAGAGTCAATTAAATCATGGCAGCTTCCACATACAAGCATCAAGTTATCGATATCATTGATTTTCTTTTTTGGCACAAGTCGAGAATAACGCTTTCCACCTTCGCTAAACGCATAAATATGTGCGCGTTGTGCAAGATTAACATTCTCTTTAGTAACATGATGTTCAAAGAGGCACGCACTGCAACCTTTGAATTCACAGATTCCTGCCGAAACTCCCCAAAGCATTTTTGATGTGCTTTCCTGTATGTTCCTAGATTTAACTTCGATTGCGGTCAATTTAACAACTCCTTATTTTATAGTGTAAGGAAAACATTTCCACCACTATATATTGTAACATATTAAAAAGCAACAGTCAATATTTTTTGTGACGGGAGTTCTACATTTTGGCCACTACCTGGATAAAACCCCTGCACGCCAACCGCGGCAAAACCATCGCCCAAACCCTGGCCGATCGCACAAACTACGCCCAAAATCCCGACAAAACAAATGCAGGCGAACTGGTCACAAGCTATGCTTGCACACCCGAACTGGCCGACATGGAGTTCCTGCTGGCCAAACGAGAATACGAACACATCACCGGCCGCAAACAGACTAGTGATGTGTTGGCTTATCATGTGCGGCAGGCCTTCAAGCCGGGCGAAGTCACACCCGAACTTGCGAACAAATTGGGTCACGAACTTGCCCGCAAGTTCACAAAAAACGCCCACGCTTTCATCGTGGCAACTCACGTGGATAAGCGGCATATCCACAATCACATCATTTTCAATTCCACCACGCTTGACTGCACACGCAAGTTCCACAACCCGAAAGGCTCAAGCAAGATTATCCGCCGCATTTCCGACCAGATTTGCTTGGAGCATGGATTAAGTGTTATCGAAAACCCGCACCCCTCGCGTAGCCACTACGGAACCTGGCTGGCAGCTCAACCCCTCGGCATGCTCATCGACTTGCAGAACTCCATCAAGGCTGCGCAGTCGCCTGGCTATGCGCATTGGGCGAAGATGTTCAGCCTCAAACAAGCCGCTAACACCTTGTTGTTTTTGCAGAACAACAACCTCACAGACATGGCAAAATTGCTGGCCGCTGCACAAGAAGCCAAGAACGATTTCAACAATTTGCAAAGTGAAATCCACGCCATTAACACACGGCTAGAGCAAATAACCGTGCTGCAAAAACGCATTGGGGCATACCACAAAGACAAGAAAAATGCAGCGACCAAAGCCTACTTCGACCGCATCAATCTCACCAAGCTGCCAACCATTGCAGCACTGAAACAGGAATACGCGGCGTTGCTGACGGAAAAGAAAATGTTGTATAAAGACTATCATCCGAAGAAAAACTTTATGCGTGAAATTCTTGTGGCTGAACAAAATGCCCGGCAAATCTTACGCCAACCACAGCTTGAAAAGGAACAACAACGCGACCAACCAGCACGCTAAAAAAGGCAGACGCGCAGCGGCTTAAATCCATCACAAGCGATAAAGCATGTGATGGGTAATTTTTTTATAAATCGTGCGGCTACAGCACGCGCATTGCTTGCCGATCTTATCGGAAGCTTCCGATAACCAAGATAATCAGTCATTCCTCTTGATATCTGAGGTTGGCAAAAACACCGAAAATACGCTTCCTTTTTGCGGTTCGCTCTGCACTTCAACGCGGTCACCGCACAGCTGCACAATTCGCTGAACAATGGCAAGTCCCAGCCCATTGCCAGCGCTTTTTCGTGAAGCATCGCCCTGATAAAACTTATCGAAAACGTGGGCAGTCGTTTTAGCATCCATGCCAATTCCATTGTCCTCAATTGCACAGCAAATCTCACCATTCTGCTGGCAAAGCTTGATATGAATCGCCCCATCTATGTGCGAAAATTTAATCGCATTATCTAAAAGATTTAGCCATATTTGTTGGGTTAAATCTTGGTTACCGTGGAACGTTACTTCGTCAAGCTCTGCTGTGATTGTGATATTTCGTGCAGACCATTTTGGTTCCAGAAGAGCCACTGTATGCCGAATTTGCTCGTCAAGCTGGAAATCATCTTTTTTCGATACAATTTCAATGTGCTCGTACTTCGACAGGCTGAGAATGTTTGTGGAAAGTTCGGCCAGCCGCTTCGATTCTACAAGGATGATGTCAATGTACTCGCTTTTTTCGTCATCGCTCAGCGCGCTATATTTCAAGAGCTCGGCAAAGCCGTGAATTGAGGTGATGGGCGTTTTGAATTCATGGGAAAGATTGTTGACAAAATCGCTGCGCAGGGCTTCCATGCCCGCCAGCTCTTGCGTCATTTTGTTGAAACGCTGTGATAGTTCCTCGAATTCTCTGATGCCTCGCAGGTCAATTCTTGTGTGGAACTGCCCTTCTTCCACTTCACGCATGGCACGAATCACGCTTTGGATGGGCTTGAGTGCGTGCTTGCTAAACAGGGCGGTTAGGGCAATTCCCAAGAAAACGAAAACAAGAATAACTGCGACGATCCACATCAATGAGCCGGAAACATTGCCGCCAAACAAGGCGATCACAGAAAAATCAGCCTGCCGAAAAAAATATGCGAATCCCCCAACAAGCAAACCCGTGAGAAGCAGGACGGCCAACATAAACAGCAGCAGAGAAGCGCGCAGACTAGGATTATTTTTGGTTTTTTTCATATTTTCTTCACCGCCCTGTATCCAATTCCGTGAATCGTCATAATTTCAAACTCCGGCCAATCATAAAAGCGCTCCCTCAAGCGATTGACATGAACGTTGAGTGTATGGTTGCTCGTATCGGACTCCATGCCCCACAATTCGTCCATCAACTGAAGTCGCGTGAACACTTTGTCTGGGTAGGACAACAACTTAAACAGTAGCTTGAACTCCTTTTGCGGCAAGGTAACACTTTCAATCCCGCGTGACACAGTGCGGGTATCGTAATCCAATACTACATCGCCTATGTTGAGCTTTCGCTCATTGGCAATTTGTGAACGTCGTAACAAAGCACGAATACGCAGTATCATTTCCTCTTTGTCCACGGGTTTTGTCATGTAATCGTCCGTGCCCGCAAGAAAGCCTTCACGCTTGTCTTTGGTTTCCTGTCTCGCTGTTACCATAAGAATCGGCAACGTTTCCCATGCCGAGCGAACTTGCCTTGTGAGTTCATAGCCGTCCATATTAGGCATCATTAAATCAACCACAAGCAGGTCGATGTGCTGTTTGTCCATTAAGTCAAGCGCAGCAACGCCATCTTCCGCCTGGTATGCTTCAAATCCATTTTGCTTAAGCACCGCGCACAATAGTTTCCTTGTGTTCGTGTCGTCTTCAACCACGAGTATATTTATCATGGAAAAGTCTCCTTTGCTGTTTTTTGTTCCTTTAATTATACCATAATACCACAGAAATCTCAATAAATTATCAACGGAAAGTAATCGTATAATTGATATTTAATTGAGATTTTCTTGTTATACTGAATTTAACGAGCAGTCGAAAGGGCGATCACGATGAAATCAATATTAAATATGGAAAACATTTTGCTGGTAGCTATATGGGGCATCGCAATTATTACAGGTTTTTTTGCACTTGGCAGAGTCCATAGCATTGCCGTTAGAGTAGGACTGGTATACACAATGGTTCACGCTCTCCGTTATAGTAAGTGGATAATGTCATGTTGCGGAATTGACATCGGCAAAGACAGCTTTTTGGGGAAATTGGGACTGGCGTGCCAATCTGCAAAATGCAATCGAGCCATCAAAGTTGTGTTGGCGTTAGTGTTTCATGTTTTGCTTCACGTGGTTTCGATTCACTTGGCTGTGGCCTACACCGTTCTTCATGTCGTGCAGCACAGGCACGGAATTGCATCATTTTTCAAAAAGCGTTCCCCTAACACACGAAATAGTCGCTCGTCACAAAAGGATCTGTTGACTGCCTAATAATCAGATAACTGAAAGGAAGGTCTTTATGAAATCAATCGGAAATCGCAGAACAACCAAAATCATTGTTGACATATTCATGACGATATTTCTGATTATGTCATTTATCAGATGGGAAGATAGCAATTTTATCTTTCATGCCGTTGTAGGAACGGCTTGCACCGTGTTTTTCGCTTTGCATATCATCATACATCGCAAATGGCTTAAAGCCACAACCAAATCCCTCTTTGCAGGAAAACTCAACAAAGCACTTCGGAGCAAATATGCAATTGACATTCTTTTGTTAGCGGTATGGGGAGCTGTTATTGTCACAGGCTTTCTTGCGATAGGTTATTTCTCGTCTGACATTGAAAGCATGGCTGTATTTAGCAGGCTTCATGCGGTCACTTCGAGGGTAGGACTTGCTCTTATCATTATCCATGCTTTCCAGCACAGGATGCAAATCAAATCATATGTTATGGGAAAAAGGAATAAGAAGCGTATGCGGCAAAAAACAAGCGAAACGTAAAATCTCAAGGAATTATCAACGGAAAATCACCAGATATTTGATACTTAATTGAGATTTGATTGCTATACTGATGTTAACCTAAAAACATTCAGGAGGAAATATCATGAAACGCAAACTTATTCCCATTCTTTTAGCAGCGGTGCTGGTGTTGACGCTCATTCCAACGTCCACCCTTTCGGCGGGGGCAATAGAACTTAACCCAGACACGGGGTGGCATGACGGCGGTCCTGGCCCGTTCACTATCTCCACTGCAAACCAATTGGCAGGGCTGGCACAAATCGTCAATAGCGGTGCTTATAGGTTCGTTGGCAGAACTATCATCCTTGCAAACAACATTGATTTGGGAAACGCACCGTGGATTCCTATTGGCAACGCAGATAACGTCAGCTTCAATGGTACATTTGATGGCGCAGGCCATTCTATTACTGGTTTGAATGTAAGCGGTAACCATATTAGGGCCGGACTGTTTGGAACTGTGGTTGATGGTACAATCCGAAACTTAACTGTGATGGGCACAGTCAATAACAATTCAGCAATTTTTTCAGACGTCGGCGGCCTTGTTGCCTGGATGTCGAATGGCCGGATTGAAAATTGCTTGGCGCTGGTGAATGTGACCGCTATGAGCGGCACAGGCATCACGAACACTGCCGGGGGGCTCGTTGGCAGCGCAGGAAGCTTCATGACTGGAACTTCTTTCATTATAAACAGCGCTGCGGCAGGCAATGTGAATAGCAACGCAGATTTTGTTGGTGGCCTGATCGGAAGAGCGCAAGCGCGCGTGGTCATCGAAAACACCTATGCAACAGGCAATGTTCATAGCACAAACACGCATGCGAATGGTGCCGCTGGCGGTTTGATTGGCATTTCCTCTTCGCTCGTTGCAGCTGTTCCAGCGATTAGAAATAGCTATGCCGCCGGGAATGTGACAGGCACAGCGAATCGGCTCGGTGGTTTTGCAGGTGCTGTTACGCATGGCGCAGTTGCAAACACCTGCGTTTGGAACACCGATGCTGTCATGAACGGCACTGGCGAAACAGGAAACAACGCAACGTTTGCCGCAGTTGGCCTAACCAGAAACGAAATGACCGATAATAACGCACTAACGACCACAATGGCTGGCCTTGGCAGCGCATTCACAGCGCGAGCAAACACTGCAACGAGCCATTACTTCCCTGAATTGCTTGTGTTTGGCGGCAGCGACTCCTCAAGAGCAAGCGTTACGTCTATTGTAATTGATAGAGACGCATTGACCGCGCTGATTGCGCAAGCCCGCGCAATTGTGAATGCCAATTACACAGACACCAGCTGGAATGCGTTACAAATGGCCATTGCCGCCGCGCAGGCTGTGTTGGATAATCCGTACGCAACGCAAGAACAAGTAAGCGGACAAGTTGTAGTGTTGCAAAGCGCGATTGACGGATTGGCCGTGATTGCAGACAATACTGCTTTAATCGCGCTGATTGCGCAAGCCCGCGCAATTGCAAGGGGGAATTATACCGACGCTAACTGGTATATGCTACAAACGGCCATCGCCGCCGCGCAAGTTATAGCGGACAATGGAGATGCCACCCAAGTGCAAGTAAACGAACAAGTTACCGCGCTGCAAAACGCGATTGACAGATTGAGAATTGCAGACACAATTATTTTAATCTCCTGGATTGATGCGGCTAGAACATTTACGAGAGACAATTATACAGATGCCAGCTGGTATGCACTGCAAGATGCCATTGACGCAGCACAGGCTGTGTTGGATAATCCTAACGCTACCCAAGCGCAAGTAGACGAACAAGTTACTGCACTGCAAAACGCGATTAACGGATTAACTCCGCCGTCGCGGCATCTCATCAGATCTTGGTGGTGGTTTCTAATGGCTATTCCCTTGATGATTGCAGCGATTGTGGGTATTTCTATCTCCTAGGAAAGAAGCATATGTTTGAGCCGCTCTTTATGAGCGGCTCTCTTGCGCTTAGAAAACACAAGCACTGAAATCTCAAGGAATTATCAATGGAAAACCGCCGGATTTTTGATATTTAATTGAGATTTTTGAGCTATAATAGAGGCAAGCAAAACACAAAAATAAAAAACCGAAAGGGAGAAACAAATCATGAAAAGAGGATTTACCAAAGGAACATTGAGCAGTATCGTCAAGAAAGTAGCCATCACAACACTTGCACTCGCCGCAATCTTTACACTTAACGTAACGGCTGTTTCAGCAAGCACAGAGGGCAGAACTGGCACAGAGCGTGAATCACGCATCCTGCTTCCGAGTGGTATCCGTAGCGATGCTGACGAGGGCAGAACTGGCACAGAGCGCGAATCACGCATCCTGCTTCCAAGCGGAATCCGTAGCGATGCTGACGAGGGCAGAACTGGTACAGAGCGTGAATCACGCACCCTGCTTCCAAGTGGAATCCGCGATGGCCTTGATGCGCTCTTCAGCTGGGTTGGCGGCAACTCCTGGTGGCTGTGGGCTCCGATTGCTGCAGTGGCTGCTGTTGGCGCGTGGTTCTTCATGGCCTAGCAAAAATTTTAGACTCTTAGGCGCTAACCCAATAACTCTCGAGCCGCTCTTTATGGGCGGCTCTCTTGCTTAGAAAACACAAGCACTGAAATCTCAAGGAATTATCAACGGAAACTCGCTGGAATTTGATATTTATTTGAGCTTTGCTTGTTACAATAGGAGCAAGCAAAACAAAGGAGGAATGCCATATGAAAAACAAGAAAGCGGCGCGCAAATCGGCACTAATGCGCTGGACGAACGCGGGGTTATTCATCGCAACAGTTGTGGTGATTTTAACCGGGGTGCTAATTTCCGTGGAGTTATTTTCTGTTAGCAACTTTAACCCGAGAATAGTTCAAATCCATGTCTATGGCGCTTATGTGATGGCAGCGCTGGTGATTGTGCATATGTTGCTGCATCTGAGATATCTTTCAGTCATGGGCAAGAAGATTGTGAAAGCCATAAAGGAACCTGTGACAATTGCTGTGCTGTGCAGCAGTGTGTTCATAGCATTAGCCATCGGCATTGCATATTTCGGCATTGCTTCCGTCTTAGCTGCACCTGTAAGTGCAGCGTATGAGCCAACACCCCCTCCTGTTACAGAAACGACAACGGCAGCAGAAAACACAGATGCTAATGCAGAAAGCACTGAAATTGCCACCACCACAGCCACGACAACCCTTGCAATCACGCAAAACAGAAATCAAAACGTCACAACCACAGGTGCAGCCACCACGGAGACAACCACGACTACCCAGCTGGTAGAGGCGACCACCACAACCGAGCGCGGGCGCGAACGCGGACGGGAGCGCTGACATGAAACTCAAGAAGATTTCATACATGGGCGCAGGATTTGCGCTAGCGGGTCTGGGCACGGCAGGAATTGTTTTGCCTTTGCTGCCAACAACGCCGTTATACCTGCTCGCGACATTTTGTTTCGCCAAAGGCTCTGAACGATTTCACCGCTGGTTCACCGGCAGAAAGATGTACAAGCGACACTTGGAGCACTTTATCCAAGCCCGAAGCATGACCATGAAAACCAAGCTTTGCATCCTACTGCCGGTGACGGCCATGATGTTGTTGCCGTTCATCACAATTGATATTCTCGCAATGCGAATCGCAATCGCAGCACTTCTTTTGACTAAACACTTATATTTTTTCTTCAAGATTAAGACCATAAAAGAGAACACAGAAAGGACAGAATTGCTCTATGAAACCCAAAAGCATCATTAAAATTGTGGTGGATGTCGCTATGCTAGGGCTGTTTGTGCCGCTGATGATTCCGCGCTGGACCGGGCTCATTTTCCACGAAGTGATGGGGCTGTTTATCGTGGTATTATTCATCGTACACATTGCCCTCAATTGGAAGTGGGTTGTTGGCGCGCTAAAACGGACGAGAGATAAAATCAAAAGCTCGAAAACACCCGTGAAAGTGCTCAGCGGTGGCGCGGCCATTTTGATGGCAATTGGCATCGTCTACTATAGCATTGCCACTGCGCTGGAGGGCCGTGTTTCAAATCCAGCTTACGCGCCGACAACTTCTTTTACGGTCACAACAACTACAATGCCGGAAAAAGACGAAACAAACGCTCCTGAACCAGAGCTAGATGAGCAAGCCATCACCGCTTCGGGCGAACCACCAGAACAGCCTGAAGAAACTACCATTGTTTCGGCCGAGCCAGACCCACCCGAAGAAACTCCAACACTCGCGGATTTTCTGGGCCGGATTATTTGTACGCTTTGTCCGCGTTACTGCCCGCTTACGCACCCGCAATGCAGAAGAGCTAACAACTTGATTCGGGAAGCAACCGCAGAATTTCATGTGCTTTATGGTGAACAATCAAGACTTTCGTAGTCACAGTTATCGGCTCTATTTCTCTTTGGTATATCCCGCACACCGCATGATGTGCGGGATATATTCTACAACAATCGCTTTAGCGATGTAGTTTTTTGAACTGTAAATTAAAACACATGGGCGCTCAAACTATAGTTATAATCGAATCTTTTCCCTTGCCCACATGCCACTCGCCCAGCATGTGTAAATTCGTATGCAAAAGCGCAGCTGTCCACCGCGGACAACTGCGTTTTTTCGTTTTCTATCGCCCCCGCGCCCCTCCGTTGCTTTGATTCACCCAGAACAATTAAAACAACGGAGGTCAAAAATGAAAGAATACTACATTTATGTCAACGGCCAGCCCATCGTGGTTAGCTGTGAAGTTTATCGTGCCTATGTTTCCATGGCAGAACACGAGCGCTATCTTGAACGCAAAGACCGCGCCAACGGCCTGCTAACCGAAATGCCCAGCG
>Ga0123355_10001404_pt1 | contig 33591 bp, 21 predicted proteins | sample TergutEmb28metaG_3_FD_89872 | JGI IMG/M metagenome (GOLD analysis project Ga0123355, IMG submission 89872) | Embiratermes neotenicus P1 segment gut microbial communities from Petit-Saut dam, French Guiana - Emb289 P1 | ecosystem: Host-associated > Arthropoda: Insects > Digestive system > Gut ...
CACTGCGGCAGCAGACCAGATCTCCGCATTCCAGTTCAACTCTCATCAGGTGCAGACCACCAACCAAGCCAGACAATTACTCGCACAACGCATTACGCAACCACGCGTAACAACTGTATGACAGACGAAATAAATAGTAACATATGTGCTTTACTGCGACTGTCATTTCTCAATCCCGCAGTATCCCACACATGCTTTGCACGTTTGGGAAGACGTTTGAGGCGTTATGCCTCCAAGTTCTCCACTACAATAATGTCATGTACTACGCCGACGGGGAAGGAGGTTTCTTTATCTGAAAACTTGTTGGTTGCCGTTTGCAGCGGCTGGTTTGTGTGGAAACCTGAAGATGACACGGATCCCAGATGCAGAGTACATGAGAACGGCTCCGAGAGTTGTGTTGTTGAATGAGGGGGTGGGGCTGATGAACACAAACGCACTGCCACCCTGTTCAGGTCTGCATTTTCATCTGATATTACGTCGGTCTCCAATATATGCTGGCTGCAGTAAGCAGATCCGGAATCCCTGTGGCCACAGATCATATAAATCCGTGGCGATGGGTATGATGGGTAATGCGCGCTACCGTGGCTCGGCAAGCGCGTTCTTAACCAATTTTCGGTTCTAGCTGTTCAAGTTTCTCCCGGATGACCTGTTCCATGAAAGTGTTTGACAAGGCGCATGATTTGGCAGTGAATTTCAAAAGTCTTGGGGAAAACAATAATAAACCAAAGACAATTACGTCACTACAACAAGAGATTCGGTTTTCGTGGACCTCATAGATGCTAGCAACAACGACTTGTCCGGATAAACAACGTATGCTTGCGATTGTGTAAACTCTTAAATGCCGATACACTTTCACCGGATTAAAGTTCATGATTATAGAACAGTGCTTTCCTTGCAATCGTAAATAAGAAAATATATACATGCATACAATTGCACGCGCTCCTGTTTCTTCTTGTTTAGCTTTGGGAAGCCGTTAGGGATTTGGGGGAATGGTGTTATGCGAGTTTTCAAATACGAAGTAATGCAACAACTTGCGTAATTTGGGGTTTGTCCGCGGCGTAAATGATAATTGCGCTTTCGTGGATTTGTACCCAGCGTAGAGTCCCAGAAGAGTGCAGATTCTATGCATTAAACTTACGGTGTCAATCCGTCTAGTTGCGTTTCCTAAAAATCCCTTATTCTGGAAAGTTTTTAGTTCTTAACATAAAAAGTGTAGGCCTCGAGATCGGCTACATTACCGAAATAGACTACGTAGCGAATGCAGTGAAAAGAAACATTTGTGGTGAACCATCAGAACATTGCAGACCGATGACATGAAATTGTTTGGGTTAGTAATATACATACACCTCACATTTTATGTTTAAACCTTATCCTGCTAACGTGGAAAATATGGTGATAATTCCAGCAGATGGCAAATGGGATTTAACTCGGCATCTAAAGGGTTAACAGAACACCACATTAGAACATGAATTAAGTTATTTTGGCAAATATTTTAGTTGGAACACTGGGAAAAATGGCCAAACTGGCAGACCATCACTGTCTAATGTAAGGTCCAACAAGAAGATATTAGATAACTTTCAAGTGAGTCATTCCCATTGTGCTGTATACAATCACAATCACAAGCAGAGTAAAGTCAAACACAATGTTTTTTATTCACATAGCATATCTTAGGAACATCAACCTGATGATGGCCTGGGAAAAGGCCGAAACATGTTGTCCCTAAGATGCGCTATGTGAATAAAAAACACCTTAGCAATAAAACATTCAAAGTTTGTTTGAATTCACTATGCCTGTGTTTGTGAGGATATTGGATGTTTTTCAAAGATGCTATCTGGCCAGACACTTTATTTAGACATTGGACCTAAGTATATACAATTCTGTATGGAGAAAAATTACTGCATTCCATGATGGAACATGTAGCTTGGTGGAAAGATACCATACCTGAAGTTGGAGGCAGTATGTAAACAGTATCATGCCCCAGACATTAATATTTACCATTGTGAGAACCCTAAAAGCCATATGGAGAAGACTTACGGTTTTGTGCTACAGGACAAACTTGAACAAACTAAGACATACCTTATGGGTCATTCACACAGGACATTAAAGATCAAATTAAAAAATGTTTTCATAAAAATGATCGAACTTTCTTAATTTCAAAATCTTGCCATGTTCTGAATGTTGTATGCTTTCTTCTGGGTAATTCCCTGGCATCTGAATTTTATGCGCCAACATTTTCGAACACTCTGTCTGTTCCATCTTCATAGGTGGGTAGGTATGAAGAACATGTTTTCACAGGTGTGTGTATCTCACAAGTATGACAAGTTTAAAATTGCCTATTGGGTGTGTTTGTCAAAAATTTGTGAATTCATCTGGAAAAAGTGTTTGTTACCCAAAACATTATAAATGTTACAGCACCTAAGTTGGAGATTCTCTCATTTAAGTCTTTTGCTATCTGCAAACCTTTTCATTCCTTTTATTCACAAATGAGATTAAAGTATATAATTAAGCATACTGTAATTCTGAAATCTGAGATGCTTTTACACCAACTAGTGGTACTTAGAGAAAGTCACCCACTCAAACTGTGACTGAAGGTAAGCAGTTTTTTTATTTCCCCTGTTATATCCATTGTTTACTGATCTGACTGAGACAACCTTGCCAGCAAGTGATGACTGTCATCATGCTGACTATGATTCTGCACTGTCGCACATTTTAAGAGATTGCCTTTGCTTGCGGGATTAGCATGAAAGTCAAGGAAGAATTACTTATGGAATTTTTTATACTTTCACAGTGGTACAGTCAAGGTCCTCACACTACTCACATTTGTTGCCTGACAACCAAAAAGTGTTCTTGTACCTGTCAACCCATGAAGGTGAAACCACTACCTTCCCATGTCAGAGAACACTTAATACAAGTGACACAATGATGCTGTTCCACATCTCAGAAGAACAGAGACCTCAAGAATCACATATTTTGGGAAAACATGAGTAGGATACCCACCATGCAACTAATGCACTGTCTACTGAACTTGGTATAAAAGCCAACCAAGAAACTAGTGAAAAGAAAATTGCTGGTATCTTTAGCAGAAGAAACTTTACATACTTACTATAACCCCCCTCCAAAAAAAAAGAGCAAATGTTAACTCTTTATCACATACTACTAAGGAAAATTCCTTTAATGTGGGTGACACAAAGTTTAGTGGGCATCTTTCATACAAACCACAAGGTGAAATTCACCTCTGACTGGTTTGTACATAATAATAATAATCATTATTATTATTATTATTCCTAATAATAATAATAGTAATTCCAAAGTCACTATCACAAAGTCTAACAAGACTTAACTTGCACCCGAATACATACATACAACTGCAAAAATCTGTAATTCTAGGCACATGTTCAATTGTAAGAAACTTTTTAAACTACAAATAAGACCACCCAGCCTAATCCTGTTGATTACTACATCCCAGGATAGGTGAATATTTCCCAGCCTAAGCCGAGAAGTGAAAAATTCAATAATAATAATAACAGCTCATCTGTGAATTCTGTAATTGATTCCTTCTTCTTTTACATTAACCAAAGTACTGACAAGTCTCATATCTTCTGTTGTTCTCTCATGGGTTTTACTGGCCAGTGTTCTTGTACAAAATTTTCTTTAGCCCCAAGAGTGATTTTATTATAACTACTCACCCTGTTTTGAAAGGCAACAACTGTTTCTGAACCTATACAAATTATCACCAAAGCTTTCTGGCAACTATAATTTACTTAAAATATTTCTGGTACATATAACATACAACAAATAGGTAAATGAACATAAGATCTGAAACATTTGTAAAAACACTTACACTGCATCCCTTTCAAACAGACAAGAGGGCTGGACAATGCATCACCACTACTAAAAACCTGCAGTGCAAACGACACATTTTTGGTCGATACCACAAATCATATCCAAATAAAGACAAAGATTACTACAATGGATGAACTATAGGATGTATAGTGATGCTACATTAGTAGTGGAAATTTCCGAGACAAGAATAAGATGCTAACTTGAAAAGAATTGCAAGATAGTGTCCTATTTGTAGAGATATCCTGGAATTTACCTGGAACTGAGGACACACATGAAAATCCTCAGTCTGGTGTAACTAGATGCCTCCTACACATGTAATAAATGTTTCAGGGCATATGCATATCCTCTTTGTGGTAAAATGAAGTTCAATGAGAACAAGACTTCCCAGATGGGTACCTTATTCAAAACTATTTTACTCCCAAAATTAAGTGTAAAATCATGTAACTGGTCAAGTGGAGACATCATATGTATCCAATTCAATTCCCTCAATTGCACTTACACAAAATAAAAATCATAATGCTTAGAAATCCATAGGAAGTGTTTTCATCTTCCAGAGGGAGACACAAATTGGCCCGAGAGATCAATTCCCTAACTACTCAGTCCCACATAATATATCACACCAATCCAAAATATATTCACTTCCATTGTCGTCTATTTTTGCCTGTACGCCAGCACTGAATATGCTCTGTTAAACAACTGGATGTTGACAAGGTAGTACTAAATCAGAATTATAATTAATATTAAATGTACAATACTGATTTCAATATTTGTAGAAGACAAATCTGGTATGTAGGCTATTTCAGTGCTTGTGCAGATGGAGCAATTAGCAATGGAATATATCCTGCTCACATTAGAAAAGGAAATCTCACTTATGGAAGACACATCTCTTGAATGTGGAAGGCGCTGTCATTGTGTTATGCATACAACCGTGAACAGGTGATGACAGGTGCTCTCTACAGAGATATATAGAAAATTAATGACCTGTAAGCGCATAAGTATTCAACACACACAATCTTCAGGAATTAAAACATGTACTGTGCTTTCCTAGATAGGCAGCACCATAATCTTGACATTCATCATTATTAGAACCATCTTTACCTTTAAAGCATATACGAAACATAACACACCAAAAGGATCAGTTATTATGCAATATTTATTTATTTATACTATGTGTATATACTTAATCACACAAAATATATTTCAGGCACACATTTTAACATATAGTAATTACTATGTACAAATATCTTTAAAACAATATTCTTTAAAAATGTATTCCGTGGCTCCTCAAATACATCAGGAACAACTGCACAGTATTCTAATCTCTGCCCTGCTTTGGTTATTATTTACAATTGAGGGTAGATGCCCATAATCTACTGTACACTATGTAGAGTTCGATGTGCACTCTGCAAATGAGTATAACAAAGTTCAAAATCTTCCAACCAATGAAACCAAAAAGGTCTTCAAGATAACCAAACTTAACAAGCTGTTGTATTTATTCTGAACAGCTGAGCCTTGTCGAGGGAGCAACTAGGTCATTGATAGTCGAATTGTGCCTGGTTCTTCTCGACCCCTCACTATCATTATCTGCACTCGGATTCACTGAATGTGAAAGTGCCACAGTTTTATAAAAGTCTATCGTTGCATACCCTTCTGAGGCTCGACTTGGAGAGTCTGGTGAAAGAGAGAGGGTGGAAGGAGGAACAGAACCAACGGGAGATTTAGGCTGCTGTGGAGAGTTACTGTTACCTATCACTAAGTCTGTTTTATTTTTGTCTAGGTCTAGTTCAATGTAATTCACTGTCTGTACCACTCCGGGAGGAGGCACTTCAATTTCACCTGGTTCTATGTTGGCATAACAACGGCGAGATTCTTCTAATTTCCACTCTTCCTGACGCTTGCCAAAACAAGGCAATGGTGGTTTAGGCCAGATGGTGGTGGACGGTTTATCCACAGCTGATGGAACACCATTTTCTGGACCAGGGATGACATTCATATACAGATGACAACGTTGGACATCATTCTTCAGTTGAAGATGGACATACGACGATTCTCCATCAAGGCTGCATGTTCGGGATGATGGTTCTACTCCTGTGCTGAGATCTACATTCATGTAAGATGATGAAGAATATGCCTGGGTACAAGATGTGTTATCATCAACACTGTTTATTGTGATGCCATCACCACTCCCCACTCTCTGCTGGCATGCAGACTTGTTTCCGTCAGATGGAACAACAGCTGACCCATGAATTGTCTCACTATTGAGGCATGGCTGCCATGTTCTCAGAGGCTGCGGCTGTTGAGCACATCTTGCAGGTGGCTCTGCTTGTGATACTGGAGTTGTAGTTGTTGTGGCTGTGGTCATGGTGGTAGTAGTAGTAGCAGCAACAGCAACAGTAGTAGTAATAGTAGTAGTAGAAGTCAGAGTAGTAATAACAGTAGGAGCAGCCATGATAGAAGTACAGGTTGTTGCTGCCAAAAACAACTCCCCATTGGCATAATATGGAACTGAATTATTGATGCTAGTTACAGGCAGAACCGGAAGAACAGGAGGAATGCCAACAGGTGGTGGGGATGGGGAAGCAGTCTGCGGACTCAAGGGACCATTGCTACTACTTCCAACACTGCCCAATCTTGCTGACCCTCCTCCATTCTGGGACGAGAAACGGATGCTAGTTGGAACATTACCTCTAAAACCTGGCCTCGATGTGGGCTCAAAATAGGTAGTATCTCCACCAATACTTGACCGAGAAGCTACAGCTGGACCTTGGGGTGAAAATGCTGGGAATTCTTGAGAGACAGCATCTTCACCAGCATTGTTTCTGACTTGAATATGTGTTTGTAGCAAGTTGAACAACTGTTCAGCTCGTTGGCAACTGAAAGCATAAATGCCAGGGCCTGTCGGGCAACGCCGTCCACATTCAAAACTAAATAACTCTGCATCAAATCCATATCGTCTGAGACACCGTAACGGCCATTTAACTGGATCTTGCTGATTCTGGTAGAGGACTAGATCAGTTTCAGTTATCTCCAATTTTCCAGGATTTAACAAATTGCCCATTTCATCCAAATTCATCACCTGGTTAATAAAACAATTTTAGTTAGAAAGTAACAGAACTGAGAAATACCATTTTCAACTGCCTGTCAAAAAAAAGTCTCTCTACCTGGAAGATATTTGGGTGGAGATCATTAATATCCGTCTTGCTGAACACACACCCCATCGCTTTGCAACCTAAAACAAGAATATCGATCAAAATAAAAATTTGGCATTCCCTTCGTACTATAAACATTAAATTGATATAGCACTAATGTAACTTACGATGAAAGTGGAAATGCCCCTTTTCTAATAAAATGTTTAATAATGCATCTATATACAATTGTATAACACACCTACAGCCAACACAAATTTCTCAATTTGAACACATCAATGTTTGCATATTCGATCCATATCCACGTTTACTGCATACTTCAACCAGATATTCAATGACGCACAAACAACACTACCAACAACAAACTGAACAAAGATGGTAGCCAATTACACGCAACCAATCACATCTCCGGAGTATCATCTGTCAAACAGCTGTAAACAATTAGGAGAAACTGAACTTCAACGCTTCGACCACGGAATAACTCTCTACTTGCACGAAACGAGCGAACGATTAGCAGAGTCACCAATACAACTGGCATAAATTTCTCAAAATGTAATGTAAGTCACATATGCAGTAAATACCAGGTTAAAAAAAGGTCTTGGTTATAATTCTTCCGCTTGGTATTTTAGTGTGCCTTGAAATCAAGATACAAGGAAATTTCTAGACCTATATTCTTTACCTATCAAATTTGAAATATTGCATACACATATGTGGAATTGTTCCTGCACAGACGGGCAGCTGCTGTAATATTACATGGTTTTCACAATAATTTACAATAGTTTTTATATCCAACCCGTGTGCGTTATGGCACTTGTCCTTGCAGTATTAAATACTACAATATTTTAAAAGGGATTTAATACAAACATTTTTTAGCATGTCTTGTATTGGTTTTAGTTCCTTTCTCTATTTTGAGACATATTCTTAACTAAATGTACTCACGACATACGAACAAAGGGATTATGTTTTAACAACTTCTGATTATTTTTATAGGGCTGACAACCGTGTTATTGAATACACTGAGGACGACGAAAAAGTTTACGGCACGGGTCGTAGAAGACTGTACGGTTATTTGAAACGCCTTGCGATGTTTGGTAATCCGTGATTCTATGTGAGACGTGCGGTATAGACATGCGAAACTTACACGAGAACCATGGCAAATTATGGGCGTGGTGATAGAAGGCTTGGCTAAGTCGAAATGAGTTTATCATTAATATACAAATCGTGCAATAACAAGATAAATTAGTATTTGCGTTTTACCGAAGTTATCCGTATTGTTGCAAGCGGATTATGTTTTGGTTTTCAAAAACCATGCTTTCTTAACTGTCACGCTTCGTGCATGACTACTAGTGGATGCTATACGGTTGTGGTTTGTTAAGAATCACTCGCGTACTTGTCAGGCAATCACGGATGCGTTGTTATAAGTGTTGCAGGCCCCCGCTATCGTTTGAGACCTACGAAAAACAAACATGTCAGAATGACTAGGTTTTAGGAATGGAATTATCGAAAATATTAACGGATTTAGTGAGACAGCACTCTGTACCAAATGGGCAATAAAATGTGTTTGGTGTGGAACAAATCACGGGACCATGGTGTCAGCGATTTGAATCCTAGCCAGCATTGCTCATGCACTAAAAACCTCAATAACATTGTCTACACATTCACATGGCTGTTGTCTTTTTATTCGATTGAATTGATGAGCCTAGAATCAACCTAGGCCTGTCGATGATTCGTCGGTGACACATCGTAACGAAAATGACGTGATGTTAGACGACTCAAATTTTAGTATCCATCATTCCTCACCCGTAAACACGTATCACACATTGGTCATTTACGGATGTGGGTTTCCTGACAGCCACCGCCCACGTGTACGGAATGTATCTACCAAATCGTACGTTTCTGTGACGACGCATTGCTGGGGTTGCCGTCAATGGCCCATCATGGATCATACAAAAATTGCTCTGTTGGGATTCGTTGGCTATGCTCAAGGTTAAGAGAATGGCGGAAAGTATGCGGAAGCCAAGGCGTACTAGAGGCACTGTTGCTTATAACGGTCGGAGGTATTTCGGCTGGGGTGTTCTTGTCGTTGGAGCAGCCTGTGGATTAATTTTTCAGTATGAAAATTTTTATACCTACGATTAATTTTTCTCAGTGAATGTTTCCTATGAGTTTTTTTGTCAACATAACCTGTATCAGGAAATATTAGTGTGATGTGGAATAAAATTCCCCTGTGTACAGATTACGTGTAATCTAGGAGCTGGAAAGTCGGATGATTTGTTCTGTTGTTAGCCGTCTGACGTGACAGAGAATAGTATGTATTTACTTTTAATATAGTCCTTATAGCATAAGAATGCAGAACGTCCTCGGCTTAGTGTAAACCAACACAAATATACGTGGTTCGTACTGCGTTTATATTCATACAGTCACATCTGCCCTTTATTGGTCGAAATATGACCAGCTGCTCGTTCAGTTTATTTTGCTTGAGAATCTGTACTGTAATATGACTAAGTGTAGGACGTACTTACGGTTTATTTGTCTTATTTCCACTCTTTTTATTGCTTACGGCATTTTCTGCGGCAAGTCACTGTATAGTATCAATGTTTTAAGATTAAAAAAAAATTAATTACTGGATCTGGAAGTAAGTAATCATGTAGGAAACAATTTTGGAGAAAAATTAATTACTGGATCTGGAAGTAAGTAATCATGTAGGAAACAATTTTGGAGAACTCAGTATTGTAATTGTATATTTGCAATATATTTTTTCATTATTATGCTTTGTTATCAGTAATAAGGAACATTATGTTCGAAATGTAGGTGTCCATGGAAGAAATACTGGATATGGTTGAATCCATCTTCTGGTATCTCTTCTTGCACTTTATCAAAATAGCAATCGTGATGTGGGTCTGAAAGTTTTCAATAGCTTACCAGCTTATATAAAGGATAAACAACATGATGTCAGTGAATATGAACAACTTGTAAGAAATTTTCTTTATTCTAATACTTTCTATGCATTAGAGGAACGCTTCTATTATAATGAAACCCAATTACCAAAGTAATAAATATGCTAATAATTTCACTTATGTGGTTCTGTACATGTGCTGTATTTTTAAGTATTTTATATAATAATTACTTTGCTTTGTAATTATTGCTTAATTTATCACTTTGATATTTGTTCTGTCAACCTTTGTGCGTGTTCTATATGACAGTGCTGTATGATTTTAGCATTGTTACTCATGGACTAATTCTATATCCTTTGGTTCTGTTGTTGTACCTTCTGTGGATCACTGGAATTATGAATAAGCAAGAATGAGAACAGACTTGAAATGAGGACCTACACTGATTGTGGTCACATTTCATCTGATATATTGCCATATGGTGTATGCTGGTGTGAACTGCATATTGTGTCATATTTTATTTTTGCAAGTCCTTGGCAACTTGAATTGTATGAAGTTTTTTTCTCCTCCAGTTTCACTGGTGCATCTCAGCCACTCAGGCAGCTCATATATGAAGGGAAGTTTGCGGCAACTGAAGAGGAACTGGATAGGAAAGCTTTAATGTCACTTGTACCAAAGAAAAGTGGAGAAACAATTGAAAAGCAATTCAAAGAATCGAAGGATCCAAGATCTTACTGACATGGTTTCTGTTTTAAACAGTTTTCGGATTTGTTAGTGTACTAATTATGTGCAAAGGATGAGTTGTGAAAGTAAAGTAACTGCATTGCATTTTAATAATAATACACAATGGAACGAGCTAATAATGATGATTTCAAACCAAGCACAGACAATTCCCATTTTCGTCGTAAAACAAGAAACAAACTTTCCAGCAAACATCGAGTGAAGCTTCAGTGCAAAAAAGACCATGATGTTGAAGTTCTTTTTAGTCCTGTGTCTCACTGTTTTAAAAGGTATTTAATTGTTTTGTATTTCTTTGTGTAGTTATTCTATTCAGTAGGTGGGAGAAAGTCATAGGCATTATCCATCCGTATAGTATCTGATTTAAATTTTCACCCTTTTGCGAGACATTATAGTTAAAAATTAAAGACCTCTGTGTGTTAAAAGTGGGATAAGTATTCCTTGAATAATTGGCTAATATAGAATAACACGTGTGGAGCCACATTTTTTTCAGTTTCATGGCAAGTTAGGGATATGTAAGGACCAATATATTAACCAACATATGCACTTATACAAATCATGACTTAACCAAATTCCTACATGTTTGGCACTGTGGTGCCTTCTACACAGAGTCTTCTAGAACAACAGAATACAAGGCCAGCATGCTAGTCTGTGTATTGCATCACCATCACTGAAATTACTAAAATATTAAAATTCTAAAATACATAAAAGTTGACAAGCATCAAATTACAGTGTTGTGACATTAAAATTATGTGATAGTGAGCCACTTGCAACAGTTTGTGTTCTGTATGCAGTATGCATACAAACATCTGTCTCGATCTACATTATCTGAAGAGATCTTGTCAAGATGGAGTGTGTGAAGTGTGTTATGTCGCTGGTATATTGCTTGTAAGAATATGCCTGGTATGAATGAACAACAAAAATGTTCAAGAATGTCCAAGTGCTGCATAGACAGTTGTATTGTCACTGAATTGAAATTTGTATTACTGCTGGAAGAATGTGTTTTTTTGAATAGCTAAGGTCCATACTTTAGCTTAAAGGTAAAGGCTTGTGCACATCCTGAAGGCATATGGGGGAGTGGGGTATAGTTCCATTTGTTCATAACCTTTGCACTGGTTGGAGGTTAATGGCCAGCTTAACTTCCTAGCCGTTTTACTTCCATGGAAAGTTCTGCCATTACCCACTGAATAGCAGGCTGGAGGGGGGTGGGGGGGCCAGAGCTGGCCTGGAAGATTTGGGGAAGGGAAAAATCTTCTGCTGCTGTACCCAACCTACTGACCCTCCTTCATCACAGAAAATATCAGGGGTGGGGAGATGACAGGGAAGATACGTCAAATCGAAGTTACAGAAGACAGCCTCCTGTATTGTCGTCAAATCACTTGATGTTCGCCAGAGCACACACATTTACATCATGCTCACTGCCTTGATATCTCCAAAAGAGTCACGTGGATAATGTTTTCTTGTCTTTCTTTAATCACACGTTACCAAGATTCCAAGTCAGGCCAGTATTGCCTGACTGCAGGGTTGAAGCTGACTGGCTAAAATGTGCTGTGCCACTAAATAAAGTTACTTTGTTGGCTAGCTGACATCCATTCTGTCACACAATTCCCTGCACCCACTCTCCTCGCACCGCCTACCAGCAGCAGCAGTTGCTATGCAGAGGGTCGAAGGCAGGAGTTCGCAGAGTGAGCAGAACAGATGTTGACTTGCTGATTAAAACCATTACAAGAAAAATATTTATGTGAATTTGAAATAAAACCTCTACATCTCAGGGAAGCCTGTTCCCGGAATCGAACCTGGAACGGGCGGCTTCACTGCTTCTGGAAGCTGAACCCCAGTTCCTCACTCATCCTGTCTAGAACTGACACTGTGCTGTTCTGGTTGTTTGTATTTTGTCATTGTTATTAATAAGAAATTAATGTGGCTTGCTCACACATGGATTTATGTGGTTTGCTACTGGAAAAACTTGGATGCCCCTGCTCTAAGGGTTTTTTTTAATGGTGGGTAATTCATTATAAGAATATTACATTGGTTGTCCATTGCATGAGATGTATTTGAAGTATACATTTTTACTTTGGGTTTTATGATGTTAGTTTTGCCTGCTTACAGAAGCAGAGCCAACTTTCAAAACTTGTGTATCAACCGTACATCGAACAAAGGACAGTGTGGCCAATGTTGCTGTTTTGCTGTTGATGCTGCTGAGGCTGTTGCCACTTCTGCTGCTGCTGTTTTTGTTGTTAAATATTATGTCTCATGACCAGTTATCATCCTATATGCACACTGGATGTTGATTTGTCTGTACTTTGGTTTACATTGTTACAAACCACATGAGCGGATTTTGATTTGTGGAAGGAGAAGGGATTATTTTCTTAATCATCATGTCCTTACCAGCTCTAGGGCAACCTGAGTGATTTCCAAGGTTAACAATGCATGGAGCTGTACCTGTTCATCCATTGGGTTTTTTTTTTTTTTTTTTTTTTTGTTTTTTTTTTTTTTTTTTTTTAATTTTCGTGGTGTTGGATTTTGTCATTTTTTTGGTTTTTTTTTTTTTTTTTTTTTTGGTTTATGTTATGATGTATCTGAAACTGCGTAGCATTGAATGGTAGGATGATTGATAGCTTGGTGGAAGGTATTTGGAAGTGATCATGGCCTAATGAATGTACTACCCTCTGATTTTCCTGAAGGGACTGAGGAAAACCATGAGTACCTGGTTATTGTCACCTGTGTCCAAAATGGATACCATCCAAATGTAAATGTGGAATGTTAGTACTCCACAAGGTACATACTGGTACGGAAAGAACAAAGTGTTTGTTGGTGTGTCTGTGTGTGTTTCTGAATATGTGTCATCGGAATAGAGGATAAAGTAATGTGAATTTTTTTTTTTAATATTTTAATAAAGGAAATAAAAGAAAAGAAAATAATGTGAAAATACTTAACTCATATAAGGTGTAAGGTTCTCACAGTGGTGACTATTAAAATTATGATCTTCTAGGACGTGGCACAGTAGAGCATGACAGCCATGTGCCACTGTTCCAGAGGAACTTACTGTCCTTGTTGTCATGTTAGAAGTTGCTTCTTCAGAACAGGATGTTACATTACAAATAGAAACAAAATTATATTAATTGAACTATACACAATTCAGGAAACAGTTGCTACCATTCATTTCAAAATCTTTTTCTGTCCTATTCCCTACATAATAATGAAATGTGAAAGATGTTCATTAAGTAAGTTTCCATAGGTTATGAGAATTAAATTAGAAGACATTACAATGTGAAATGCAGCTTATTTATTCCTCTGTATTATCATTATATTTCATTGTATTCCCATTGCACTTGATGTGCTGCTTTTATGTTGGGCACTTGGTAACCTAAATATTTTTTCAGTGCTCCAAAATCATTGTGGCTATCTGTTTGACAGTTCTTTGAATTACACCACACACTTTGCAGGACCAGGTTTCCAATGTAATTAATGTTGCATGTCAACTTGTACCATGAATTAATTATCTTCAGGAGTTTTCTGTGAGGAGGTCTTATGTAAGAAATGGATACAGAAGTTACATTTGTATGTGTATTAGATGCTATTCCTTCTTCCAGGCATTTATTTTTGTTTATTTGTGCAGAAAAGCATCAACATTTGTGGCAAATACTGTCAACGCTGTTTGTGGTGAAGAAGATAATGTTGCTAAGTCAAATAATAGTGACCCAGTAAAAAGCTGTATACCTGAAGTGAGTAAGCAAACTGTAACTACTGGTAATACGTACAACCAGAACAGTGAAGAGACTGTAAATGCTACAGTGTGTTTCAATTCGGAATCAGCATCAGAAACCAGTAAGAAGTTAAATTACAGTTTAAGTAACTCTTCGTTGGCCAGTAGTTCTGTCAGAGTAACCCAAGTTGCTGATGCTGAAGGAGAGGCAGCTTCTGCAAAGAAAGATTGTTTACAAGAATTTAGAAATGTAACAAAGCGTGGCCATGGCCTCACAGAAGCCAGTAATGATGATGCTTCTAATGAAAGTCAATGTATGCCATTGGTCAAGTTAAATGGTATTGAAACAGCAAGTGCATTAGATTGTTTGAATGACATTCATATCTCTTGTGAAGGTGGTACAAGGAGACACTACAAGTGTCCATTGTGTTGGAAAATATTTGAGAAGAACAACTCATTGGTTTTGCACATGAAAGTATGTGCAGCACGGCACAATGTAACAACACGACAACTTCTCAGTGCACTTGAACTGCAGGACAGGCAAGCTGCAGAAAGAGAAGCTTTGGGTCTTCCAGACATACCAAGCACTTATACAGCAAAGAAATCTTCTAAAAAGGTGAGTTAAATATGTATCATTTACCTGTATACTTTATACCATAGATCCACAAATTTCCCAAAAATGTAGGAGGTACCTCAAAAGGGTGATAGAGAGCTAGTACCATGTTGAGGAAACATGTCTGATACACCACCATACAAAATATGTTGCATGGGCAATGTAGTGACAGGGATTTGTGCAGTCCTGCTTTGTACAGTGTAATTTCATGCAGTAAAATGTGCATTTGCATTTTTCACTTTGTAGGTTGTAATGCCATGATGACACATTTATGAAATGAGATTTGGTGTACCTTGATATGCTTCGTGTATTCTGAAAGCTGTGCTTATAAAGTTATAGCAAGAGAGTTGTTACTTTTTTGCCCTATTTATAAGGACTTTACCTATTAGGTCTAACCCAAAGGTTCGTAACTGCATTTACAAGAGTCTGCCACCTGTCCCTATTCTGAGCCAAATCAGTCCAGCCCATACCTTCCCATCTTACTTCTTGAATATACATTTGAATATTATCCTGCCATCTATTCCTGCATCTTACAAGTGTTCTTCTTCCTTCAGGTTTCCCCACCAAAACCCTATATGTCCGTCTCCTCTTACCCATACGTTACATGTCCCACCCATCTCATTCTGCATGCTTTGATCACCTGAGTAATATTTTTTTGAGGAGTACAGATCATTAAGCTGCTCATTATTTAGTCTTTTCCACTCCCCTGTTACCTCAACACTCTTAGGCCCAAATATCATCCTCAGCACCCTATTCTTGAACACCCTCAGTCTACATTCCTCCGGCAATGTGTGCGACCAAGTTTCACACCCATACAAAATAACAGGCAAAATTATAATTCTGTATATCTTAATCTTTTTATTTTTGTCTAGCAGACTGGAAGACAAAAAATTCCCTGACTTCAGTCTGCTATTAATTTCTTCCTGAATGGAATTTTGATATGTGATGTTCCCAATTATTTGAACTGTTCCACCATTTCAAATGATTTGTTATCTGTCTTTATATTGTGATTTTGTCCTGAATTGTAATCGTGAGACATGTTCATGTACTCAGTTTTCTCAGCATTTACTTCTAAATCAATTTCTTTACTAGCAACTACTAAAGCTTCTGTGTTTCCAAGTCCCAAAACTTAGGTGAAGGTTTTAGATTTTTGTGAAATGTGATTTTTGTAGGTGGTGAACATAAAGGGTGCTGTCTTCTGGAATGTAATGCCTTGCATCTTGAAGATGGAGGCACCAGGTTGCTCCAAAATACTGGTATCTGTTTACTCCTAACTGCACTTTGTCATTTCTCAGATGACTGTAATCTTTACAAGTCTGTGAGTGAAGTCTTTAAGGGTTATGAGGTCATTTTACAATAGAAATATTTTAATGCAAAATACTGAAATTTTTAATAGCTATGATGGGAGGTTGAAGGCAACATATTTTGTGGTAATTTTACTGAATGGCAAGGATTGATTTTGTATTCTGTCCTGCACTGGTAACTTTTACTATGTTCAACAGTAGTAATGTTTTTAGAGAATTATACCACAAAGTGGACCAAATCAGAACAACATAGTCAGTGAGGAAAAGCTCATGAAGTCTAGCTTTTGAATAGAGACAGTGTAATGGGAAAGTGAGGAACATGGGGTTTTAATTTGTCTGTGTGTGACAGTAATGTAATAACATCTGTATTGTTCTTCTGGCTGAGCATTGCATTTTTTCTATATATAGTGAAACTCCCCAAAGACATTTCAGGGAGAGGGAAAATGCAATAAATTATACTTAATAAGAGGGAAAACATTTCAAAAGGGTAAGCATGAATATTATATTTTGTAAATGTGTACTGGAATTGACATTCCATTTACTAGAATATTATTTTATGTAAATTCCACATTAAATGATTCAGTTTCATCATCAAACCACATTTCAAGTCTCCTGTGGTGATTCTGATTTCTGAGCACAAGATTATTTTACAAGCACAACTGGCAGATGAAGAGCTGATTCTTGCCAGAATTATTCCATAAATGTTGGTTATACCTCACTATATTTTGCTGTTTTCACCTTTTTCCAGCCCAGCTATTCACTTGCAGGTTGAGTACTGGTTTGTATATTTAAGTTAACAGAAATGAAAGTTTTCATGAGATTTGTATACAAGGAGGATTTTAAGTGGCATCCATGAGATTTTAACTTACATTCTGTGTGTGTTTTTTATGTAATATTTAGTAATGAGTGGCTCCACAAAATGAAATGTGCACATTAATATATAGTTTGAAGTGAACATAAGAAGTAGAAATTTTGCACACTGAACACTTCAGATTATTGAAATTAAAGTAAAACATTTACATTCACAACACACTGTATTAAAAACCCATGTTTTTTTATTTTTATTTTTACGTGCTCCATGATGTGCCAGTGTGAAACCCATGTTTGGAAATTGGTGGCAGCACAATTGGAATGTGACTTTATTTCCCACCATGTTTTCATGGTATTGACTTATCTGCACTTCTAATCTAGGGCAGAAAGAACCTTCCAGATTATGCTATATGAAGTGAGAGCAGTATTTCATAATTCTATTTTGGGCAAAATTTGAATGAATGAGAAATTGTTTTAGTCTTTGATGCAAAAATGTAGTAAGGAGTGAAGAACTTGTTGATTGTAAAATTGTCATGTTTATGCAGGAAGTCCTTTTGAGCAGGAAATGTATTACAGGGGCAACATATGTGTTAATCACTGGGAAAATTTGGTACAAAATTATTCTGGCTTCTGAAACAGATGAAAGTTCATAAATGGGGACATCTTAAGTGGGTTTCACTGCAATACCATTATTCCTGAATTAAAATCTGGTCACCAGCTTGTTGTACTCTGAGAATGAAAATTCACTGTTCCCAGACATTCAAGATTAGCTCTTAAGTCATTCTTAGTCCAGAAATTTGTTGGGTGAACACTGGAGACTTACACAGCAACGGAATGTGTGCATTACAGGTTCCTGTGATAGAATGTTTCTGTTAATTTTTTGTGTAATAATTCTTGGGGGAGGGGAATCACCAGCATCTGCATAATAGTGTACATAGAATGTATTTCTTATTGTCAAAATTACCATGAACTAGTATAACATTATTTGCAAAGGATGTAATAATTAAAATGCAAACAGTACAATCATCTGCTAAAGGCTAACTTTTCTACTCTCTTGATATCTGCTGTCAGAACATATAATAATTATTTTTCTCCTTGTGTCTAAAGATGTCGGGTATAAATAAGATGGGATGGTGAGGACCAGATTTATCTGGCTAATGTAGGGACCAATGGCAGGCTGTTTTGAACACAGCAGTGAACCTTAAAGGTTCCATGAAATGTGGAGAATTTTCTAACTTACTAAGATCTCTGATGCACGGAGTTAGACTAATGCTACGTAGAGCAAGGCATCAAGTGTGGTTGCAGGTGGCTGTTAGTTACCAGTTTTTGTCCTTTGCCATCTGCTAACAAGGCAGTAAATAAATGTAGAATATTTTTTGGTAGATGTGAAGTATACTGTTCTTTGGCTTTAATTTATGTATGAATTGTTAGAATTCATATGTAAATGAGGAACTGGCATGGCATTTTGCTGTCTTACTCTAGTAACATTCCAGTGGTGTCATTAGTCACTGACTAAATTTCAAGTGCTGTGATGTGTGAGTAGTTTTCAATGTAGAAACTGTAAAAAAAGAAAAAGTTTTCACCAGTGATATGCTAGAGGATCATTTTTATGCATGGCTGAGCTGTATGAGAAGTCCTTTCTGCTGGTGTTACAAAATTACCTATTGGCAAGCAATGATGTAGATTTGAATGTTTGCACAATCCTACTACATGTGCAGTTTATTGCTTCAGAGTGGCAATGACAGTAATCTGCAGCTTGCACTGGCTTTGTCAGCTTCATTACAAGAGGCAGAAGACCGTGAGCAGCTTGAACAGGATGAATGCTTGCTGGAAGGTGGTCTTGGTAATGAGGTTGTGGAACAACAGAAGCTTTTGTGGGAGAAGTTTGGCTTCAGATCACATCCATCCATACTGGCTCCCTCCAATTCACGACAAAAATCTGGTAAGCTATGTGATAATCACGTTTAGCTTTCTGTTTAATGGCATTACCTAGCGACATGTTTGGATTATGTAAGGGGACATTATTAGTACACATAGAATTTATGTATGAAATGTTGTCTGTAAGTTAACAGGTATTACAGACACGGTAGTGATGTCACATGTATGCTATATTCGTGTGAACATACTCCATATTTTTGTAATGGGGGCTTCTTAGAAAGAACATAAATGGACATAGTTTATTGATTAGAGTGCTTGCCAACAGGCGTAACCTATACCAAGTGAGCACTTTGTGCACAAAAAAATTAGGTTATAACAAAGTACCTTAGGATTATGACTTACAGAAGAAAGGTAGGCTCCAAGGAAACGGCATTTCTCTTCAAGACGTCAACAATAAAGTATGGAATTAACTCTTGGGATTAGGGTACAGAGAGATGTAAAGGTGTCTGGATGTTTCAGCAAACATTGTACTTTCCATAATCAGGGTGCATGAGTGTGTGGGTTATATATCTGAATGTGGGGGAGGATTTGATGGAGGGGTTGGAGTTCAGACCACTAGGGGTAGTAGCACCAGCACTGGCGCCAGCAGCAGGAAATGAATAATAATAATAATAATAATAATAATAATAATGTAATTCCACATGCAGATCTGGGTACAAATCATATTCAGAACTCTGAATGAGTCCAGGGTCTTACCAAATAATTCCTAATTCCCAAGCTGCTAATTCCTTTTGTGGAGTATGTGTTAAGAGACTATTTTGCTTAATTTGTCGGATTCACATACTGTCTGCTTTAGTATGTTATCTGTCATTGTTTAAGCTTGCAAGAGCAGGACTGTTAGTACAGCACTGATGAGGAGAACAAAGGAAGAGAGAGAAACACTTATAACAGAGAAGGTTGCAATTATTCTCATGGGAGAGGATGGCAGACCAGTTTGCACAGCATTGAACATCTCTCACAACACTCACTCAGTAGATGGCTGTCTTGATCCAACTGAAAATTTGCGGAAGTACCAAAATGAGGCAAGTGCAGAGACTCTAAAAGTTTTGCTTGTGTCTCTCTCCTGTATCGCTACACATTTCATCCTTGTTGATAATGACATTTCCTGTGTTTCTTTCCAACCAAAATCAGTCTCAAGAGTCACAGGATGCAAGACTGTAGGTTGCTACACTGCTACCAAATTTTTGGCAGAACCTCCTCCTGTCCCCTTTTTTCTGGTTTTATCCTGAAGGTGGAGCAGCAGTTCTTTCATAATGTTGGTACCCATCTGCTCTGCTACATGACATATTGCAGATGACAAGAGTCCTTGTGCACATTGTTTTGCGAAACTAAAGTTTCACGTTTGTGTAGAATGATTCTTTCTGATGTCAGCAGACAGGTTGACTCTTGACTGATATGAGCAGTGCATATAATGCTTGCTGGTTCATTACCTATTACATTGTATTTAAAAAAATCGTCCCATTTCCCATGGACAGGTCTTTATCTTGTCCTTTTCTTGGTGGATCTTTTAAGTGTAAACGTTTTTCTGTTCATTTACCCGCACTGAAAACAACACAGAGACATCAGGCAGCTCCGTTTCTGCGAAGACATATAGAGTTTTATATTTTTAAATTGTAGCATCTTGCATCTTGCTCTTCATGAAGAGTTGTGTTGAATATTTTATTTGTCAACAATCTCAGACAGCATTTTTTACAGTATCTTTTAATTTGACCATAATGATGGTTTAGCACAAAAATTTAATTGTTCCAGAGGGCAGGTGTCTTTTTGTTCCTGCATTAAAAATGTTATTTCACAGCCATTAAGGCTAATCCTTTAGTACCAAGAGTCTCCTTATTAGATGCACATTGTGATGCTGAGAACACCAAACATCACAAAAGCTGTTGTCCAAGAACGTGCACTGTAATGGGCAGCCATTTAAATCTCACAACTTTGCAGGGTACACTGGGCACTTAATTTTGGCGTCAGAGGTTTTTTTTTTTAAATTTTATTTTATGATGCCATGCATGTGGTATGTGGGTACCACCATTTTGAAAGAATATACTTTCTTCATCTTCAGAATGTTCCTTGAGACTATATGGTAGAGGTATTTCAGGTTTTTCATTGGTGGGCCATATGATCAAAAATGCATTTATATGGGCTATATTAATATTTTGTTGATAATATTGTGGAAGTATAGCTTGTTAACTCTTCAGAAATATGTTTTTATTAGAATTATTGAACATTTTAATTCCCTTATACTGGCAGCTGTCAGTTACAGTGGTAGTGATTGGCAGGTGGTTAGGCCTTACTGGCCTACTAGTGCATATGTTGTACCTAATTAGGTAATAGATCTCTTGCTAAAAATATTAGGCAGGCTGCAGACTGGGTCAGTGGAGCTAGTTGTTGGAAGTCGTGTCTGTATGGTGTCCATAACCTAAAGGGCCACAGTATTGTGAGTAATTAGTTATTTGTGTTTAACTTAAATCCATTGACATTTGTATATTTTGTTTCATTCACAGTCATGCTTATTGTGGAATATGGCCTCAGTTTCATGCTCGGGAAAGGAACTTGTATCTTACTATGTTAAGGAGCTGACCAGATTTATATCTCCTAACAAAGTGCCAGTTGGTTCCAAACTGAAACGTCTGTCCCAAATACCAGGACGTAACAGAACTCCAGTAAGCTCGTTTTATCTCTTAACTGTATGATGTGTTATATTTTTTGGGTTCATTCACTCACATTACAGGCATTAATTACTCCATTCTGCTATTTCTCCGTAAGTAAAGTTCTATAGGTCTGAGAGAGTTAAATAAAAAATGTCATTACAGTATTAAATGTAGTCTATTTATTCCACTGAGGTATCATTATTTTTCAACATAATTCCTGAACGTATTGACACATTTATTCCATTTTGATGTCAGTGTAAAAATCCCATCTCAGTAGAAATTAGACTGTTACAATTGCAGCCATTTGTGAATAGCCATTTCCACATCCTCATATTGTGGAATCGGTGATCTTCCAAGTGCTGTTGTAGTAGCCCAAACAAATGATAGTCTGATAGGACAAGGTTAGGACTGCATGGTGGATTGTCAAGAAGCTGAAATGCCTACAAAAATTCTTCTGCCTGTGTGGCATTGTATTATCCAGGGTTACATCTCTTGAGAGATGCCCAATTCTCTTCCTGTGGATAGCCTGATGCAGGCATCTCAACATGTCATGGTAGGTATTCATTTCAGTTATTGTACCCTGAGGCATGAATTCTTTGTGGATGATTCCTGCATTCCAGAATACGGATGCCCCAAACTTTCCAGCAGAGTGACACACTTTTTCTTCTCAGGAGAGTTGGACATTTCCACTGCTTTTGAACTTGTTTTGTTTGAGGATTGAAATGGTGCAGATGTGTCATAGCTTGCCACTGGCTATTCCAGGAACTCATTTCCTTCTTGTTTCAACCTGAAAGATATAAAAGAGCCACCTCAGAATGTCAGTTTTTATTCTGTGTTGACAGACATCTTGGCTGCCATCTTGCACACAGTTTGCAGTGTTCCAATTCTTAATATATCTTCTTTTCATTGCTGATGGACAACTTGGTGCAGGTGATAAATCTTGAATTGTGACTTGTCATTTTTCCAAAACCATTTCCTCCCCTTGTTCTTTGTAAGGGTAAAGTTTTCCCAATCTGTGCCCTGAAGGCATACAGGGGGAGTAGAGATATATTTCCACTCATTCTTAAGTTTGGCACTAGATGCAGACAGTTGGTTAACTTTATGGCCCTGCTACTTTCCTTTGTGAAAGAACTCAGTTACCCATTGAATAGGAGGCTGGGTGGCCTCCAGAGCTGGTGTGGACATTTTGGAGAAGAGAAAAGTCTCTTGCCTCTACCAGGATATAAGCCCTGCACCATTCAGCATGTAGCCTAGCCGCTATGACAACAACACTGCCCCAGCATATCCACTGGTGTACTTATCATCAGGGATATCCTATCATTTTTTAATTCCCTGCACCATCTTCTGACTTGCTTCACTGTCATTATGCCATTACCTTATACCTTCATTAGTTGGCACTGATTATGATGGGGCAAACATATTTTGCCCATAACTACCAAATCACATTATGAGTTTCTTCACAGGATGAAGTTTACATTGTTGCTATTGCACATCAACTTATGCTATTTTCAGGTGAGACATCTCTGTTGTGTTAAACAGTAATGTAGGTATATAAATTTTGCGGTTTATAAACTTATACTATGAACAGCATCTGACTGACTGTTGTGCCATCTATTGCATGTTAATTCCTACAACAAATGGTACCCCCTACCGAAGACTGAAGACCGTAACACAGAAGTTATATGCTAGGGAGCCTTATTCAACAGGCTACATGGGTTAAACATCTGTGTTTTTTGCCTTGAATTTATACTTCACAATTTTTAATACCAAATTGATGTGTAAGTGAAATGGCAATGATTTTTATTCTTCCATATTGTACAGCATCTTCACAATGGAACAATTTTGTATTTTACATAACTTTTATTTAAGCAGTCCCAGTAAAATAGAAAAGGCACAGTCATTCAGTTGAAGTTTAGGAGTTGCAGTTCAGGTGTCCGATACGTCTACCATTGGCCTCAGAAACATGGTGTATACCCCAATGATGTGCAGTGGGTTTAATATCTTAGCACAGGCCTCTCTGTGGATTTAGTGCCTTTGGTATTGAGTGGAGGTTGCATGTTCTTGATGACTTTTTTTTATTAGTAAGGAATGATCCATGTACTGAAGATTTTCCTTTTGAAATTTCAGTGTAATATATACTTGTCTGTTAGTCAGTACCATCAAGATTAATGGACTGCAAATTTGAGCTGTTGTTTGTACATTTGAAATTGTTTACAGGAAAGAGACTCTTGCTCACCTGTTTCAAAAATACCACTTGCCCAGTTGATGACAAGTTCCAACGAAGAAACAAAGATAGCTAAACATAGAGAATCAAAGGCTAGAGAGAGTTCTGTAGCCTCCCTGACAGATGAAAGTGCATACAAGGACAGTTTTGCAGGAACGCTTGTTAGTGATTGGAAATCTGTTTTAAATAAGAATGTCATGAGTGATCTGACAGTTTATGTTGAAAACGATCTGGAGATTCCAGCCCATAAGTTGGTGCTTTATGTCCGTTGTAGAGCTATTTTGAAGGATGTTGTGTCTGAGATGTCTGTCAAAACCAATAAGAAAACATCAGACATGTTGCTGTGGGTTGATGTGTCTTACAGAGCAGCATTGGCGTTCCTTCATTTTGTGTATTGTGGTGTCACAAGTAAGATTCTCCACCTTAAGGAAGATGACTTGTTGAATGTGAAGAGGTTGGCTGAGAGGTACCATGTCTCAGAACTTTTACACTATCTAAGAGTTTTGAGTAATGTAAGGGGTAGCGTTAATAAAAGCAGAAACTCGTCTTTGAACTTGGTGAGGCCTCATGACAGTATGACTGACCGTAGGAAACATCATTCTTTACATGAGAGGAACCAAACTAACCAGTTTGCCAGCCCTGATGCTGTACCCTCACCCAAGAAACAGTTGTATTCAAACAATACATTTAATTCTTATGATAATTCAGCAGAATTAAGTGAAAGAAGTGTGAGTTCAGAGACAAATAATAAAGAGTTTCATGAATCTGCAGATCCAGGACTGTGTAGTAGGGTCAGTGCCTCTCCAGACCTGTTTATAAAGAACATCAGAGAACAGGACATGAAGCCATTAACACAGGAAGGTATTAGTAGCATGGCTTACCTTATAAACATGATTCACCAACCACCACTGTCACAAAGTAACACCCAGGTCAGTTCTGCATGGATGTCATCAGATAAGCTTTCACAAAGTAATGCACAGATCAGCTCAGCAGAGGTGTCATTGGACAGGCTGTCACAAAGTAATGCACAGATCAGCTCTGCAGAGGTGTCATCGCACAGGGTGTCACAAAGTGATTCACAGATCAGCTCTGCAGAGGTGTCATTGGACAGGCTGTCACATAGTAATGCACAGATTAGTTCTGCAGAGGTGTCATTGGACAGGCTGTCACAAAGTAATGCACAGATCAGCTCTGCAGAGGTGTCATTGGACAGGCTGTCACAAAGTAATGCACAGATCAGCTCTGCAGAGGTGTCATCTGACAGGGTGTCACAGAGTGATGCACAGATCAGCTCTGCAGAGGTGAAATCAGACAGGCTGTCGCAAAGTAATACACAGATCAGCTCTGCAGAGGTGTCATTGGACAGACTGTCACAAACTAATGCACGGATCAGCTCTTCAGAGGTGTCGTCAGACATACAAAGTAACACGCAAGTCAGTTCCTGGCAGTTGTCATCAGATAAGCAGTCTCCAGAATTAAGCTGTGCTGTTCATCATTCTCCATCTCTTCAAAAGAGTGCTGCAGTTAGTGACTGTGAAGTATCCAGACCAAGTGACATGCAGATCAGTTCTGTATCACAGTCGCATGGTAACAAATGTGTGTCATATGGTACTGATTTGAAATGTACAGAGCATGTTTATAACAACCACGATGAATTTGATTTTTTTTCATCCCCAATGGCATCAAGAAATCACACATATGCAGTAGATAGTGTAAGTAATGCCAGTGTAGTAAAAGTCAAAGCTGAAAGAAATTCATTAGGTAAAAATTCAGTAAACCTTCAGCAGTCATCACAATCAGAAATGTGCAGTCAGTTTCACCCCTTTCGTGTGATAAAACAAGAAGTTGAATCAGCCTTTGATGACAATTTTCTTGAGCATCTGTCGTCAGATCCTGATACTGGACCCAGCAACACATGTGGACAGGGAGATGTAAAAGGAAGAGTGGAGTTGAAAAGAAGGCACTCAGAAAGTGACATTGTAAGTGATCATTGTAGTTCTTATACCAAAAAAATATGCAGTAACAGAGTGGTGAATGAAACAATTAAAACCTTCACTATCAAATCGGAGTTGAAAGAAAAATCTAATAACTTCAAAGAACTTGAAAATGATATGGAAGTATTTGACTTGACACAGAGTAGCACGGATTCAGAAGTCACAGAATCTCAAGACCCATTACCAGTTCCATCAGTCAGAGAGAGTGTAGTAGATAGAAACATAAAAAGTGAAAAGTTTTCCATAGGTTATGGAACAGAATGTGTAGATGTCACCATTTGTAATAATTTGTTGATCAAGTCAGAGGAGAATAAAACATCAGATGAGACAAGTGAATATAAGTACTTTGAAAGTGGCGGAGAAGCTAGAGGTGGCGAAAATATAACAGTAGGACAACAGAAAGAAAGTGTGGAGAAAGAGACGCCCGTGCAATTCAGTAACCAGCAAATCTCTCAAGAGTTTCTTGAGTGGGACAGATTTGATGAGATGTGTCATGCTTCAGTGCCACAGATATTTTCTCAGTGTTTGTCACAGTTGTTGTCTTCTCAGTCCACACCACAAAAATCTCCAAAATCAAGGACCTCATCACATAAATCTGATATTTCACAGCGCAGGAGTACAAAAAGCCCGAGCTTATCACCTCATCCAGAATCTGTAATTCAGGGATCTATACGAAATCGTTCACCTTCATGTGGTATCTATTCAGTTAGAAAATGTACGAAAATGTCAAAAGTTGTAATGACAGACCGTGGTAACGTACTAGAACACCGGACTCCAACCCAGACATCATCTACTGTTAGCTGTTTAGACACAGTCACACCACCTGCTGACTACAGTGCAATGAAAACACCACAGCTGAAGGTATGTCTGTTGTTCCTACCATGTCAGTACTTAGTTATTGTGTCATTGACTTCATCAAGTAGTGTTTAGTAGGTAATATGTTTATGTACTTGCCATCTCCATCCACTGGTACAAGAAGCTCTCCTTTCTTGGAAGTTCTTCCAAAATATTGGCACCATTCTGCCAGGCTGCATCATGTTACATTTCAAAAGACCATGACTTGATCACAAAATAGTATTTTCTACCAGAAGTCCTATGTTATGCTTGTTGGGCATTGACGAATTTGACATTCAGAGAAACATGGATCGTGATATATTCTTATAATAAAAGCTAACGAGATGCACCATAACTCAACTTTATTTGCTAAAGAACTCTACATGTTTTGGACAGATTTACTGTCCATCATCAAGAGTCTTAATACTGTATTCACAGCAATAGGTATTTGTCATACTAGTTATGTTGCCTCTCTGTAGCAAGCAGTTCCATCCTGACCTCGCTAGCAGACAGGCAATATAACTAGTATGACAAATACCTATTGCTGTGAATACAGTATTAAGATTCTTGATGATGTACAGTAAATCTGTCTGACACACCTAGAGTTCTTTACCGAATAAAGTTGAGATATAGTGCATCTCGTAGGCTTTTATTATAAGAGTCCTGTGTTACTTGATCAGGTATCCATCTTGGACCTGTGACAGCCACAATATGAGTTGGTAGTTTCTTACGTAAAAAAAAGTTATTGGTTTTTTCAAGGACTTAGGCCTTGTGGCTAATTCTGGTCTCATTATTACAATATAGAAGTGTCTTCAGTGGGCATTGTGGGTTCCTTTTTCCATCTGGTTGGTATGTTGTAACAACGTGCATGAGCCTGAATGTGTCCATTCTGTGAACGTGTTATAACCATTTACTTTCATACTTACTGATTAAGTTGTTTCAAAATATTATGATTAGTTTCTTACATGTGTTTGTTAATTTAATGCAGTGCTATTCTTTCTTTTAAACTATGTGTTTGTGTTTCTTTGCAGAACGAACTTAAAAAGTATGGCCTGAAGCCTTCACTGACAAAGAAGCAAGCTAAAAAAATGCTAAGATACATATATGATCAGCTGCATCCATACATCGCAGTTAGTGACTCAGAAGATGATACACAGATGACAGAAATGGAATCTTCACCCGTGAAGAAAGCAGGTGCAGATACTCATGTTCTGAGGAGTCCAGTCAGAAGAACTGATATTTTAGGAACATTAAGAAGTCCAGTGAGGAGAAGCATTATGACAGCAGAAGGCACTTCTCACAGAGGAAATCTAGTTACAGAAAGAAAAAGCAATACGTCTCAGAGTGATGCAGGCTCTGATTCTGATGATTTGTTATCTTCACTGGAAAGGTTAGTATCCATACAGTGGAATTGCATTATAAAAACAGGTCAAAACGATGTGAATTCTATTTTTATCTTCTTTCCCAAAGATGGGGACATCTGAGACTGGTGTATTTCTACAAGATACATGGCATCACATCCCATAATAGTGTTCTTCTTCTAATTTTGTGCATCATTTTAATTAGTTAATATGATGATGGTGCAACTGTTCTGTACAGTTTTATTTATGATTCTGCTCTTACCCAACTTTTCGAGCCTGTCTGTTTGTTCTGTACATGTAACTAGGTTACATTGTTTTTCAGATGATACCTTCCTCCACTGAGTGTTTTAACAGATCTTATTTAATTGTATTTATTGCTTTAAGTTTTCATAACACCCGAGTTTTAAGGTGCCTTTTATGGGAGTGGACATCATACCATGACAGTACAACACGAGCCTGGAACTGCGGCCACTGAAATCAAATTTATGAGGCGTATGGCAAAATACACTTGGTCTTTTGTAATATAAAGTCTCAGTCATCTTAAAAGAAGTCAGACAAAACCCCATATTTGACAAGATTTTGAAACACGAAACCAAATGGATTCAACTTGGTTACAAATGTAAAGAAGTAAATTTCATGAATATAATTTTCTCCATTCTGTGGATTGTAATTCAGTTGTTACAATTAAAACCATCAAATGCGCAAAATTTTATGAAAGTCACAATAATATTATAAAACATCAGCTCCTACCTCTGGAACTACAAGCTGCTCCAATTACTATGCACAACTCTTGTCTGTTACATGTATATTACACATTGATGAATTTCTGGCAGTTCTGCTACATGCAGGAAATGAAATCATTAAGCAGCTCTTTTATACATTTATGTGCTCCCTGATGATGGGTCAGTAAGGCCCGAAATATGTATGAGTTGGTGTTCTTTTTTACTGTAATTTTTATAAAATTGTGGTCATTGGTTTTGATTTGTAATAATCAAGTTTCTTGAAGTATTAAAAAATTACAACTACATGGACAAAGGAACTGAGGAAGGCCTGCAGAGATACTGCTGTACAAATGAGGCTGGTGTGTGTTAACACATTTAGGATAGTGATACTTCGTCATTCTGAAATATGGCCTGTCATTGATAAACTAAAATAGTAATCATTTCAAAACATGACATTTACAGTGTGAAGGGAAAGAAATTAATTTCTTAAGTCACATAGCAAAAGTAAGATAGTTGCTTGTTTCAGTTGTTTCTTTTATTGAATTTCAGGTCCTCAAGTAGTGAGGTGACTGTTACAGATGAGTTATTTTGTGAGGAACTTGATGTTTGCAGCCAAGGGGACATTTGTGTATCACAGGATGGTTTGTATTTCTTAGCAATATTATTTACACAACACCTTGTAACTATGAATGATAATGTATCTGTAATCTGCAAAATTAAAGGATGGAGCTGCTAACATATTAACTCCTTTTGGGTGAAGGTTTAGAAGCTAGTAGTCTCTCAGGTATGGAAGGAAATTCCCACTTTTTATATAACCCTAAAATTTATGTTCATGATGGCTGAACACTTGACTTCATCCTGAGCCATGTAAATCCAGTGTACCCCCTTGTAATTTTCAGAAGATATTTGAAATTAATGTAAAATAACTGCCCATACATTTTATGAATTATTTTCTTATGTACATGTGATGTTGATGAAATTTTTAATCATTCAGGTGTGATGCAATTAGTGGTAGGTAGAAAGGCCAAAGCTAGCATGGTAAAGTTAATATTTTAGTGCAGTACAGTGGGAACTGTTGTCTCAGATTGCTTAACACAATCATATTCTTTCCATCACCTTGTAGCTATGTGAGTGCAATAAACTCTGTGCTACGAGTAACATGAAGATTGCATTGTACATGAACCTAATGAGATCTTTATCATGACTTTATATCGGTCTTAATGCAGCATGTTCTGTGCCATGCGTAACACGATAGTTCTATTATCAGTACTCATTGTGAAATATGGCCACTTGACCCTGACAGGTACTATATCGCAGATAATTTGAGAAGTGTATCTTAGACACACGTAATAACTTTTTAGCCACGTGACACCACAGGTGCTGCTCCATACATAACATAAAGGTTATATAAATACACGTAAGGTCTTTGGCATGACTTCATAACTGCTTGAAGGCATCATATGCTGTGTCATGCACAACATGAAGAATAAATCTTGTTATGAGACTTATTCAATGCATGGGAGAGAGGAGAGTTGTCTTGGTCATAAATTGTTGGAATGAGATCACCTGGAAGACCTAAGCATAAATGGGGGGATAATATTGAGATGAGTTTTAGGCAACTTGTTTGGAAAGGGCATGGACTGAATTAAATGTAGCTGGGAACATGGACCACTTTTGCACTGTTGTGAACAATGTGATACCTTTGGGTTGTATAAATTTAATGAGTTCCTTACTGCCTGAGCAAGTGTAGATTTAGGAAGAAGGATATTGTAACATGGAGTTATTTAGGTACCAGTTTGCCACATTTCAGCAGTTTTCATAAATCATTATGTGAAACATGTATCCAAATTTCATGTATCCTGCAGAACTGTGGAAAAGATGTGCTGTCATTATACAGTAAATTGCGTTATACTTTTTCACATCTAATTTGTTTACAATTTAATTATGAAATATACTGTATGTTTTACTGCTTGCTATGTTTGAGTAGTCTGAATATTTATCTGTTTAATGTTCCACATTCTTCATCAGCCAATTTAGCAACAACAGTCCACAATTTTATCATACATGATGCAAATCTCCATCAGAAGGTACTGCTGTATGAACCAATTTGGGTAGAACAGTTGCATGCTGATCTGAAAGCAAACAATTTGAAATTCAAGCTGCACCAACTTATGGATTACCTTGATGAGCAGGTAAGGAAGAACTGGATTTTTTGCTGTTTATAACATTTAGAGAGGTATGGAAACCCTGTGTTTTAACAACCCTGATTATCCTTGTTTAGATTATGCATGCACATCTGTGTTTTACATAAGCACTTGTACATGTGAACTAGGTTTTTGTCCTCTTTTTCAGACCATATCATTAGCTTTGAAAATGTAGCTGTTTAGTGTGTTTAGATCCAGTAGGTGAATGAAAGTGGTGTGCATTAATCCTGAATGCTGGGAACCAGTGTGCAACTATGTGATGTCAAAGACCAGAAATTACAGTGTGAATCTTCACTATCATCAGAAAACCTTATACAATGTATGAGGTTTTGATGATAGTGAAGATTCACGCTGTAATTTCTGGTTTTTGACATCACACACTTGCACAATGCTTCCCAGCATTCAGGATTAATGCACTGCCTCCTTTAGAATGTACATGAAGTGGAGAAGTTTCTTTCTTTGACTCTTTTGTACCCATACCAGACTGTGGTGTCAAAATGCAGATCACAGTATGAAGTGGAAAGATTAGTGAACTGTTTCTCATGGTATTAGGAATCTAAAATATCAAGCTGCTGTCCTATGGGGTATGAATTTCTGCATGTTTATTGTTAACACTTTCAAGTTGTCTGAGTATTGGTGCAAATGTGAGCGTGTCTTAATTACTAAAGTATTGTAAATCATGACTGGGTATGGAAATTACTATTACATTGCTGCTTTTAATACTACTAGCATGGTTAATCATTTTTTTTCTTACTGATTAATAGTGCATTACATTCCGCACTGCTTATGGACAACATAGGCAGAAGAAAACGCGGATGCAAGAAGCTAAGAGACAAAAATCTACCAAGGAGAAAAGAAATGTTCGTGACAGAAAACTGACTTCCAGTTCTGCAGGAAACAGCAGTAATGATGGGTGATTGTGTGATGCTGGCATGTGTGTATGAAATCCATCTACTTCTGCTGCATTCTTTTGATAAAATCAGTAACCTGTGGTGTATAGAACATATTTAGTGAATGTGTTATTGAGACATTGTATGATATTAAACTGATCGAAGTTGGGAACAGAATAGGATTCTTAGCAAACTGGTAGCATTGAAATGAACAATAAGAACAATTTATAGTAGAACATGCTTTCGGCTTGACTAGTAAGTGTAACTAAATGTTACTCATCCTGTTGTACTATCTTACTGATGAAATAGTACCTAATCTAACATCAATATACCATATTTACTTCCATGCAGTACAAGGTTTTTTCCTTAAATTTGGTGCTTAACTGTGTGAGGTAGTCTTAAATATGGATGTGAAGTGCTTAACCAGATTGTGCCAAACTGGATCTCCCTGCACTGGACCACACAGAGCCAAACCCAGGCCTGCATCCCCTAATTATCATGTGTAAACAACAGAATAGAACACAAAAAGGTGACAGTCTTCTTTTTTGGGACCTTGTCCATCATCTGGTTTATTAAAGAACAGTAACAGCAGATGTCAAGCAGGATTTCTGAAGACAGTAGTAAAAAGTTAATTACACATACTGTGTAATAATGAAAACTAACCTCTATCCCTATGATCTGTAATGTCTATGCAATAATGTACTACATAATGTCAAATCATGTAGTATCATTGAGTCATGCCAAAGGGGAATACCTGCAACACAATGTATATTACAAAACCAAGTACAAATGCTTGACTGTAATGAACCATGTACTAAGTGAGCAAATGAAATTTACTCTGTTTTGAGATCAGTGTAAAACCATTTAACAACAAAACAGCAATACAAAAACAGACTTTTGCTTTTAATAATTAGGCCTCAACAAAATGTAATGCAGTCGTAAGAGCATAAACCTTGCAAAGTTAAGTATCATTACTTCAGGTAATGGGTGATTCACATACTTAACTGTCAACCAGTATCTCAATGAGGTGATGCAAAATATGCACCAATTACCTGGATGGAGATGGTGACTATATATAGAGATAAAAGCGAAGAGCCAAGAAGCTTAACCTCACTATTCTACTAGTGTAAGTTCGCCTGGTCTGACGTGTTTACTTTTCAGTACTTCAACATTGAAATATATGAATTATGAAGAAAATATTTCCAAAAGGTGTTTGCGAATGGCCGACCAAAAAGCATCGCAGGACCTCAGTAACGTACCTAGTGCAACGAGGTGCAACGTTACCGAGTGCTATGCGGACCTATGTCGGACCGACATAAGTTTCAGCATTCCATCCCACGACCAATTGGGTATTGTTGGCAATGCACTGCCGGTAGATGTAAATGATGGTGTTGATAAGTTGGAGGCGTACCGTCGACTAACAATCTACGTCGTCCAAAATCTCAGAAGAGGGATGGTAAGACGTGCTTGGCGGAACCAAGAGTATAAACATCGCCTTGCGTGTGAATACCTCATTTGTAGCTGTTATGAGCGCGGAACGTAAATAATGCAACATGTATACGTGATGACATACTGCGGTTGGAACAGACGCGTCTTTATTAATTGTGTAAGGGGTAGCGCTGTTGAGACCTGGAAAAATTTTCAATTTGTAGTACTTACTGAGACATTGGAGAACGGGCTGGTTTCCGGCCGTTGTTGACCAAGAAACACAAGCCCCGACTTCCCGTC
>Ga0123355_10001405_pt1 | contig 33571 bp, 30 predicted proteins | sample TergutEmb28metaG_3_FD_89872 | JGI IMG/M metagenome (GOLD analysis project Ga0123355, IMG submission 89872) | Embiratermes neotenicus P1 segment gut microbial communities from Petit-Saut dam, French Guiana - Emb289 P1 | ecosystem: Host-associated > Arthropoda: Insects > Digestive system > Gut ...
ATGCCCCAAAAACGCCACAGGCCACCTTGGCAAAATAGGGCTTTGCCGCATCCACAAAATACTCATATAGTGCGTTAGCATCATCTGGCAGCGCGGCATCGGTAAAACTAGGCCGGTTCCCCTTGCGACAGTCTGCATAAAGGGTAAACTGCGAAACAACCAATATTTCACCCTCAATATCAATTATGCTGCGGTTAGTCTTCCCTTCATCATCGGGGAAGAGCCGCAGCTTTTTTATTTTTTCGATAGCCTTATCTGCTGTAGCCCTATCATCCCCTACGCCAACCCCAATAAGTGCCACATATCCCCGGCCAATTTCCCCAACAATTGCCCCCCCTACCCTTACCGATGCGCTAGTAACCCGTTGCAAAACAATCTTCATTTCAATCATCCTCAAAGTTAAATATTTTCAAATATTACGAAATTATTAAGCTATTAACTTGTAATTTTACTCTCACAATGTTAATATCAGCCAAAGAGCCGAGAAACCTACTGTAATAACATCCTCATCAATGTGCTAGAAACTATAGGAGACAGTATAGGAGACAATATATGATACTCTACTACACACGCAGCCAAAAAACAAAGGTTTTCGCGGAAGCATTGGGCGAAATACTGGCTCTGCCCCTTCACGAACTACAGTCGGATTTAAACAATATAAAGGTCTTTAAGTTTCTTACAAAGGCCTTGGGAATGGTATTTTCCGGTAAGGGCTATCCTGTAAGCAATATGCCAGATTCTGTCCCAAAGGAAATATATGTATGCGGGCCTGTATGGGGCGGGCGTCTGGTAGGCCCTCCCAGATATTTCTTAGATAATATGGACTTATCCGATACCAAAGTAAATATTCTTCTTACAGCATCAACTCCAGTAGAAAAATACAGGACTCGCGCACTGGATAGCCTAAAGAGCATAAACTGTATCCCCGGCGAGGCATATATTTTTGCAACATCCAAAGATCTCCCAGAGCATGATATAGCGGTAGAGCATCTGCGCCAACTCTTACAGGACGATGATTAATAGGTGAATATCGTAAAAACATTCGCAGTGCATACCCTAGGCTGTAAGGTCAACCAATGTGATTCCAATGCGCTAGTTGAAACGCTAGTAAGTGCCGGGTATAAAGTTTGCAATTTTAACCAAGTGGCTGATATATATATTATAAACACCTGCACTGTCACCCATACCGGGGACAAAAAGTCCCTACAAATGATACGCCGTGCACGCAGGCAAAGCCCATCGGCCTTCATAGCAGTATGTGGTTGTATGCCACGTAGCCACACAGACAGCACAGATAAAATAATAACAACAGGTGCAGATTTTGTTTTTGATACCCGTAAGCCCGATACTCTACTAGCAAAGTTAGAGTCAATGCACCACGACATAACCCCTTCTCATTTTGCAAAGCCTCCTTTTACGGCATCACCTTTAATAACTGATACTTTAAACGGGCGCACACGCGCATTTATAAAAATACAAGACGGTTGTGATCGATACTGTACCTATTGCATTGTTCCATATGTACGCGGTCCTGTTGTAAGCCGCTCATTGTCAGATATAATCCAAGATGCAAGGGCTCATGTCGCCCAGGGGGTACAGGAAATTGTCCTAACGGGTATACAAGTTGCTGCCTATGGTAATATTACGGACAGTGGATATATCACCCTACCCGAACTTATAAAGAAACTGTCAGATATACCAAAACGCCTGCGACTAAGCAGCATCGACCCATGGGCAGTGGACGACGCGTTTCTGGAAGCTGTAGCCGAATCCTCTACCCTATGCAGTCATTTTCATCTATCGCTACAAAGCGGCTGCGACAAAACCCTAGAACGTATGAATAGAAGATACACCACCGCCGACTATGCGTCAGCAGCAAGTAAACTAATGACTCTACGCCAAGATGCCGCCCTTACAACAGATGTACTTGTAGGTTTCCCAGGCGAAACAGACGAAGACTTCAATAACTGCCTGCACTTTGTTGAAAAAATGGCCTTTGCGCAAATACATGTTTTCGAATATTCGCCAAGAGAAGGCACCCCGGCCGCAAAAATGCCAAACCAGGTGTCAAGTCATGTAAAATCGGCAAGAGGCAAGGCAATGAGAGACATGGCCAAAAGCCTACAACAGCAGTTTTTAAACGCACAAATAGGAAAAACAACCCAGGTTCTATTTGAAACAATGCGGCAAGGCCATACGGATAATTACTGCATTATAGAGGTTTCAACAGAGGCCACACAAGATCAAAACCTAATAAACACAATCCAAAATGTTCAAATAACCGCTGCAACCGACAACAAACTAATCGGAAACTTGCTTAACCGCTAAAGGAGGCGTGTCTATGAACACACAAAAATTTGACGCCTATACACGGGCTGCCAATGTTGAAGCCAAGGAAATATTAGAAACGGTATATACGGCCCTAGTCAACAAGGGATACAACCCAATGACTCAAATTGTTGGGTATATATTGTCCGGTGATCCTACATACATCACCAGTCATGATAATGCACGTGCAAAAATTGGCAGGCTCGAAAGAGACGAACTGCTAGAAGAGCTAGTGCGTGACTTTTTGCGTGATGTTATCCAGTAAAAACCATACAAATACAAGCAACACACGTTATCTTGGTTTAGACTATGGCGATAAAACCATTGGCGTCGCACTAGGATGCCCAGATAACCGGGTCGCAACGGGCCTTACTACCCTTACCCGTGATATGGAAGTTGCACTTCGCCCAAATATTAATCAACTAAGAGAGATTATTCGTGAGTATGGCATTACCCACATAGTGATTGGTAATCCCATAAATATGGATGGCAGCACCTCCGTGCGTGCTATTAAAACCCAAGATTTCCGAGATAAACTTCAGCGGAATTTTAAATCATTAAAGCTAACACTATGGGACGAGCGATTAAGTACCCAGGCGGTTACCCGTGCTTTTTTTTCCGACTCGGACATGTCAAAAAAACAAAACAAAAAGCAAAAGGAAACCTACCGCGCACATGTAGATGAAATGGCGGCGGTGTATATACTGCAAGGATTTTTAACAAATAATTTGGAGGAAAACATGGAAAACGAAACAAACATGCCCCATGAGCATGACGAAATGGACGAAATCATCATTGTAACTGACGATGACGGAGAAGAGCATCAGCTTCATGTACTGGTTTCAAAAGAAGGCGAAAATTGCACGTACCTACTTGCGGCAGTTGCCGACGATGATGACGAAGAAACATCTGTTGTACTGCATCTTAAAGGTGTAATGGACAGCGACGCGGGCCCAGAGGATGAAATGTCTCTGGAAGTAGTTGACGAAGAGCACGAGGACTTTGAACTAGTAATGAAACTGTTTAAGGATGACTACGAAGTGCTTGAGATAATCATAGATGAGGAGGATCCACTCCTTGGCACCTAGAAAAAACAAACTTAAAGTATTCTCCCTTGGTGGGCTTGGGGAAATCGGAAAAAACATGACCGTAATGGAATACGGTAACGATATTATTATTATCGACTGCGGCGTTGCGTTCCCCCAAGACGAAATGCTGGGGATAGACCTGGTAATACCCGATTTTTCATATCTCATCCAGCACCAAAGCAAAATACGTGGCATCTTTTTAACTCACGCGCACGAAGACCATATAGGCACTGTGCCATATTTCCTTAAGGAGATAAACACAACTGTATACGGTACACGCCTCACTCTTGGCCTTGTAGGCAACAAGCTAAAAGAGCATGGCCTAGCGGCAAGTACAAAAATGGTATGTATAAACCCGGGCGAATCTATCAGCACCGGTTGCTTTAATGTTGAATTTATTCGTATTACCCACTCAATTGCGGACTCTGCCGCAATCTCCGTAGAGACCCCTGTTGGTACTGTAATACATTCCGGTGACTTTAAAATCGACTACACCCCAATCCAGGGCGAGACTATCGACTTGCAGCGGTTTGCCGAACTTGGTAAAAGGGGCGTAAAGCTTTTCCTTTGCGAAAGCACAAATGTACTTGCAAAAGGCTATACCATGAGCGAACGTACAATCGGGAAAATTTTTGAAAAAGTATTCGAAGATTCGCCGAAGGAACGGCTTATGGTTGCGCTATTCTCATCAAATATCGACCGTATACAGCAGCTTTTAAACTCGGCGCATCTGCATAAGCGCAAGGTTTTGTTTATGGGGCGCAGCATGGTTAATGCTGTCAAAACCGCAACAGAGCTTGGATATCTGGATGTACCCGACGGCCTTATAATTGATGTTTCTATGATGAGGCATTTTACCCCAAATCAACTGGTTATTATCACAACCGGCAGCCAAGGCGAACCTATGGCCGCCCTATCCAGGATGGCAGCGGGGGATCATAGGCAAATTGAGGTTGTACCAGGGGACAAGGTTATTATCAGCGCGTCCCCTATCCCCGGCAATGAAAAACTTGTTTCCCGAGTAATAAACGACTTGATGAAGCTTGGCGCAGAGGTTTTATACGAAGGGCTAATGGATGTGCATGTTTCCGGCCACGCAAAACAAGAAGAATTAAAGATTATGCACGCCCTTATAAAGCCCGAATATTTTATGCCTGTACACGGTGAATTTAGGCACCTCAAGCATCATAAAGACCTTGCTGTTGAAATGGGCATGGATAAGAAAAATATTTTCGTGATGAATATTGGCGATGTGCTTGAGATTTCCACCAAGGACGCAAAAATCAACGGAACAGTGCCCTCCGGGCAACTACTGGTTGACGGCCTTGGGGTTGGGGATGTTGGCAATGTAGTCCTTAGAGACCGCAAGCACCTATCCGAAGATGGGCTTATTATCGCGGCTGTTGGCGTTACTATGAGTGACGGCATCTGTCAAATCATCTCTGGGCCGGACATTATCTCCCGTGGGTTTGTATTTGTACGTGAGTCCGACGATTTGATGCTTGAAGCCAAAAGTGTTGTCACCGAGACCCTCTTTGAAATGGAACAAAAAAATACTGCCGATAGGCAGTATATAAAGAACAAGATACGGGACGATTTAAAGGAGTTTATCTGGCAGCGGACAAAGCGCAACCCGATGATTTTCCCGGTTTTGGTGGAAGTGTAAGAAAAAATTTCTTTAGTAACGTGCTTTAAAGAAACTAAACTTTAAAAGAAACCAAACTTTAAAAGAAACCAAACAACCCAGCAACATTTCTGGCCATAAGATACAGCAGTGTACACACAATAAAAGCCAATAGCATTACAATGATTCTACCAACTGATACTTTGCGGCGATCACGTTTTACCCGAGCCTTGGCTTGAGTAGTTGCGGTCGCCGCATTTTTATGTTCAATTAAGTCAAAATTATCTTCCTCGAAAGTTGGCATTGATGGCACTGAGGACATCGGTATGATTTCCATTTTGTTTGAATCCACTTTACAAACCTCCTTGCAATTATTACATACAAAACCTACACCACAAAGCCCCTAACGTCAAGGCCTAAAAATTATTTTTAACAGTTTCGTAATATTTTTTCATGAAAATTTAATTTTTACTTGATATTTCTTGACAGGTATGCTAGAATGCCTTTATTAGAGCACTTTAGTAGGTAAAATTTGATTAAGGACGTGATTTTCGCATGTTTCGCAAACATCCAGCACGCCCGCCCGTCAAGAAAGTAAGCGCACTGGTTGATAAAAGATCCCATAAACAGCGTAAGTATATTTCGTTAATGCTTGTACCCTCTTACAGTTCGGGCAGGACTCGCAGCTTGAGGATACCACGGGTGGTGTTTTACTGCATTATCATTACTGTTTTGGCCGTTTCGGCAATTACTGCCGGGTTCTATCTGAGGTCAGAGCACTTTGCTGACCAGTATCGCCATACAAGAGACCATTTATACGACACACAGGACACACTTGCCGCAGTTCAAGCTCAAGCAGAGCAAGATCTCGCACGCTTCATAGAAGAAAACCAGCATTTATACGAGCATCTAACAGAAGAGCAACGTAATCATAACTTACAGCAACGCCACTTAATACAACAGCAACAAGACGCGCTATACAATCTGTATAATCAGATAGATGCACTTGAAGAAATGATTCGCGACTTTGACCAACGTCAGCAGGCAGTAATCGAAGGGCTAAGCTCTAGGGCTATCATCCCCGCTGTAGCCACTGTATTGGAAACAATGTTTGAATCGCGGGCGGCACTTAGACACTACTCCACATTATGGGACATACCAATACCCACAGTAGAGCATAACCGCGCAGATGTTGGCTTTGTTGGCCTTTCTGCCACAGATCTTGCGCCTCTTTCAGAAGAAACAATCTCCTATAGGATTTCAAAACTTACAAATGAATTGCAGCTTCAAATGCGACTAATGGACGAACTGCAAAGCTATAAGCAGCAGATGGATCCGCATTTAAGAAACTTCCCTACTCTATGGCCTATATCTGCCCCGGTTTCGTCTCCCTTTGGTTGGCGAGCCAACCCAATGGGAGGCGGCGGTGGAGAGTTCCACTCCGGCATTGACTTACAATCCCCAACAGGTACACCTATACGTGCTGCCGGCGGCGGAACTGTTACTTTATCTGGCTGGCAGGGTGGTTATGGACAGGTAGTAATAATTAATCATGGTAACGGAATCTCGACCCTATACGCCCATAATTCTGCAAACCTAGTATATGTAGGCCAGCGTGTAGAGCGTGGGGATATTATTGCCCGTGTTGGCACAACAGGCCGCACAACAGGCGCGCATGTACACTACGAAGTAAGGATAAATGGCACGGCAGTAGACCCACGCCCCTATATGATGGAGCATTGGGGTCAATAGACCAAGGATGGTGAGATACTATGTCTCGTAAGAATCGTAACAGTGTTGTTGATCGTTTTGATATGCCTACTGGCACTGTAATTGGTGCTGGGTTTACTATTCATGCCGCAAGGCTTAGCGGCGCAGACAACGGCTCTATGCGCGTAGACGGCAATGTTATCGGCAATATTGAGATAAATGGCGTCTTAAATCTAAGCGATACCGGCTTTATAGACGGCGATGTTATAGTCGACTCTGCAAGGATAGCCGGGCGGGTTTTAGGGAATATCCAGTGTACATCGGCCTTGCACTTGACCGGTACAGCCGAGGTTATGGGCGATATTTTGACAGGTACATTAATTGTAGACGATGGTGTTGTGTTTCATGGCCTATGCCAAACTTTGAATACGCCGCTTGTGCCTACATTAACTTACTCTACTTAATTTACTTATAACGATTAACATACTTTACTTATAAACACTGCATTCCAAAGGACATAGCGATATGTCCTTTTTTTGTTTATAACGTCTTGTTTATGTCGGGTTGAAGTTGGTGGTTTATTCTTTTATAGTCAGCCTTGAATATATAATCATTCCCCCTGAAAACCGCTCCGAGGCAACGCGGATATAACCAGAAATGGGAGGTAGCTTATGTTTACGATTTTGGTAGTTGAAGACGATATTAATCTTGGGAAGTTTATGGCCGATGTGCTAAAAGACGAAGGCTATACCCCTGTTATTGCCAAAAACGGTAATGAGGCACTTGAAGTTCTTGATCGTCAGCATATTGATATGATGATAACCGATATCATGATGCCGGGCATGGACGGATACACCCTCACAGATGACCTGCGTAGTGCCGGCTACGAGCTTCCGATTTTAATGATAACGGCAAAAGAGACAATGAAGGACAAACGTAAAGGTTTCCTTGTTGGTACCGACGATTATATGGTAAAGCCCGTTGACGAGGAAGAAATGGTTTTGAGAGTTAAGGCTTTGTTGAGGCGCGCAAAAATTGTAAACGAACGTAAGATTAATATCGGCGATGTGACAATTAATTACGACACGCAAATACTAACCCGCGAAAACGAGCGTGTTACGTTGCCCCAGAAGGAGTTTTTGCTGCTGTACAAGCTGCTAAGCTACCCCGATGTTGTATTTACTCGCTTACAGCTAATGGACGAGATTTGGGGCATGGACAGCGACTCTGACGACCATACTGTCAGTGTCCATATTGGCCGACTGCGCGAGAGATTTGGCAAGTGGCCGGAGTTTGCTATTGAAACTGTGCGTGGGCTTGGATATAGGGCGGTGAAGTATGAATAAAAACAGCGAAATTAAGCAAAAGCTTTCTACTTTGCTATGGCTTGTTCTGTTTGTGTTTATTATTTTGCTGGTTAGTATCATGGTGTCGTTTTTTATATGGCACCTTATGACACGTATTGGAGTATTTTCGCCTTTTACTATGGCAAGCCCACTTCATGCGTTTATGTTTATACTGCTGGTTAGTCTGGTTATTGGTACAGTGCTTGCTACTATTGTCGGGTACTTGCTGCTTCGCCCACTAAGGCGTCTTGCAAAGGTTACGAGGGAGATTGCCGGGGGCAACTTTGATATCCGTGTAGATATAAAACGCCCGCAAGAACTTGTAAGACTTGGCGCAAGCTTTAATGATATGGCACGGGAGCTGTCAAGCATAGAAACGCTACGTGCAGATTTTGTAAGCAATATCTCCCATGAATACAAGACTCCAATTGCCGCAATTAGAGGATTTGCGAAACGCTTGATGAAAAACAATCTGTCTGATGAAAAGCGCAATGAATATTTAAATATCATTGTTTTTGAAAGCGAAAGGCTATCAAGGCTTTCTAGCAATGTCTTATTACTGTCAAACCTGGAAAGTACCTGTAGGGATACGGAGCAGGCCGAATACGCCCTAGACGAGCAGTTAAGGAGAGTTGTACTACTACTCGAGCCGCAATTTCAGCTAAAGCAGCTTGAGACGGAAATTAACTTGCAAGATATTTGTATCATTGCAGGCGAAGAGATTTTGCATCACTTATGGATAAATTTGATTGGAAATGCAATTAAGTTTTGCCACCATGGCGGTACGGTTGGTGTTAGCTTAATGGCCGTAAATGGTATGGCTGTTGTATCTGTTAGTGATACTGGTATCGGTATGGACGAGGAAATAAAAAGGCGTATATTCGAAAAATTTTACCAAGGGGATTTATCAAGAGGTACCGAGGGCAATGGCCTGGGGCTTGCGCTTGTTAAAAGGATTTTGGAACTTGAGAATGGGCATATTGACGTTGAAAGCGAGCCTGGCCGTGGGACATGTTTTACTGTTAGGCTGCCGCTTGTGCCTCCAAAGTGATTTGCTACTGTAAGACTGCCGATTACGCCTTCTATGTGATTTACAGGTACTGTAAGACTGCTGATTACGCCTTCTAAATGATTACCTATTTGATTCGCATGATTTGATATTTTGCTTACCTGTGCCTGCGTACCGTTAATATATACCCGCCGCCAGAGGGGCTGACAGAGGAAATATCGACTAGTTCAGGTTGGGAGGAATTTGGCCAAGTTGTAGTGTGCATTACGATAAAATATTCTTCGTAGCATATCCATACAATGTAGGCTTGGCCTGCTGCGATAAAGGACGCGTATTCTTCCAGTGATAAATTGTTTTCATACATAATTGTTGCATGAGGCATCCCCACATATCGCAAATGCCAGGGTTCATAGATGATGTGGGTTATCTCTGTTTTGGACTGGGGGTATCGTATAATAAAGCCGAAACGATGACTGTTTGCCGCAACCCATTTGCCTGCCGGGGTGTCTGCAAAGGCTTTGGTTAAATCACCAGACATTGTTACATCCAATGCAAGCCCGGTTTGATGTTCGCTTGCGCCGGGGCGTTGTATAGTTGTCTGTGCCAGTTCTTCGGCTTCGTGGGGGTTATGTCCTTGGGATATCAATGTATTTACCTTTGAAGTGAATAGGGAGTGCTGATGCTCGTATGTGCGGTAGGCACTGGCCAGTTGCAAACCGATTATGCCATCGTTTTTTAGCGCGACTAGCATCTGGTTGAATGCAGTGTACGCAGCCGCTTGCATTCGTATCCCTTTGTGGCTGACCATGTTGCTTGGGATAAAGTCTTTGCCTAGTGGATTATCTTGGTTGATAAGCCATAGTAGGGCGGAGTCTGTTATTGTTTGGGTAGGTTGGTCAGTTGTAGGGATTGATGGGCTTGGCGTTAGCGGTATGCTGGATGTGGGAATGATGTATTTGAAGGCATGTATCCACTCTGTTTGCCTTCGCTCTGTATGTATCCCCTCCCCTGGATCGGTGGTATAACTATGGGTACGCAATTGTATCCCGATTATAGCCCAGGAAATTAGTATTAGCGTGGCTACTATGTAGTAAGATGCGCGACTGGTTGTAAGAACGCTGTATAATGTCGCGAATCTTTGATTTATAGTCATATCCATCCCCCTGCTGTTTACATAAAAATACCGCTGTGTGGGTGTTCTTGTGCGCAGTAGAGATGTCTGGGGATGTCCTTCAGATGTCTCCCTTGCGCAATTAGAATACGCCTTGTTTCATTGTATGAAGCCCTTCGCGGCACAATGCGTCTAGGGCGAACACTACACCGGCTTTGGCATGCGCCTCTGTTAGGCCTCCTTGATGGTAGACAATATATGGCGGCCTTAGAGGTGCGTCGGCACTTAGTTCTATTGACGACCCTTGAATAAAGGTGCCGCCGGCCATCACAACACCGTCTGAGTAGCCTGGCATTGGGGCCGGCTCTGGAACAACGTAGCTGTCTACTGGTGCTGCACGCTGTATGCCTTTGCAGTAGGCCAGCACTTTTTTTTCATCGCCGAGTTTTATTGCCTGGACAATGTCTGTTCTTGTGGCGTGTGGCAGCGGGTTTACATCATAGCCTAGGCCTTCGAAGGCGGCCGCGGCTAGAATTGCGCCAACTGTACATGCGTATACGGTTTGCGGTGCCAGAAATAGGCCTTGCAGTAGATTTCGTGTCATACCAAAGGTTGGCCCAACTGCACTGCCTAGACCTGGGGCAGTTAGTCTTTCGGCTGAGGCCTCAACATATTTTGCTTTACCTACAACGTAACCGCCACCTGGTGCTATGCCTCCGCCTGGGTTTTTTATTAGTGACCCGGCTGCGATATCTGCACCGGCTTCTACTGGTTCGATTGTCTCGACAAATTCGCCATAACAATTGTCTACTAAGATAATTGTATGCGGGCTGATTGTCCTAATAAACGTTATTAGCTTTGAAATTTCTTCGATTGTAAATGAAGGCCGCCAGGCGTAGCCTTTGCTGCGCTGAATTGTTACCATCTTGACATTGGGTAAGACTTTTTCGATTGCATCGAAGTCGAATAGGCCATCTTGAGTTAGGTCTACTTGGCGATATTCTACGCCATATTCGGCTAAGGAACCTTGTGTTGGGCGTATTCCTATGACACTTTCCAGGGTGTCGTAGGGGCTTCCTACCGGGGAAAGTAGAATATCCCCCGGCCGTAAGTTGCCAAAAAGTGCTGCTGCTAGGGCGTGGGTGCCGGAAATAAGTTGGGGCCTTACCAAAGCGGCCTCTGCTTTAAAAACAGCCGCGAAGATATCCTCTAACGCTTGTCGGCCGATGTCGCTGTATCCATAGCCTGTGGAATCGGTAAAATGGGCGTCGCTTAGACGGCTTTCTTGCATTGCGTTAAGGACTTTTAGTTGATTGTATTCGGCTATTTCTGCTCGTTTTGTGAAGGGCCGCAAAAGCCCCGCTTCTGCTTGTTTTACATATTCGGCAGTAGCGGGGTTTATGCCCATCTTATTTATAAGATAATCGTACATATTTTGATTTGTATCTCCTTTGTGTTATGCGCCGTACCGCAATTAGATTACTACATCATATGGGGAACGGTAGTATAGGGCGTGTTCCCGCTGGTGTAGTGGGAACACGCCCTTGGACGTATCTAAGTTGCGTCAACGACTTCAGTGTGAGTACCCTACCCCTCCATGCCAATTTCAATTGCTTTCACATTTAGAGGAATCAATTCCTGGCTTCTGGCACCGGCGAAGCGTTGCTCTAGCACGGCGGTTATATCCGCGAGAGTAAAGAGGTCGGTCTTTTTTAGGAAACCTGCGAGCATTACCATGTTTGCAACGCGATTACTGCCTACATTACCGGCGATATTGGTTGCGTCAATTTCTACTACATCTATGTCTGCGCGCTGGATTTTTTCGGTTACAATTGATGAGTTTACAAGCACTAGGCCGCCGGGCTTGACCCGCGGGAGAAACTTGTCTACGGAGGCACCGTTCATGGCGCATAGGATGTCTATGTCGGCTTGGACTATTGGGCTTCCTATGATTTTATCGGAAACTATAACCGAGCAATTGGCTGTGCCGCCGCGCATCTCTGGCCCGTAGGAGGGCATCCATGTGACCTCTTTGCCTTTGTTCATTGCTATGGTTGCCACGATTTCGCCTAGGACTAGCACACCTTGGCCACCGAAGCCTGAAAATACCATTTTCTTTGTCATTGCGCCTGCCCCCCTTCGTCTTTGAATACGCCTAGCGGATAGTATGGAATCATGGTGTCTGCCATGAACTTCATGGAGTCTACTGGGGTCATGTTCCAGCCTACTGGGCAGCCTGCGATTAGTTCTATCATTGAGAAGCCTTTGCCAGTTTTTTGATATTCGAAGGCTTTTTTTATTGCCCGTTTTGCGCGGTTTATATGGGGTACATCGTGGACGCTTACCCGCTCTATATAGGTTGCGCTTGGGATTTGTGCCATCATTTCGCTTACTAGCAGGGGCTTGCCTGTTAGGATTTCTTGCCTGCCGTAGGGGCTCGTGCTGGTTTTTTGGTCTATTAGGGTTGTTGGTGCCATTTGGCCGCCGGTCATGCCGTAAATTGCGTTATTTACGAAGATTACTGTGATATTTTCGCCGCGGTGGGCTGCGTGAATAATTTCTGCCGTGCCTATTGAGGCCAGGTCGCCATCTCCTTGGTAGGTGAATACGATTTTATCCGGCTCTACACGCTTTATTCCCGTTGCAACTGCCGGAGCGCGGCCGTGGGCGGCTTGCAGTGCGTCGCAGTTGAAAAACTCGTAGGCCAGTACAGAGCAGCCTACCGGGGCTATTGATATGGATTTATCCAGTATATCAAGCTCCACCAGAGATTCGGCGATTAGTTTGTGAATTGTGCCGTGGGAACAGCCGGGGCAGTAGGTTAGAGGGGTATCGGTTAGGCCTTTGCTTTTTTCGTATACAATTTTGGCCATCTTATATGCCCCCTTTCTGGTTGTTGTCATGGGTTTTGCTTTGCTGCGTGGTTTGCTTTATTGGTTTACCTAGGATTTCGCGGACTTTATTGGAAATCTCGATTGGCTCGAATACGACGCCCCCTGTGCGTCCATAGAAATGGACTGGATATGCATCGCCTACCGCTAGACGCACATCCTCTACCATTTGACCCATGGAGAGTTCCGCTACTAAGATGTGTTTGACTGTTTTGGGTAGGTTTTTGAAGATATTGCTTGGGAATGGCCATAGGGTTTTGGGGCGGATTAGACCGGCGTTTATGCCTTCATTTTTTAGTTCGTCTATGGCGTTTACGGCTATCCTAGAGGGCGCGCCATAGGCTACTATTGCTACTGTGTCACCGTCTTCTACTGTGTTTTCTACAGCGGTTTCGTTTTTTGCGATTTCGTCGTAGATTTTGAAACGATCCAGGTTCATTGCTTCAAGGACATCACCAAAGAGACTTAGAGAGGAGATTGTGTTTCTTGGGCGTTTGTCGGCATTGCCGTTGGTTGCCCAGGGTTTATCTACTGTTAGCTGCGGATGGACTTTCATTTCTACGGGTTCCATCATCTGGCCTAGCATACCATCTAGTAGGATTGTTACCGGGGTGCGGTATTTATCAGCAATGTCGAAGGCTTCAAATACCATGTCCCAGCATTCTTGTACGGTGCTTGGGGCTAGTACGGGGGTGTAGTAGTCGCCATTGCCGCCGCCTCGGGTTGCCTGGAAATAGTCGCTTTGGGCTGGTAGAATGCCGCCGAGGCCTGGGCCGCAGCGGGCTACGTTTACTATTACGCAGGGGAGGTTTGCGCCACATAAATATGAAATGCCTTCTTGCTTTAGTGCCATGCCCGGTGATGAGGATGTGGTCATTGTACGTGCGCCTGCCGCTGCCGCGCCGTAGACCATGTTTATTGCCCCTACTTCCGATTCCGCCTGGATGAATATGCCGCCGGCTTGTTCAAATTTTCTGGACATATACTCTGGGATTTCGTTTTGCGGGGTTATTGGGTAGCCGAAAAATGCCTTGCATCCGGCTTGTATTGCGGCTTCTGATATTGCTTCGTTACCTTTCATTAGGACTTTCATGGTATCAGCCCCTTTCTACGGTAATCACGGAGTCGGGGCAGATTTTTGCGCAGATTGCGCAGGCGGTGCATGTTGCCATGTCCGTGCATGTTATTGGATTATAGCCTTTTGGGTTTACTTTTGATTTGTTTAGTTCGAGGATTTTTTTGGGGCAGGCGGCTACACATAGCTGGCAGCCTTTACATAGGGTTTCGTTAAAGATTACTTTATTCAAATTTATGCCTCCTTCGTCGGCGACGGGCGGTATGCGAAAATCAAGAATATTTCGCATTACCTCCTTGTGAGAATGCTTTTGATATTTCTTACGGCTTCGATACGATCCTCGGCCATTTTGTCAGCTGTTTCGAAGGTTAGCTGGCCGGTTTCGTCTGAGATGCGTAGGATATCACGCATGCGGCGGTAGATGCGCTCTATGTCACGTAGGGAGGCTTCTTTGTTATAGCCGCCTTCTGCCAGTTCGTAGGACACGTTTATTACGCCGCCTGCGTTGGTTAGAAAGTCTGGGGCATAGCATATTCCGCGGGATTGTAGGGCTTTGCCGTGTACTTGCGCGATTTTCAGTTGGTTGTTTGCGCCGCCGCAGATTATTTTACATTTTAAGACTGGGATTGTGTCATCGTTTACTGTTGCGCCTAGGGCACAGGGGGCGTAGATATCACAGTCTACATTGTAGATTTCATTGACGCCTACTACTTTTACGCCGAAATCAGTGACGCACTGCTGGATGCGTTCTTCGTTTACGTCTGAGACGATAATATTCGCGCCCTCTTTGTGAAGTAATTCGCATAGATAGTAGCCTACATTGCCTACCCCTTGTACCGCTACGGTTTTGCCTTTTAGACTGGCGTCACCATATACATGCTTGCAGCAGGCTTGCATGGATTTGTATGTGCCTAGTGCTGTGAAGGGCGATGGATCGCCAGAGCGGCCTGGAAGGCCTACTACGTGGCTTGTTTCCATGTTTACATAGACCATGTCCTGAGTTGTTGTGCCTACATCTTCGGCTGTGATATAGCGGCCGCTTAGGCCCTCGATATAGCGGCCGAAGGCGCGCCAGAAGGCTTCCCGCTTAATTGGGTCTTTGCGCAGTACGCTGGAGTCGCCTATTATTACGCTTTTGCCGCCGCCAAGGGCTAGGCCAGCCAGCGCGGATTTGTAGGTCATGCCACGGGCTAGGCGCAGTACATCAATTACGGCTTCTTCTTCTGTTTTGTAGTTCCAGAAGCGGGTGCCGCCTAGTGACGGGCCTAGTACGGTATTGTGGATGCAGGTTATGGCTTTTAGGCCTGTTCCCTTGTCTTGGAAGAAGCATAGCTGCTCGTAGTTATGCTCTTCCATTAGCTTGAATTGATCCATTTTTGCCTCCTATTATTTGTTTGTGGGGTTATTTTACTCGCCAGCTAAATAGTTAACTTCTGTGTCTAACTTGAATGATTTATGAAGATTTCCGGCCATTATCCTAACCTTGTTTGTATCGGGGTAAAGGACGGCTTCCAATGACCCAACTGTATCAATATCAAGGTATACTAGGGGTTTATCTGTGTGGTTTGTTAGCATATGCGCACCGTTTTCGTTGGGTGGCATTACTATTACGTCCCCTTCTGTGACGATTATTTCGCCTTTTGGTGTCTTTAGAGTACCAGAGCCGGAAATTATATAGAACACTTCTTCAATGCCGCAATGCTGATGGTATGGGTAATTACTTTTTCCTGGATGAAGGGTGTAGAAAGATACTGCAAGCTTCCCTTCCTTGCTTACATAGGGTGATGTTACATCGGATTTTTGAAACTCGTATGACTGGTTGTGCTGACCATTTGGGTCAAAGATGGCGTTTAGATTAATGTTTTTGTAATCTGCGGTTTTTACGTTTTTTATAACCAATTCCTGCATTGCGATTGCCTCCTTTATTGGTTAACTATATATTTTTGCCTCTTCCTCCCCGCGTAGCACGCGCAGGCCGCCTAGCGCTAGGGCAAGCAGCTCGTGTTCGCCGGGGTATTGCCGTACCTCTGCTATAAAGGATACGCGGCTTTTGATTTGATTCACAAGGTAGTCCCATCTTGCAAGGCCGCCAGTTAGTAGAATGCCATCTACTTTGCCACTGACTACCGAGGACATTGCGGCGATTTCTTTTGAGATTTGGTATGCCATTGCGTTGATTATTAGCTGTGCATTTGGGTCGGTTTTAGCTTTTTCTTCGATTTCCATCATGTTATTGGAACCAAAATAGGCCACCATCCCACCTTTGCCGGTGATAGCAGCCTTTAATTCTTGCTTTGTATGTTTGCCAGAAAAACATAGGTCAACCAGGTCGCCTACTGGTAGAGAGCCGCTTCGTTCTGGGCTAAAGGGGCCGTCGCCGTCTAGGGCGTTGTTTGCGTCGATTACGCGGCCATTTGAGTGGATTCCTATGGAAATCCCGCCTCCCATGTGTGCGACTATTAGGTTTACGTTTAAGTAGTCTTTGGAGGCGTCATTGCAGTATTCTCTTGCGATTGCCCTTTGGTTTAGCGCGTGGAATATGCTGCGCCGCTGGATTAGAGGGTTGCCGCTAATGCGGGAGATTGGCTCAAATTCGTCTACTACTACCGGGTCTACTATGAAGGCCGGTTTGCCTATATGCTTTGCAATTTCTTGTGCGATTAGGCCGCCTAGGTTGGAGGCGTGTAGGCCTTGTATTCCCGTGCGTAGGTCATGAACCATTGCTTCGTCTACTAGGTATGTGCCGCCGGGTATTGGCTTTAGTAGGCCGCCCATACCTACTACCGCGTCTAGTTCTTGTAGGGTGGTGCCGGAGGCTTGGACGTTATCTATAATGATTTGCTTGCGGAAATCGTACTGGTCTGTGACTTTTTCGTAGGGGGCTAGGTCTGTGGTGCTGTGGCGGATTGTTTTTTCTAAAATTGGGGTGGTGTTATTGAAAATTGCGACTTTTGTGGAGGTGGAGCCTGGGTTGACTATTAGTAGCTTCACATTATATCAGTCCTTGTTGGGTTTTGTGGTTAGGATAGAATCCCTAAAGCAATGGAGATTAGCTTGCTTTCGGCAGAGTCTGCGCGGGAGGTTAGTATTACCGGGCGTTTCGCGCCTAGCACGACTCCGCCTACTTTGGCTTTTGCTAGGAAAGCAAGGGATTTGTATAGGATATTACCGGCTTCTATGTTTGGGCATACCAGTATATCTGCATCGCCGCCTACCGGTGTTTCGATGTTTTTAATTTTTACCGACTCTGGGCAGACGGCGTTATCCAGAGCCAGTGGGCCTGCTAGTATGAACTTGCGGTCTAGTGGGGTTTGAGTAGCACGGTGGTTTGCTACGAGTTCAACAATTTCTGTTGTTACGGGCATCTTTGGGTCGGCTTTTTCTTTTGCTGCCAGTAGCGCGACTTTGGGCATTTCTATACCTAGTGATAATGCCGCTTCAACCGCGTTGTGGATAATTTCTTTTTTTGTTGTGGTGTCCGGGGCTATATTGATTGCCGCGTCTGTTACAAATAGCAGTTTGTGATAGGTTGGGAGTTCGAAGACGGCAAGATGGCTTAGTTTGCGGTTTGTACGCATACCGGTTTCTTTATCCAAGACGGCCTTCATTATGGTGGATGTTTCGACCTTGCCTTTCATTAGGGCTTTGGCTTTGCCGGAAGATACCAATTGGACGGATAGTTTGCAGGCTGCTTCTGTGTCCGGTTCGTCTATTATTACACAGCCTGCTATGTCTACTTTAGAGGCTTCTGCGACTTTATGAATTTTTTTTGCGTCTCCTACTAGGATGAAGCTGGCGATGTTTTTTGCAGATGCTACTGCTTCAAGTACGTTTGAGTCATCGGCACAGGCGATACATACAGTGGCTTTCGCGCCTTGTGATGCCCGATTGTATAAATCCGCTAAAGATATTATATGAATCACTCCTTCTTTGTGCTTATTTTAGCATAGATGCTGGGTGATATACAATAGTTGTATAGACAGGCTGTATAAATTGATAAAAAATGAGTGGAATTTTACATTTCAATTATGAATACTTCGTACCGCAGTTAGATGTAGTTGCCTTGCCGAAAATATGCAACGCATCAAGCATTTTTCGGCAAGGCTTACAGAATCTTATGAGGAACGAAGTAGTACCGCAAGCGGCTGGTACCAAATCATCCACTTAAATGATGTAAAATCGCTTTTGTCAAAATCATCCACACAGGGTGCCAATTATGGCGTACTGGTTACATCAACCTTGGTAATATTGGCGTATCCGGCGTTAAACTTGCGGATGCGGTGGGTTTTTTCAAAGATTATCGTAACTTCGTAGTCATTACGTTTTTGTTCAATTGCCGTCACCTGGCCGACGCCTAAAAGTGGTACAGTAACGGTGTCCCCTACTCCGTAATCTGGGGGGCCGTTGTCTAGCAGGCTTGGGCGTTTTTCTTGGGATGGGCGTTTCATTGTGCCTATTAAATCTGCATCAAATCTGCGACCTACTTGCAGTTTTGGTTTGGGCTCTGTGTTTGGTTTTGCCTGCTGAAAATCATTGCCGCGCCCCATTTGCTGTCTTGCCCTGCCGTAAATATTTACATTTTCAAGGTTATCTCTGGACATTTCTTTTAAAAAGCGGCTTGGCGGGTTTGCGCTGTATCCGCCATCGTAGCGCATTCGTTTTGTTGCATGGCTTAAAAATAGGGTGTTTCTTGCCCTGGTAAAGCCCACATAGCAAAGCCTGCGCTCTTCTTCCACGGCATTGGGGCTATCGGCTGTAATGGCCCTTGAAGACGGGAAGATAAACTCCTCCATGCCAACAAGGAATACGATATTAAACTCAAGCCCTTTGGCACTGTGCAGGGTCATCAAAGATATCGCTTCTGTGCCTTCTTGGTAGTTGTCGATGTCAGCAACAAGTGCAACGTCCTCCAGGAAGCGGCCAAGTGATGGGTCATCGGATTCTTTTTCAAACTCCCGGGCTTTGTTCATTAGTTCGTCGATGTTTTCCATGCGGCCTTCGCCTTCTATTGTGCCGTCGTTTAGGCTTTTGTAGTAGCCGGTTTGGCTTAGAATTTTTTCCAGTAAGGCTGTGACTGTGTTTTCTTTTGCGTAGGCTGTTGCCTCGGCCATAAAGTCCGCAAAGCCTTGCAGGTGCTTGTTTTTTAGTCCTGGGATTTGGTCGGACTCTGCCAAGGCTTTTGAGAAGGGAAAGCCACGGGAGGCGGCATAGTCCTGTACCTTGGTAATTGTAGTCGCGCCAATGCCTCTTCGAGGGACGTTTACTATCCTGGTGTAGGCAAGGTCGTCTGCGGGGTTGTGGATGGCTTTTAGATAGGCTAGTACATCCTTGATTTCCATACGCTCGTAGAATCGTACCCCGCCAAAAAGCCTATATGGAAGGCCTTGCATTACTAGCTGATCTTCGACTATGCGTGACTGGGCGTTTGTGCGGTATAGTATGGCAAAATCTGAGTAGTTTGCATCCCCTTCATATACTAAGTTTTTGATGGTGTTTGCAACAAAAGTCCCCTCTTCCCGGTCTGTGGCGGAGGTGAATAGTTTTATCGGAACGCCAGCGGTGTTTTTTGTCCAAAGTGCCTTTTCGGCGCGGGTTTCGTTGTTGGCGATTACGGTATTGGCCGCGGCAAGAATGGTTTGGGTAGAGCGGTAGTTTTCCTCTAGTTTTACGGTTTTTGCGTTGGGGTAGTCGTTTTCGAAACGGAGGATATTTTCAATATCGGCACCGCGCCAGCCGTAGATGCTTTGGTCATCGTCACCTACTACGCAAATATTATTATCCCCACCTACTAGTAGGCTTACTAGCCGATATTGGGCATGATTTGTGTCTTGATATTCGTCCACCATTACATAGCGAAAGCGGTTTTGATATTTATTGCGGATATGTTCGTGATTGGTTAGTAGGGCTACGGTTTGGAAGATGATATCGTCAAAATCTAGGGCATTGCTGGCTTTTAGCTTGTTTTGGTATAGGCCATAGACCTCTGCAATTTGGCCTTCTCTGTACTGGCCTGCGGTTTTTTTCTCGTATTCATATGGGGTGATTAGCTCGTTTTTTTGCGCGCTTATAATTGTGGCAAGCTGGCGGGGAGGGTAGTCTTTGTCGTTTAGTCGCAGTTCTTTTATGCATTCCTTTATTAATCGCTCGCTGTCTTGAGAGTCGTAAATTGTAAAGCCGCTACCATAGCCTATTGCGTCAATTTCACGGCGTAGTATGCGGGTACACGCGGCGTGGAAGGTACTTACCCATACCTGGTCCCCATGGGGGGTTATGGCACTTATACGCTCTCGCATTTCTGTCGCGGCTTTGTTTGTGAAGGTGATTGCAATAATATGATAAGGGTCAACACCTTTTTCTATTAGGTGAGCAACCCGATATGTTAGCACACGGGTTTTTCCGCTGCCTGCGCCGGCGAAGACTAGTAATGGGCCTTCTGTATGCTCTACGGCCTCTCTTTGGGCGGGGTTTAGATTTGCGAGATAACTCATTTTTTGCCTCGCTTTCTTGCAACTGTGGCCAAAAACAACTCTGCGCTGGTGTTAAGCACTAATGATTCGGGCATTCCCACATCTTCGATTAGGGCCTTCGCGCGCGCTACATCCCCTACTAAGGTACAAAAATGTGCGTCCGAGGATGCGATTACCGGCACTTTATATTCCTTACACAGTGCGATAAGCTTGCGCTGGTTGGCATCGCCGTCAAAACGTACAGAGTTTGGGTTAAGGGTCTGGTTATTGATTTCAATTATTGTACCTGTCCGCGCCGCGGCGGCAACAACGGCTTCGATATCAATTTCAAAATGAATATCACAAGGATGGCCTATAATACTTACAGCGGGCTTTTCCATTGCACTGATATACCCACGGGTATGGTCTTCTTTAGTTGACGGGGGGCATACCCCTCTGTGTAAAGACGCAATGGTAAAGTCCATACGTTTCATTAGTTTTGACGGTAAATCCACCTTGCCGCTGTAATCTTCTATGTTTACCTCCGCGCCTTTTAGCACCCGCACACCGTGGATATAATCCGGCAAACAGTGCTGGTTGGCAAAAGCATAAAGATGCGCACCGTCCGGCATTGTTGGGCCATGGTCTGTCATGCCAATATGTGTTAGGCCAATAGAAGCGGCATGGGCGGCGTTTTCGTTAACCGTGCTGTATGCGTGATTGCTTGCGATGGTATGACAATGTACATCTAATACAAACTTCATGTGCTGTCTCCCTTTTGTATAGACTGACTATAAATGTGCTTTGCAAAAGTCATGTGTCATCCTGTATTATATCGCGGAAACGATAACACAGATAGGCATACAAATTTTCGCGATAAATATAAAATTATTTACACATAGAGAAGAGCGACACAATGAAACCATCTCAAAAGACCATTAAACATATACTAGAAACCCTAGACAGACTATACCCATGGGATGGTCGCTGCTTCCTTGACTACAAAACCCCATGGCAACTACTTTTTGCAACGATTTTAAGCGCGCAGTGCACAGACGACCGTGTAAACTTAGTAACTGCCGATTTGTATAAAAAATACCCGTCACTGGAATCCTTTGCAAGCGCGGATTTATCCGACTTGGAAAGGATGGTTCATTCGACGGGATTTTTTCGTGCTAAGGCGCGAAACTTACAAAACGCTGCCAAAATGCTATTAAACGAACATAATGGCAATATGCCATCAGATATAGACGCCCTAACCAGCCTGCCAGGTGTTGGCCGCAAAACCGCAAACGTGGTACGAAGCCACATATTCGATATCCCAAGTATAGTCGTTGACACCCATGTAATACGCGTAAGCGGCCGGTTAGGCATTACAATACACAAAGACCCGGTAAAAATTGAGTTTGACCTAATGGACAAGCTGCCAAAGTCATATTGGATACGCTATAACCAGCAAGTGATAACCCATGGGCGCAAGGTGTGCATTGCCCGCGGCCCACGTTGCGCCGAATGCGAGCTGTATAAATATTGCGTAAGCACTGATAAAGGCATAGATAAAGGAGATTAAAATGATTATACGCAACCAACTGCTTGAAGAAATCTGCAAAGAACAAGGCATAAACATCGAATACCTCTCACAGCAATATATCCTTCGCCTTACAAAAGGCGCAACTACCCGCCATATATTTGGCCCATACTGGGATATAAACAGTGCCGCGGCAGACCGGCTTGCCTGCGACAAATGCGGCTGCTATACGATTATGCGCAGCTGCAATGTCCCGGCGATAGAGCATAAATTATTCTTTAACCCGCTACAAAGGGCATATCTTCTTGCAAGCGAAGGTACAATGCAAAATGCCCTTGCGTACTTTGAATCAAACAACCAGCAAGTAGTAGTAAAACCCAACAACGGCGCCCAAGGCAAAGATGTATATTACTGCGACACGCCACTAAGCCTAGAGCAGGCAATGCAAAAAATTTTTACAATAGAGCCGGACTTAGCCCTTTGCCCATATTATCCAATTTATACAGAGTACCGGGTTTTTTATCTTTATGGTCGCACCTATTATTACTATGGCAAAACCAAGGGCGACGACTGGAAGCATAATCTTTCCCAGGGGGCAAAAGCATTTGAGATAAACGATAATAGCTTACGAGATAAGTTGTCTGAGTTGGCTATTAAGGCGGCAAAAAGCATTGATATAAATTTCGCCACAATTGATATTGCCCTACTGGAAAACAACGAGCTTGCCATAATGGAGATAAACGCAGGCGTGCAAGCCCAGCATCTTCTAGAGCAACTGCCCCACCGCCGCAGCACTATAAAGTCCATCTATGCCGATGCTGTTGGATATATGTTCAAATAAGGGGGTGTTTATGTGACATCACCGGCAACACCTAAAAAAGTTGTCTTACTTGCGATAAACGCAAAATATGTACACTCGGCACTGGCTGTGTGGCTGCTTGCCGACGGTATAAAAAAGTACGCCTGCCTCCCCCACCAAGTTGAAATCATTGAGGCAACTATCAATCAGACTATTGATGAAATTGCCGGGCAGGTAATCGCCTATAACCCCGATGTAGTTGGCATATCCACATATATTTGGAATGCGGATAAACTACCCGCGCTAATAAAGCACCTTAAAGAGCAATTACCAAATGCCATATTTATACTAGGCGGCCCGGAGGCATCACATAACCAAGATTACTGGCTTGCAAATGGCGCGGACTATGTAGTGAAAGGCGAAGGCGAGCGCAAGCTGCCGGTGCTTTTGGATGAACTTGCGAAAGGTTTACTAGAATTGACAAAGCCTCCAAAGGGTAAACTTAACCCGTGCAGAGATGCAAATAACAAGCCCGCTACCATCTCAGCAAACGCCACTAACAACGAGTCCCTCGCCCCCCACACTAACGCTCCCATCAACGTGTCTCTCGCCCCCCACGCCAATGCCTCCCACAACGAGGCCTATATCAACAGCCTTAAAGGTAAACTAGCATACCTGCAAACCTCAAAAGGCTGCCCCAACACCTGCGCCTTCTGCCTATCCGGCGACGAAAAACTAAGCTTTCTCCCAATAGAAGCAGCAAAAGCGCAACTATACCAACTTTCCAAATCCCAAGCAAAAACCATAAAGCTGGTAGACCGCACCTTCAACTGCAATCCCACACGCGCCTACGAACTTTTCGAATATGTAATCGGCCTTGAAACAAACCACTGCTTTCACTTTGAAATAGCCGCCGACCTCTTAAATCAGCAATCACTTGACCTACTGCGAACCGCACCACCAGGTCGCATTCAGTTTGAAGCGGGGATTCAAAGCTATCATGAGCCAACGCTTGCTGCAATATCACGCAAGGCAAACCAATCAAAAGTAGACGAAAATCTAAAATCACTGCTAAAAGCCGGAAACATCCATATCCACATAGACCTAATAGCCGGTCTGCCCCACGAAACCCTGGAAATCTTCAAAGACAGCTTCGACCGTGCATACAAGCTGGGCGCCCACAATTTACAACTAGGCTTCCTAAAGCTACTTCACGGCAGCGCACTACGAAATCAAGCCGCAAACCTTGGCATACAATACAATCAAGCCCCCCCATATGAAATCATACAAAGCCCATGGCTAAGCCCAGATGATATAAGCCAGCTTAAGCAAACCGAAAACGCTTTAAGACAGACCTATAACAAGGGCAGGTTTATGTCTACCTTGGAATATGTCTTGACGCATACAGCGGAAACTTCTGAAATGCGACCGTATGATTTATTCCATAAACTAGGCCAACACACCCCAAACCACGGGCTTTCGTTGGAAATCTACGCGGAAGAAATCTTCAAGTGTTTCAGTCGCATTCACAAGATAGACACAAACCAACTGCTGACACATATGATAACCGACTGGCTTTCCATGGTAAGGGGCAAAAATATGCCCGCCTTTATGAGGCTATCCGATACACAGCGTAAGCAGATAATCCCTAAAGTAGAAAAAATCCTAGGCCGCCCAATTGGCCGCGAAGAGGTAGCTAAGCTTCCATCCGGTGACTGGGTCTATGTGGATGTGCAAAGTCGCGACCCGGTGACGGGTTTGTATAAAATATTTTGGTATCCAGTGATATAGTGATGGTGGCACCGCCTCGGATTTAACCTTTGTCAAAACTGGAAAAACCCAGTTTTCCGGCGTTTTTAGGCATCGCAGACAAGGTCATGGTGATAATTTCCATTTTGTAAGTTATCATTATCATAGGTTTAGCATCCATTTTGGCTTTGGCGGCACGCCTTCAAGCCTCCTCCTGTTGCAGTCAAACAAATTATTCATAAGAGCTATCATGCTTACAAATAATGACATTATCCAAAAAAACAACCAAAAATCAAAACCATATTGCCTAAGCATAAGTATGCGTAAAGTGTAATCACCTAAGGGCTCCTGGTGCCAAAAAGTGTCATCCCACAATGTTATGTCATAAACTGAACCTCTGCTTAGTGTAAAAAAATTATATGCCCCAATAACTGTTAAGGTTATACCACGTCTGTTCGAGGGTGCATCATAAACATTCACAAAGCGTGTATGTAGTCGATATCTATTTGTTAATGTACTTTGTATGTAAATATAGATTGTGCTGTCATTATCATTTTCTATAACGTATGCTATAACTGAGTAGCTTTCCTTATATTGTGCGGCTCCTTTTGTCACTATTGCATCGTATAGACTCTGTTGTGTTATATTGAAACGTACAAGGTCAATTGCTACAAAAATGACAACGATAATCAAAAATGCTATCCCAAACGAATAAAAATACTGTTTTGTTTTCATAGTATACGCCCTCATTGCCAAACATTAGGGTATGCTCTCACAACAGTTAGGGGAACACGCCTTAGACATGCAAGCCAACAATCGGAACTGTTGACTTGCATGTCGGCTACGTTTATAAAGCTATAATATTTTATTTCACAATCTCATAACCTCAAAATAATATCTATCGAACTCTATCAATATTAGCGTTGCCAGCGACTAGACCATGCGCGATTACGGCACGTATTCATGTGATATAGTCCAAAAGTAGTTGAATAAATAAAGCTTGTTAACGCTGCATTTCCAAACAAGCTTACTGTTTCAACAGGACCAAATCCCGAATGTTGTTCTACCCAGAACGTTCGTCCAGTATGCTGAGGAAATGTGGTGCTTTCGATAACATACCTAACCAGATGTGTGAAAACAGTATTTATATTCATCATAGCTGGAGGAGAAAATATAAAGTCGACAACAGTCCTATCAGAACTAAGATTCATAAGGGAAATAAAAAAAGTACCCGCAACATGTGTAGTAACTCCAGCAATCCATACTACCCATGCAGCTACAGTGCCTGCAACAGCCCCAGGTACTCCCAAAACGGCAACCACAAGGCCTAAAACTCGCACCGTTGTAGCAGTCAGGCTACGGATGGTAAATTCGGTTCGTGTCGGCACACGGTTTAAATAGGATACCCTTGCATTAAAGCTATGAAATCCGCGGTCTCCATGACTCCAGCATTCATATATAACAGTCCCTAAATGCCGCCACGAAAGAGGGGCGATACCTATATAAGTTGAATCTTGAGGCATATATTCATCAATGGCAATATATGCGCCCAACTCTTCAATCACGTTGATTGTCTCAACCGATGCCTCTCTTTGTCCTCTAGTATATTCATAGGTAGTTATATGCATTATACCAGACTGGGGTTCATACATCACAGCACTACTTACTAATTCACCGTTGAAATACTCGTAAATCCGCATACTTCCATCGTCAAATTCTTCAACTCTTATGGTATGAATATTTCCATCCATTTCAAAACTTGATTTACTTGACATTCCATCATCTGAAATGAAACTGTAAAACCCATCATTATAAGCATTTTGGTCATATGCTAGTCATAAGTCCGCCATTGCTACAGGTCTCCGTACGGCTTCAGATTTAACCTTTATCAAAAATGGAAAAACCCAGTTTTCCGGCGTTTTCACGCATCGCAAACACAGTCATGGTAAAAATGTCCATCATCCTGTAAGCCTTCGTCCTCACCAAAGTACACGGTTAAATAAAGCACATTAAAACCTGTTTGCAAAGGTATAAAATACAATAACCTTTGAGGCATCTCCATATCCCCTTCCAAAAAAGGAAACTCTCTGGTTACTAGTACCGCATTCTGCCCGGTGGCCTCATACAGCCAGTCTGTAAGGCTAAGTATCAAGGATGTGCGCCACTCTTCCACCGTATCTGGGTATGGCAAAATATTTTCTATAACCTCTGCCTGGCTACGCTGCACTTGCATGTGCACATGCCTTGCAGGTATTGGGGTTGGGATGACAAGAGTCGAATCCCACCCATGGATACCCATACCCATTATGCCATCGACACTACCTGTGCCTTGTCTGTCGCCTGCATCAGAACGTGCAAGCGCGGAAAGGGCAGCAAGTAGCACAAAAGCAAATATTGCAATTCCGATTCCGATAGATTTTGACTCATTTTTCTTCTCACCGTTAAGAAAGTAATATGCAGACCGTGCGCGAAGGGTCACATCCAGGTTTTCAAGGGCGGTTATAACCTCGTGGGGGTATCTGTTTGAGTCCCATTTGTTTTTAATGCCGAGAGCCTTCCGTAGTGCTACGATATAGGGATGCGTAAAATGTATAGTTGGGATAATCCTGTTAAGCCCTTCAAGAAAGGCCGGGTTTCTTCTTACAGACATAAATAGGTCGCTTTGAAAATATGGCTTTATAATCCGCAGCCCTCGCATGTTATGATTTACATAAGCGGCGGCGGATATCATTTGTGTTTTAAACTCTTCAAGAGCTTTTTCGGCTTGAATCTCGGCCTCAGTTGCTTCGGTAAGAATAGTGTCAGATGTAAAGATAGATTCGGTGTACTGGTTGAAATAGATGTCTTGTAGGTCTAGGTTGTCATAATCATAATCGTCGATGTCACCGTGATTATCTTCATCAGTATCTTCGACATGAGATGTCTCTGATTCATGGTATGCCAACCCATCTGCTGTATTGATAGTACCTTCATCTATATCTTCATCTTGTGATATTTCTGTTTCATCGTAGGCCAACGCGCTTGCTATATTGATATTATTATCAGTGTTAGTATTATCATCAGCGGATTCAAGCTGCGTATCACCAGCGTCTCCTGCATCATCAGTGCCATCAATGTCTTCTGTGTCATCAATGTTTTCCGCATCATCAACGTCTTCCGCACCATCAATGCCTTCCTCACCATCAATGCCTTCCTCACCATCAAGCCATAACTCGCCCCATGGCGACATTATTGATACCCGGCCATCAATATCAATGCTATGACAGCTTAATGCCCACTTATATGCATTGTTTATCTCTTCAAATTTCTCCGGAAACTCTTCTGGGTGGTATTTTGCAAGTAATCTCGCATACGCCCGCTTTATGGCACGTTTATCAGTAGTTGGCTCTATACCAAGCACTTTCCAATTATCCATCCCCCAACTATTCATCGTGTTCACGCTTAATTAGCCGCAGATATACGGGCATTTTATTAAAAATATCACTACCGTTAAGGTTTTTCTCAATATCGCCTAAAACCTCTTCAAGTTCGTCAAGTTTGTCATTGGCCTTGCGGATACTACCGCTGGTGTTTACAGATTCCAGCGCAAGTACGATGCTTTGCATAGATGGCCTTAGGTTTTCTCCGACTTCTGTGTAAATGCGCTTTGCACGCTCAAGTAGCAAGTCCATCCGCTGGATATGGGCTAGTTTTACTTTTTGGATATCTTTTACATATTTCTCCAGTTGATGCTCGGGAATCGTAAGCCCCTTGCCTGCTAGTGCCAACTGGTACTCTTTACCTGTTGATACAACCTTAACCTGCACCAGTAGCATTGCGTTGATATCATAGGTGAAGGTAGCTTCCATAGCCTCGTGGCTTTTTTTGTTATATGGCACAGAAACATTAAGCTCGCCCAGCTTTGTATTATCATCAGCATAAATGGCCTCTCCTTGATTGATAGGAAAACCCACCTTTGTTTGGCCAATATCCACATTATAAAATGTGTTTGTGCGGCTAACAGGCAGTGCTGTATTACGCGGTATCATTATACTGTTTATCATTTTTGAGGGTTGAGCCGGATTATGAGAGCCTATATTAAGTGAAAACGGGCAGATATCTGTAAGCACAAGATCCTTAACCTGGCCAACACGCTGCTTTATGCCAACATATGTGCCAAGACCCTGTGCAACAAGCCGGTCCGCATCCTGGCTATATGTGACCGGCACACGCATAAGCCCGCTTAAAAAGTCACGGACAATTGGCATACGGCAAGAGCCGCCAACCAAAATGCACTTATCAATATCCGCGATTGTAAGGCCGCTGTCTTGCACGGCAAGCTGAATAGGCTTTTTCAGCCTTTCGAAAACGCGCTTTGACATATGGAACAGTGCATTGCCAGTGAGAGTATATTCGACTTTCTTGCCCATAAGTAGCACCGAAATATTTATGTCATCATCCTCTTCAAGCCTAATCTTTGCAATCTCTGCGGCCCTAAGCAGTGCTTGATACTCAGTCGCGGGCAAACTATGAATATCTATGTCATTTGCGGCACAAATATCGGCTGCGATAACAAGGTCAAAATCAATACCACCAAGAGAATTGTTACCAGAAATTGCACAGACATTAATAATATTGTCAAAAGCCTCTACAATTGAAACATCCAGCGTCCCACCGCCAAAGTCAATTACAATAAATATCTCATCCTTTTCCCACTGGCGGCAGGCAAGTGCGGCGGCAGAAGGCTCGTTTACCAATCTCTCCACTTTTACACCGGAAAGACTGCCTGCAAGCTTGGTAGCGGCACGCTGATTTGCATCAAAATAAGCCGGTACGCTGATAACAGCCTCTGTAACTGGCTCGCCAATATACTTTTCGGCATCACTAATAAGCTGGCGCAGCACAAAGGATGACAACTCCTCAGGCTTATAATTTTTGCTTCCAAGCTTAATTTTCTTCTCTTTACCCATTTGCCTTTTAAAAAGAGACGCGGCAGAGCCTGGGTTTGAAACAAGCCTGTCTTTTGCGGCACTTCCAACAATAATTTCCCCATTATTTGTTTGACTAACAACACTTGGTGTGAGATATTCCCCGTGTGAACTTGGGATAAGTACGCTTTTACCGTCTATAAATGCTGCAACTAAACTGTTTGTTGTGCCTAGGTCAATGCCAACTACTACCATGGTCGCCTCCGATGATTTATGCATATTTATGTGCAAAGAAATGGCCTCAATATATTATAGCAGATGACGTCCCCAAATAGTTGGAATGCTTTTGTCAAAAGGAGAAAAACCCCGAATTACGCGGGGTTTAAGGGTGTGAGGGGTTGTTGTCGACTACTGAGTTTGCATCTTGCACTATGCTTATCTAGGCACTGGGCAAGGCAAAACCATCAACAGGCACACCTAGCACGGCGTCAGTTACAGCCCTCACTAAGTTCCTGTTTACACCTGTCCAGCTATTGGACAATAGGATAATCCTTGTGCTACTAGTTTGGTCGTAAATTATTATAGAGGAAAAGCCCGGCATACCCCCACCCGAATGATGCCAAATGGCTTCATCTGCAAATACCCAACCATAGTTATAAACACCAACCCGGATATCATCAATCATGTACATAGGAAACAGCGCACCACCAAAATAAGCATCCAACCAAAGATTAAGATCATCAATTGTAGAAATTAGCCCCCCAGTAGAATAAGCAAAAAAGAAAGGCCAATTACTAGGGTCTACAAGATTTTTGCCATCCATATACAGACGAGGCAAACCATGAGGCGCGACTGATTCATCCATGCCACTAAACCCTGAATTAGTCATTCCCACAGGGGCAAATAGCCTATCTGCAACAAAATCTTCATATGGCATACCAGATACATGCTCAACTATCCTCCCAAGAAGCCAGTAATCCGTGTTGCAGTAAGCAGAATAACAACGAGGCGCACCACTCCAGAAATTCTCTAATATATAAGCTTCCAACTCACAAGGTGTCATGCCAAGGGCTTCTTGCATATCACTAATCAAAGGATTCCTAAAAACCCACTCCGAATAATCATAGAACCCACCCTGCATAGCCAACAAGTGGGCAACAGTGACATTCTCCAGACCATCACCACCAACAAAAAAATTGTCAAGAGTATAAGATACGTCCAGCAAACCTTCCGCTTGTAATAATAAAATTGCCGCCGCTGTGAAATTTTTGGTAACAGACGCTATGTGAAACGGAGAATATACTGCATTGGGAATACCCCGCTCATCGCAAGCCATGCCGTAAGCAGCGCGCAGTATCACCTCTTCCCCCCGCGCAACTAAAACCGTGCCTCTAAAATTGCTACCACGAAGCATAATATCCAGTTGCGCTGATAACTCCTCAGCATTGTTAACCTGGGCTGATGCCAAGTCACGCCCGATAGCAAGGGCAAGCAGGAATATTGCTAAAATAATAGTTAAAGATACCACAGGTATGTTTTGTAAAGTTTTCAAAAAATCAATCCTCTCTATTCTGTATGCAGCTTCTGCTATAAATATAGAGGAGATAAAGGTGTTGCAATAGTGATAAATGTCACTACATGATGAGAAAAAGTCAACAACCGTGAAACATTTATGAAGGAATACCGAGGGATGTTTGCAGGTTAATGGTGGAGAACATCGCCTTTAGAAAAATGACATCCATACGACAGACAAAAAGCACCGACTAGCGAGTAGGCCTCCCAAGGCCGCACCTAACATAGCCTCGCGGAAGGCAGGAAGCAGAACGCCCCAATGGCATTATTTTTTCGATGCCAAGGGGCGTTCTGCATTCCCGAGAGGTGCTACCCACCGCAAAGCTTATCAATACAACGCACTGTATAAAGGCATTGCCGCTATCAATAGGGAAAAGGCACCCCCGTGCAGCGATTATTTTTTCGATCGCAGCACGGGGGTGCCTTTTCCTATATTGCGTAGCTAATCCGCATAAGTGCGCTATATTATCCAGTGCGCGACAGTATCACGTTGCAAGTTTCCTAGCCAGCAGTACCAGGAATGACAGGCGTAGCCACATCATCCCCCTTATACATCCACCGCTTAAACATCCGGTCAATAATATCTTGGGGCGAAGCCTTAGCAATATCCTCCGGCACAACAAGTTCACTGCGCCCAACTTCCTCGCCATTGTGGGTATAAACCACTTCCCCGGCCTTTTCTCCTATGCCTACCGGCGCATCCAGCGCATCCTTAAGGCGTATTTCACTATCAATTACAATATGCGTACCCTTTGGCACAAGCACATTAGTCTGCTGCTTAATAACAACCGGCGCACGCTCGACCTTCCCCTTATAAATCTGAATCTCACCCATCTGGGTACCGCACTCTTCCTTAGCAATAAGGGTAAAATTGGAATATCCATAGTCAAATAGCTTCATCGCAGAGTCAAAGCGAATAGTCGGATCCGGCGCGCCAAGTACCACGGCAATCAAGTGCATACCTTCTTTTTCGGCGGTGGCTGATATGCAATAAAGTGCCTCGGATGTTGAGCCGGTTTTAAGCCCGGTTGTACCGGAATAGTTACGGATTAGCTTGTTGGTATTGGTAAGGCCAAACTCTTCCTCGCCACGGGCGGTTTTATGGATTATTTTATCCAGCCTGGTTGTTGCGTACTTCATAACCTCTGGGTGGTGCAAAATCAACTCTCTGGACATTAATGCGATATCAAAAGCTGTTGTCAAATGCCCCGGTGCATCCAAACCGCAGGAGTTTACAAAGTTTGTGTTCTCCATGCCAAGGGCTTTGGCCTTTTCGTTCATTTGGGCTACAAAGGCCTCTTCGCTTCCGGCAATAAACTCTGCCATTGCAACGGCGGCATCATTGGCCGATGCAATTACAATGGCCTTGGTCAAATCCCTTACGGTTTGCTGCTCGTTTTGCTCCAAAAAAATCTGCGAGCCGCCCATGGACGCAGCGTGGGCACTGGTGGTTACAATATCGTCCCACTTGATACGCTCTTGAGCCAATGCCTCATATATAAGAAGCATTGTCATCACCTTGGTCACCGACGCAGGGGCAAGCTTTTCGTGAGGGTTGTTTTCAACAAGAATTTTGCCTGTCTCTACTTCCATAAGCAGGCTGGCCTTTGCGTCAACAGAGATTGCCCGCACCTTGGTCTGGAAGCTTACAAAAAGCAATATTGTACAAATGACAAGTAAAATATACCTGGAAATCCTGTTAGTCATAAAAAAAGTCCTCCCTAGACATCTTATTGATATCTAGGGTGGACTTTTTTGTGATTATTATGCAATAAACAAATTACTAACGATTAAATCTGGTGGTTCTTCTGCCTTTATTTTGCAAAAACTCCGGGATAACAAAGCTGTCTGTGTCTGTGGTATCTGTGTCACGAATAGCCCTTAGGGGCTCTTTGGCTTCCGGCTCTTCGGTTTTTTCGGCAGATTCTTGTGATGTTGTGGCATCGGTTGCGGTCCCGTCGGTTGCAGATTCGATTTTAATTGACTTTTTAGGGTCTCTGATAGCCTGCTCTAGGTCGTCTAGGCCGGTGGCAATTACTGTAACAGTTACTTCGTCGTTATAGCTCTCATTGATTGTCGCGCCAAACATTACATCAGCCTCTTTATCCACAGCCTTGCGGATAATATTGGCAGCTTGGTCGATATCCCTAAGGGCAATGCTTGCATCCCCAGTAAAGCTGATTATTACAGCCCTTGCGCCGTCTATTGTTGTCTCAAGCAGCGGGCTGTTGATGGCTTTCATTGCGGCTTCTTCTGTCTTGTTTTTGCCTGTGGCCCTTCCAACACCCATATGGGCAACACCCTGTTCATGCATTACAGTTTTAACATCCGCAAAGTCAAGGTTAATAAGGCCGTCAATAAGTATCAAATCACTTATCCCTTGGATAC
>Ga0123355_10001406_pt1 | contig 33563 bp, 27 predicted proteins | sample TergutEmb28metaG_3_FD_89872 | JGI IMG/M metagenome (GOLD analysis project Ga0123355, IMG submission 89872) | Embiratermes neotenicus P1 segment gut microbial communities from Petit-Saut dam, French Guiana - Emb289 P1 | ecosystem: Host-associated > Arthropoda: Insects > Digestive system > Gut ...
ATAACTGTTAATCAAATTCTTTTTGAAAGTTCCGACAGGGGCTTTGCTTGGCAATCACTTTTTTAACAAACTAAACTTTTTTTAATCTTTTTAATTTTATGCTTGACTTTTAATAGTTAGTCTTTCTGCTTATTTATTATTCAGCAGTTTCTTCTTTTGCTTCTTCTGCTTTTTTTGTAGTTTTTCTAGTTGTTTTCTTTGCCGGGGCTTTTTCTGCTACTTCAGCTTCTTCTGCAGGAGCTTCTTCAGTTTTCTTTGTAGTTTTTCTAGTTGTTTTCTTTGCCGGGGCTTTTTCTGCTACTTCAGCTTCTTCTGCAGGAGCTTCTTCAGTTTTCTTTGTAGTTTTTCTAGTTGTTTTCTTTGCCGGAGCTTTTTCTGCGGCTTCAGCTTCTTCTACAGGAGCTTCTTCTGCTTTTTTTGTAGTTCTTCTTGTAGTTTTCTTTACTGGTGCTTCTTCTGATGGAGCTTCAGCTTCTTCTACAGGAGCTTCTTCAACTTTTTTTGCAGTTCTTCTAGTTGTTTTCTTTACAGGCGCTTCTTCAACAGGTGCTTCTGCTACGGCTTCTGCAACAGGTTCGGCTTTTGGCTCTACTGCCTTTGGTGCTGGTGCCGGAGCAGGGGGGGCGGCAACAGGTTTTGGTGCAGGGGCCGGTGCAGGGGCGGCTACCGGAGTAGCGACTGGTGGGATATCGACCGGTACTGTTTGTTCACCTTCGGCTGCTTCTGCAGATTCAGCAACGGCAGCGTCAGCACCTTGGCGTCCCTCAACAACAGCATTTGCCATTGCTGATGCTATTAGTCTAATGGCTCTGATTGCATCATCATTGCCAGGAATTACATAATCAATTTCATCAGGATCACAGTTTGTATCTACAATTGCTACAATCGGAATACCAAGCTTACGTGCTTCAGCGATTGCATTACGTTCTTTGCGTGGGTCAACAATAAACAGTGCGGCAGGCAGTTTCTTCATTTCTTTAACGCCACCGAGATATTTTTCTAGTCTGTTAATTTCACCAGTTAATTTTATAACTTCTTTTTTGGGTAGTATATCGAATGTTCCGTCATCTTTCATTTTGTTTAACTGCGCCAAGCGATCGATACGCATACGCATTGTCTTGAAGTTTGTTAACATTCCACCGAGCCAACGTGCATTAACATAGAACATTCCAACACGTTCAGCTTCTTCTTTTACTGCATCTTGTGCTTGCTTTTTTGTTCCAACAAATAGAACATTTCCGCCACTTTCACTTACATCGCGAACAAACTTGTATGCTTCTTCAAGTTTTCTAACCGTTTTTTGAAGATCTATGATATAAATCTCGTTACGCTCCATATAAATATATGGCGCCATTTTAGGGTTCCAACGGCGTGTTTGGTGTCCAAAGTGCACACCTGCTTCTAAAAGTTGTTTCATTGATACTACTGACATTTTTTTTCCTCCAAATTTTTTGTTGTTTAAGGTTTAGGTAATCGCTGATGGCTACCTGGGTACCTTCCTCCGAAACCGTCAACTTTTCACACCAACTACGTAAAAACGTAGCACTTAAGCGGGAAAATCAGATTTCGTGTGAGATACAGCGTCAAAATGACACCAAAATATTTTAACAAAGTCACGCCCAAAAAGCAAGGGTTATTTTCATTTCAACAATGAATTTGACGAGAATTAGACGGGAATTTCTTGAAAAGCGATTTTTTGGGCAAAAAACATCCCTCAGAACGACAAAAGGTGGTATTTTTGTCATTCTGAGGGTTATCCAGGGTAAAGGGAGTCGAACCCCAGGGTAGGTTAATGAATTATCCGTAAAATGGACCGTATGTTGCACATGCTCTGTAGTCAGCATTCTCTTTGTTTTCTGCACCAAATGCAGACCATGAGTGTGGACGGAAGATTGATTTCTCACAAACATTATGCATTGAAACAGGAATACGAAGCATTGCACAAAGTGTTATTACATCGGCACCTTTATGACCATAGCAGAATGCGCCATGATTTGCACCCCAGTTTGCCATTACACTGTAAGCATCAGTAAAAGCACCTTTGCCTGTTAGGATTGGAGCAAACCATGTAGACGGCCATGTCGGGTCAGTGCGATAGAGTAGGGTATGGTTAACTTTTTCCGGTAGATCCACGGTATAGCCTTCAGCAATTTGCATTACCGGGCCAATTCCATCAACAAGATTTAAACGCAAAAGAGTGACAGGCATTTCGCCCTCTGTTTCAAACTTTGATGAGAAGCCGCCGCCACGGAAGTAGCCTTTATTGCCGGGACACCATGAAGTTTTATCCAGACAGGATTTCACATCTTTCTCATTCATATCCCACCACGGCTTCATTGTGCTCTCGCCACTTGAATCTTTTGCACCGCCACTGCCGTCAAGAGCTGCAGCACCGGAGTTGATAAGATGAATAAAGCCATCTTTTGCTTTGCCTTCGGGCTTCCATCCTGTTACACGCTCAACAGCGTCAGGACTCCAGTATGTACGCACATCTGCAAATACAGAAGCTGCACCGTCCATTAGATGTGAGAACAACATTGAAACAGCATTTAGACCATCATTTTCAGTTGCGAAAATAGTAGGTTGTCTATTACCACTCCAGTCAAATGTCGAGTTGAGTATTGCTTCAGTAAAGTCAGCATTTGGCTTGTAATCTGTCCACATACGTTGACCTTGGAAGCCGCCGGCAATTGCGTTGCGTCCCAATGCTTCTTCGTGATGTCCAATATCAGCTAATTTTGGATTGCCATGTAGAATATCACGACAAATTAATGTCATCTTCACGACGAACTCCCATTGTTCAGCTTTTTCTTCAGCGGTGAAACGCTTGTCTTCCGGGTTTGGATCAAACCCTTCTTTGCAATGTTCCTTTGTCCATGCAAGAGCATTTTTGAACTCTTCAGGATCAAAAATTTCTAAATCAACACGACGTAGAACTTCAGTCATGTCCACCCATTCGGCACGTATGCCAAGATATTTTTGCATAAAGTCCGGATCTAAGAATGAGCCAGCAATGCCCATAGAAACGGATCCGATACCAACATATGCCTTATTCTTCATTTGTCCGACTGCAATAGCTGCGCGAGCAAAGCGTAGTATTTTTTCTTTTACATCTTCGGGTACTGAAGTGTCGCCGGCATCTTGTACATCGCGACCATATATTCCAAATGCGGGTAGTCCACGTTGAGCGTGAGCTGCAAGAACAGCTGCGAGATACACAGCTCCGGGGCGTTCAGTGCCGTTGAATCCCCAAACAGCTTTGACTGTGTTTGAAGTTAAATCCATTGTTTCGCTACCATAACACCAACATGGCGTTACAGTTAATGATCCAATGACATTCTCTCGTGCAAATTTTTCGGCACAAGCTCCTGCTTCGTTTCCGCCGCCTATTGTGCTGTCTGCGATAACGCATTGTACAGGTGTTCCGTCTGCATACTTAACATTTTCGCTAATTAGTTTAGCTGCTGATTTTGCCATGTTCATTGTTTGAAGTTCCAGAGATTCGCGAACTCCGCCCCAGCGGCCATCAATAGTCGGGCGAATACCAATTTTTGGATAATTCATATGTTACTCTCCTTGTAAAATTCAATATATTTATTAAGTGTTAGAACAATATGAGTTTTACTCAATGACACCTTTTTTCAAAATTACATTTGCATACAATGAAGTTTCACCTGTTGCCACAATGGCATATGCTTTCTTCGTTCTGTCATAAAATGCAAAGCGTTCTTCATTTTCAATGCCGTTATTTACGGGTTCATGTTTTTTAATTATTTCCCTATATTTTGCCCATATTGGAGGCTCCGGGTCATCCGGACCAACCGACATTAATGCCACGGGGAATTCAACAAAGCGATCTAGAGGGAACAAGGTTAATATTGCATCTAGTAGGTTAGGTACATTGTGCCCATCACAACGTATGAGTCGATTTGTATGGGAAGCAGCGGGGAAGTTGCCATCACTAATGACTATCTCGTCTCCGTGTCCCATTTCTTTAAGAATTTTAAGTAGTTCCGGTGTGAGAATAGAAGGGATATTTTTTAACATCGTACTGTCAACTCCTTAGTAGTAATGATTAAGATTAGAGGGATGGCGTCCTACCACCATCCCTCTTGCTTTGTAAAACCGTATTCGCTTATATACTAGATATTAGGGTAGAGGGATTCGAACACTCATCGGTTTTAACAGGCGTATTTCCGCCTACGTCTTGCCAAACCCCTTGCCAATACGAAAGTATTACCTGCGGTCTTTGTCAACACATAGACAAAAATCCGCTCTGTTAAAACTGCAAGCACCTGTCGTACGTCAATTTTCGAGTGATTTTCGCTTCGTTTGAAGCCGCCTTGCTGACGCAAGGCAATGAAAAAGGAGTGAAAAGCGCCGAAAAGAGATTACGTCAGGCGATGGGGTTCGAATCCCTCTACCCTGGGAGATTAGTCGTATAGTAGAATTGCGATATCTTCGTTATGCATGTTTTCTGAATTCCACCATTGTGCGCCTGTATCTACGTCAGCAACGCTTTCGCCACGTGCTGCGCGAACTGCTAGAGAAACAGCTTGGTAACCGATTTGGAATGGATCTTGAGTAACTGAACCAAACATTAGACCAGTTTCAACAGCTTCTTTTTGTGCTGAACCTGCGTCGAACCCTACAAGGATTACGCCATCAGGAACTACAGTACCGGCACCGATTGTTCCTAGTAGACCCATAACTGCACCTTCGTTTGAGCAGAATACGCCGAGTAGGTTAGGTGTGCCTAGAACTGCAAGAGCTGCACTTGTCATGTCAGAAATGTCAGGAGTTGCACCGACAGTTACGTCGATAATAACAGCTGCACCTGCATCGCCTGTGTTAATTCTTGCAAGACCACCAACGATTGCAACGCTATCATTTACGCCACCGGCGAGACGATACATTTCTTCAGCAAAGCCTTGTGTACGGCCTGTTACTGATTCAGAAGTTGCATCTTGAGATAGAACAGCAATAACAACAGGGTCTGCTTCAGTTGCAGCAGCAACAGCATCAGAAATTTCTGGGAACATATGTGTTGCACCAACTGCGCCTGCAGCAATGTTATCTGTTGCAGCAGTTGCTAGAACTTGACCTGGAGGTGCATCCGGAATTCCGGAGTCAAAGCCGATTACAGGGATGCCACGAGCATACGCATCAGCAAGTTCTGCTAGAGCAGCTTCTGTGTCGAGTGCTGCGAATGCGATTGCATCAGGATCTCTTGCAAGAGCACTACGGAGCATTTCTAGTTGTGGTCCGATGTCTGCTTCACTTGGAGGTCCGTCGAAAGATACAGCAACGCCATAAGTTTCACCGGCTGCACGTGCTCCGGCATAAACTGCTTGCCAGAATTGGTGCTGGAAGCCTTTTGAAATAACAGCTACATAGCTGATCTCATTTGCTTCTTCTGCTGGAGGATCTTCAACAGCTGGATCTTCTGCTGGTGGGTCTTCAACAGCTGGGTCTTCTGCCGGAGGATCTTCAACTTGGGCTGGAGGATCTTCAACAGCGACATCGCCGTTTCCGCAAGCTACAAGAGCTGAAGTAGCCAGCAGACATACTAAGAGAATTGCAATTAATTTTTTCATTTGTTTTTTCCTTTCTTATTGTCTGTTTAATTTCTGTCGGTTTTACTTTACTTTCTTAACCTGGTTTGCTCGTTTCGTGCGTTGTATATCTAACAAGACTGCGCCGATGACGACAATCCCGGTAAAGAACACTTGAATTGCAGCAGCAAATCCCATTTGTGTAAGACCGATACGCAAAACACTCATAAATAACACACCAATGAGGGTGCCTGTTAGTGAACCTGTACCGCCTTTAAGGGATGTACCACCGATTACAACTGCGGCAATGGCCTGTAATTCAACGCCTTGACCTGTGCCGGGTGTAATAGTTGTGAAAGCAGCGGCATGGAAAATTGCACCAATACCTGCGCATAGACCGCTGATGACGTATGCAATACATTTCCAGTTGGATGCTCTAACGCCTGAGAGGCGTACCGCTTCTTCGTTACTTCCGATGGCAAATGTGTAGCGACCAAGTTTTGTTTTATTGAGCACAATTAAGGCTATTATGAAGAATGATATTAGCCATATAGCTCCAACAGGGAAGTTGCCTATACGGAAGAATGTTTGGATAAACCAGCTGTCACCAATTGGGCTTGGAAATCTTTGAGCTTGAACATTTGTGACGATGGAGCCCAAACCTGCAGCGACCATCATGGTACCCAAAGTGGCAATAAAAGGCGGGAGGTCAAGTTTTGTAACCATTAGCCCGTTAAACAATCCAAACAAAGCGCCGATTCCAACCATAATTACCAGGCAGAGTGCCAATGGTAAGCCGTTACCGTCACTATAGAGAAGACCGCCGATTAGTGCCGAGCTCATCATGACCGTTCCTATGGATAGGTCAATTCCGCCGGTGATGATAACAAAGGTGACACCGATTGCCAGAAAACCAATGAAATATGAACTTGCTAAAATATTCAGCACTGTTGCCAATGAGTTAAAGCCACGTCCAAATATGGAAAAGATTATAATTAATATAATTAGTGCTGCAATTAATGCCGCAATTGCATAAAACTTTTCCAGTTGAACTCTATTGCCGCTATTTTTATTAAGTGTATTTTGAGCGTTTGTTACATTATTACTCATTGTTCTTCTCCTTTTGCTTCTGATGCGCGGCTTAAGCTTGAATTCAGTGTTGCCAGAGTCATTATGGAGTGTTGATCCGCTTCTTCAATAGGCAGTGTCCCGGTGTGTGAGCCTTCACACATTACCAAGATCCGATCACTCATTCGCAACAACTCAGGAAGCTCTGACGATATCATGATTATCGACTTGCCGCTTTCAGCCAGGGTGTTCATAAGTTTATATATCTCACTTTTTGCACCAACATCGATACCTCTGGTTGGTTCGTCAAAGATGAGAATGTCACAATTTTTAATAAGCCATTTTGAAATAACGACTTTCTGCTGATTACCGCCGGATAAATTTTTGACTATCTGTCTTATTGACGGTGTTCTGACATCAATTTTCTCAACATACTCATTTGAAGTGGATGCGATTTTTCGTTCGTCGATAAAACCAGCACTTGTGTAACTGTCAAGAGAGGCAAGTACCATATTATTTGAAATTGTCATGTCTACTGCGAGACCAAATCGCTTTCTATCTTCTGAAAGATATCCGATGCCGTGTCTAACAGCGTCATGTGGCGAATTGATTTTAACTTTTTTATCATTGACATAGATATTGCCGCGGGATCTTTTGTCAGCTCCGAAGATGAGTCGAGCGACCTCTGTTCTACCGGCACCCATTAGACCGGCAAATCCAAGAATTTCTCCTTTACGCAATTTAAATGAAACATCGTGAACATCATTTGAAGTTAAATTCTCGACTTCAAGCACAACAGGAGCATCTGCAGGAACAGTGCTTGCTTCTTTCGGTGGTTCATATGTAACGCGACCAATCATCATTTGAATGACTTCAGAGATATCTAGTTCTGCTGTATTCTTTGTTCCAACGAGCTCTCCATCTCTTAGGACTGTAACCCTGTCAGTTATTCTCTTTATCTCATCAAGACGATGAGAAATATAAATTATTCCAACACCCTTAGCTTTTAGATCATTAATAATTTCGAAAAGGATGTCGATTTCAGTGTCGGTGAGTGTTGCAGTAGGCTCGTCGAACACGATTACTTTGGCATCAAAGGAAATGGCTTTTGCAATTTCGACGATTTGTTGTTTACCAACTGTAAGATTCTTGACAACTTCGTTTGGATTAATGTAAACACCGAGCTTCTCAAATAGTTCAGCTGACTTCTTTACAATGCTTCTTTCATTGAGAAAGAAACCCTTGCCCTCTCTACCAATAAAAATATTTTGAGCAACGGTTAAATGGTTCATCAAGTTTAACTCTTGGTGAACTATAGCTATTCCGGCATCTTGAGCCGCCTTTGGTGTTTTGAAAACAGATTTCTTACCAAAGTAAATAATCTGACCTTTATCAGCATTGTAGATTCCTGTGAGAACCTTAACCATTGTAGACTTGCCGGCTCCGTTTTCGCCCATAAGCGCAAGGACTTCGCCAGCTTTCAGGTTAATTGAACAACTTTTTAGTGCGTGTACTCCTTGGAAGCGTTTGTCAATGTCGATCATTTCCAAGATGTAATCACTGTTCCTAATCTCTTCCATGGCAAAACTCTCCAAACTTTTTGTCAGTATGCACGAAACGTTTAACTCTTGTGATTGTAACATCCATTTATTTTGTTGTCAATACGGTTTTTATTATTTTTTTCTTATATATTTCGATGGAAATAGCATCACTTTTCTAGTTTTGTGCATAAAATCATACTTTAATATAAAAATGCTGAGAAAACATATAAAAATATGTATTTTTATGCAGTAAATTTCTATTGAATTTCATGCTAGCTCGACTCATTGTGTTCATTGACAAAACGTTTTGCTCAATGTATACTAAATATAACACTGATAAAGTCACTTTAAAAATTCGTGACAAAGACGAAGAGTGTATTTGACCAGTGGTTACCTAAACAAAGTTGAGGGGTGTTAACCACTCCATGCTCGGAGGACTTTAAGCTATGGCTGCCACTATTAAAGATGTTGCCCAATACACAGGTCTATCTATTGCTACGATTTCCAAGTATTTAAACGGTGGAAATGTCTTAGAGGATAACCGTATACGTATTGGAGAGGCAATTGAAGCATTGGACTATAAGGTTAACCATGTCGCCAGGTCTTTGAAAACAAACAAGACCATGACTGTCGGCATTTTGCTTCCGTCTCTGTTTACACCGTTCTTTTCACTTCTTTGTGCCCATATTGAACCGCTTCTGAATAAGCATGGCTATTCTATGATCGTGTGTTGTTACCATGATGATCCGGAAGAAGAAATCCGCAAGCTCCAGTTTTTGCAAACTTTGAGTTTAGACGGCATTATTGCAGTGCCAACAAGTGTGACTGCAGACGAATTAATTTCACTCAAAATTCCGGTTGTGCTCATGGATAGAAGTATTCCGGGTCTTGATAGTGTAGTTACAGACAACATAGGTTCTGTGCATGATGTTGTGGAAGAGTTGATTATTAATGGACACAGACGAGTTGGAATTATTCTTGGTCCACTCACAGTTACAACAGCATATGAACGTAAGCTTGGTTATGAGCGAGCTTTTGCAGATTACAGTCTGCCGATTGATGAGAGTTTGATTCGTATTGGCGATTATGACATTGCTACCGGATATCGAGAAATGACAGAGCTACTAAACATGAATCCGCTTCCTACAGCAGTTATGGCTAGCTCCCACGATATTACAGTTGGTGCAATCATGGCAGCCTATGAGCGAAAACTAAAAATCCCTGACGACATATCATTTGTAGGCTATGATGAGGAGCAAATAACCAAGGTCTTCAATTCTCCCGTTACCACCGTGCTTCAACCCTTGACTGAGATTGCTCAAAATGTCACAGCGCTATTAGTACGACGGATGAGTGGCGACTACAGTGGACATCCGCAACTGACCCGACTGAAAACAACGTTGATGCGTCACCAATCTATAGTAAATGTTGTGTAAACACAAGTAGAGTACGATGTACCTTACTATACCCATAACACTATGCCATAACCCATAACGCCCATGCGAAACATTTAAAGCTTCGTTTTGGGCGTTTGTTGATTTTGTTGTTGTTGTTGCTAGTGTGTTGCTACCAGTGTTTAGTATAATGATAAAGTAACGAATATATAAAGTAGCGAATATTATTATATGATTGGTATTGCAATATGACAAAGTATGAAGCATTAAATAAATATTTTGGATACACAGAATTTAGACCGTCGCAAGATACGGTTATAGATGCACTGTTGGCCGGACGCGATGTCCTCGGCGTTATGCCTACCGGAGCAGGGAAGTCGATTTGCTTTCAAATCCCGGCACTGCTTTTGCCGGGAATAACGATTGTTATTTCTCCACTTATTTCTTTGATGAAAGACCAGGTGTTTCAGCTTAGAAAGGGGAATATCCCTGTTGCCTTTATAAACTCATCACTGACAAAAGAGCAATATTACGAAGTTTTGCGTAGGGTTGGCATCGGGCAATACAAAATAATTTATGTAGCTCCGGAAAGACTTGCAACCGAAGATTTTCTTAAGTTTGCTATAGATACGCTGATCTCACTTGTTGCAGTAGACGAGGCTCATTGTGTTTCGCAATGGGGACAGGATTTTAGACCAAGCTATCTTAAGATATCAGAGTTTATCGACAAACTTAAAGTTCGTCCTACAATTGGAGCATTTACTGCGACAGCAACAGAGGATGTTAAGAAAGATATAGTTCGCTATTTGGATTTATATGATCCGGTTAGCTTAACAACGGGATTTGACAGACCAAACCTGTATTTTGGTGTTGAAAAGCCCAAGAATAAATTGAAATATTTTCATGAGCTGATTGCATCACGTGAAGGTCAATGCGGAGTGGTATATTGTGCAACGCGAAAATCGGTAGATTCGGTGTGTGCAGATTTACGTCGTAGGGGTATCTCTGCAGGGCGCTACCATGCCGGTCTAGATGATGTCGAGCGTAGGATTAATCAAGATAATTTTATACAAAACAACATCTCGGTTATTGTCGCGACAAATGCCTTTGGAATGGGGATTGATAAGCCGGATGTACGCTATGTAATACACTACAATATGCCGAAGAATCTCGAAAACTATTATCAAGAAGCAGGTCGTGCCGGTAGGGATGGCAAATCATCTGAATGTATACTGTTGTTTTCAGAGGATGATATCAAAACTGCAGAATTTATGACTCAAGATGCGGGCAAAAATAGCGGCTTGAATGTAAAAGATCAAAGAAAAGTTCAACGTCAGGATATAAAAAGACTTGATTGTATGATAAGATACTGTGAGATTGATGGATGCCTACGATCATATATTCTCAACTATTTTGGAGAAAAGCAAAGAATGAGATGCGGCAATTGCAGTAGTTGCCTAAAGCCGAGCCTATGGAATAGATGGTTTGGAAGATAGTGACAATGCCGTAATTATGTAAATACAAACGTCATTCTGCGCGAAGTCGCAGAATCTAGCAAGTGTAATTTTCTAAGCTTCTGTAACTATGTGCAGAATGCCTGAAGAACACGAGAGGTATAGTTTTTAAATATGACACTTAACATTGTAATGGTTGAACCGCAGATTCCACAAAACACCGGTAATATTGCGAGAACATGTGCAGCTACCGGAACGAGATTACATCTTGTAGGTCCAATGGCATTTGAAATAGATGATAAAAAGCTCAAGAGGGCAGGACTCGACTACTGGCATTTATTAGATGTTACGTTTTACAAAGATATTCATGAATTCTTTGAAATTGTTTCAGATGGAGAGCTGAAGCCATCGCCGGTTAAATCTACAACATCAGCTCATGATGCACCATCAGATTATCCCGACACGTCAAACTATGAGTTTTACTATGTTGAAACACATGCTCCTAATGTCTATACAGACCCGACATATAAAGATAATGCATATTTATTTTTTGGCAGTGAAACAAAAGGTCTTGACCAAGAATTACTAAACTGTAACCCGACACAATGTGTTCGAATACCTATGCTTGCCGGTGTACGCAGCATGAACTTATCCAGTGCAGTTGCAGTTGGGGTGTTCGAAGTGTTGCGACAATGGGACTTTCCGAAACTGCAAAATTTTGGGAAAATGTCGAACAGTTAAAATATATATCGGTAAGCATTGAATAACGAAGCAACTAATGTTATTATCATTAGTAACGGTTTTAATAAAATTACATTTTACATTCTGGAGGATTTTACATTGGTAAAAGTTGACATTAGCGGTGCGCTTGGATTTCTGACTAAAGAAGAAGTGCATGCGATTGACACGAACAAACCCTTAGACGAACTAAGCTCTCTGTATGAAAATGGATGGACTACAGTTCCGTCTAGCTATAATGATGAACTTGCCGGTCAAGTTAAAAGTATAGCAAAGAAGATTCAAGATGAATCGGATGTGCTTGTTGTCCTTGGTATTGGAGGCTCGTATCTTGGTGCCAGAGCTGCAATTGAATATATTATTTCACCAAACTACAATATGCTACCGAAAGAAACTCCTGACATCTTGTTTGCAGGCAATAATGTCTCCGGTGAGTATCTTGAGCAAATAATCGAACTTATTGGTGATAGAAACTTCTCTGTAAACGTTGTTTCAAAATCCGGATCTACGATTGAAACAGCGATCGCTCTGCGTTTCTTTAAATCATTATTATTAGAAAAATACGGTCCTCAAGGACTTAAAGACAGGCTTTACATAACATCTGATATCGGCTCTCCGCTTATAAAGCTAGCTGAAGACGAGGGATATGCGTATCTGGAAATGCCGCCGGAAGTAGGGGGTAGGTACAGTGTCCTTACTGTCGTTGGTCTATTACCATGTGCAGTGGCGGGGATTGACATTGACGAGATGATGGCAGGAGCAAAGGAAGAGTTTGAAAATGGTATTAACGATGCGTGCTTATATGCCGCTACACGTCAAGTACTATACCGCAAAGGTAAGAAGATTGAGATGCTCGCATGTTTTGAGCCTGCGTTTCGCTATACAGGTGAGTGGTGGAAGCAACTATTTGGTGAAAGTGAAGGTAAGGAAAGCATTGGTGTGTTCCCGGCATATGCAGACTACTCTGCGGACCTGCACTCACTGGGTCAACTAGTCCAAGAAGGTGAGCGTACATTACTGGAAACCTTTGTCTCATTTAAGAATCCACGGGTGAACCCGTTGGTTCCGGGCGGAGAATTACATAAAGATAAAATCAGCACAATTGCAGGGCTTGATATGCACAAGATTAACGAGTCTGCATCAGAAGCTGTAAAGAAAGCACATATTGATGGGGGAGTACCGGTACTTGAGCTATGTCTACCGGAGATGTCAGCAAGATCATTTGGTGCACTTGCTTACTTCTTTATGAGATCAGTAGCAATATCGGCACTCATTTCCGGAGTTAATCCGTTTGGCCAACCCGGTGTTGAGGCTTATAAGAAAAACTTGTTTAGTATTCTCGGACTATAAAATTGTTGAAACATAAATTTATATAATATTTAGGAGGTTATTTATATGGTAAGATTAATAATGGGTCTGAAAGGCTCAGGAAAGACTAAGGAATTAATTAATTCTATTCATGATGCAGTTGAAAATGAGCGTGGAGACATAGTCTGTATTGAAAGAAGAGCAAAGCTGACATATGATATTCCACACAAGGTTAGACTGGTTGATGCATCAGAGTACAAATTAAACGGTTATGATGCGATTAAAGGATTTATTTGCGGTCTGTATGCTGCAAACTATGATATTACACATATATTTATTGATAACGCAATGAGCATAATTGGTAGAGAAGTTGACGAAGATGCGGAAGATTTCTTCGAGTGGTGCGAAAACTTCGGACAAAAAGAGCATATCAACTTTACCATAACCATTAGCGTTGACAAATGCAAAGCAACTGACAGAATCAAGAAATACTTATAGTAGTGCAAAGCTGTTATGAGTATTCAACATACATCTGTGCATCTCTTGCTTCACTGTTGCTGTGCACCATGTGCCAGTGCAGTAATAGAACAACTAAGTAAGGAATACAAGGTGTCTTTACTGTTCTATAATCCTAATATTGAACCATATTCGGAGTATGACAAGAGAAAGAGCGAACTGTCAAAGCTTCTTGCATTGGCATCATATTCACAGGATGTGAAGATACTTGATTGTGACTATGATAACGAAGCTTTTGATAGTGCAGCACTACTATTGCGTGACCAACAAGAAGGTGGCATGAGGTGTAATGTTTGCTTTGAGCTACGACTGAACGAAACTGCTCGTAGAGCAAAAGAAGATAATTATGACATCTTCACGACAACATTATCAGTTAGTCCACGAAAGAACGCAGAGCTGTTAAATAAGATTGGTGTTCAAGCTGCAGAGAAGCACGATGTTAAGTATTTGCAAGCTGATTTCAAGAAGCGAGATGGCTATAAGCGTTCTGTGGAGCTATCGAAACAATTTGAACTATATAGACAAAACCACTGTGGATGTTTTAAAATCTAACAGTCATTCTGCGCGAAGTCGCAGAATCTGATAAGCACAGAGTTCTTGTATTTTGCAACAATGCGCAAAATAACGAAAATGTCTGAAGGAGAAAAATGCAATGAAAGTAAGGAAAGCTGTAATTCCCGCAGCAGGTCTTGGAACTCGAATGTTACCAGCAACAAAATCTATCCCAAAAGAGATGCTCCCGATTCTTGATAGACCGGCGATTGAATATATTGTTGAAGAAGCCGCTGCATCGGGAATTGAAGACATACTTATTATCACAAATAGAGGCAAAGGAGCTATTGAAGACTACTTTGACTATGCTCCGGACCTTGAAGAAAGTTTAAAAAAATCTGGCAAGTTTGAGACATATGAACGTGTCAGAGCACCTGTACATCATGCTAATGTATTTTTTGTCAGGCAGAAAGAAACTAAAGGGCTTGGACATGCTGTATGGTGTGCAAAGGAATTCGTCGGAAATGAGCCGTTTGCGGTGCTCTCCGGCGACGATGTAATGCTAGGCGATAAGCCGGTTTTAAAGCAATTAATTGATGTAGCTGTAAAGTATAATGCATCTGCAGTCGGAGCTCAATGGGTTAGTGATGAAGCTGTTACCAGATATTGCTCGCTGGAAATTGAGAAGTTAGAAGATAAAATCTTTAAAATGACTGATGTTATTGAAAAACCACCGATTGAGAAGAAGTTTTCTAATTACGCCATTTTAGGTAGATATGTTCTTGTTCCTGAAATATTTGAAATACTTGAGAACACACCTCCCGGGGCAGGTGGTGAGATTCAACTCACTGATGGGCTAAATGTCTTATGCAAAAGATCTGATATGGTTGCAGTTGATTTTGATGCAAAGCGTTATGATACTGGCAATTTAATCGGCTTCATGGAGACAACATTGGAATTTGGTCTAAAGCATCCTGAAGTTGGTCCATGGCTAAGAGAGTATATCGCAAATATGAAGTAGTATTATGAACCATAATAGAAGAGCAGGGCTGTTTTTACAACCCTGTTCTTTTGTGATTTATGAATTTAAGGATAGTGCTTATCCGGCAGCTAGTGCTCTTTCGAGCCAAACTGCGGCGACATCCATAGCTTCGTAGAAGCTTGTCTTTTCACTTTTCTTAACTACTCTGTCTCTTGATTTTAGATTAGGGTCAGTGTATTGCAACTGTACTTGAACCCGTGATGCAAGCTCTAAATCATCATGTTTTTTCGAATCTGTGATCTGGAGCATGATAATGTATTTATCAGACATACTGCCGTAATAAATCATATTATCTTTTCTTCTTAGCGGATGCCCTTTATATTCAAGAGGTATGCTTTTTCCCTTTGTGGCTGTTGACATAGATATGACTCCTTATTTTGAAATGTAATCAAAGTTTAACACGGTTTCATTCTAACTGTCAAACTTCTTTTAAATACTGATCAACGATAGAAGAGTGGATAAGATTTTCGAGAGTATTTTTCGGCTGGTGAGGCGGACGACGCAGCCTTACTATCGTAAGGTAAGGAGGACAACGATGCCAGACGGAAAATGTTCCGAAAAGATGTCTACTATTATATCGGTGTTTAGTATAAGAGAAGTCGCAAATTATACTACGCGTCTTGCGCCGAACAACGTTCTTGCGCTAAGTTGAGAGATGACTACACCAACATTTCGTCCTGATGCATGTATGAATCTATCTCCACCTAGATATATTCCAACATGAGTTACAGTGCTACCGTTTGATGAGAAGAAGACCAAGTCGCCCGGTTGAAGTTCTGATCTACTCACAGGAACGCCGTTATTTCTGAATTGAGCTGCTGATGTTCTAGACATGGTGATGCCGAAGTTTCTCATTACATATGTGACAAGTCCTGAACAGTCAAAGCCGGTTGCAGGAGAAGCTCCGCCCCATGTATATCTATGACCTTCAAATTGTCTGGCAAAGTTAGCAATTTGCTGTCCTAGTGATTGGTTTGCAGTTGATGCAGGTCTGGAAGCACTTAGTAAATCTGAACGAATAAACCCTACACTACCATTATGCCTTACTCTTGACCAACCATTTGCCAGGTTTTCTAGTACTTCAACACTTGTACTTCTGGAAAGAAGTCTGATTACGCTATAACCTGTTGATGCACCAGCTCTTTTATTTACTCCGGTGATTGTCCATTGTGTTCCAAGTGAATTTCCAGATGAGCTTGCACCTGCGGCAGACAGAAGATCGGATCTGATAAACCCGTTTGTACCGTTATGACTTACTCTTGACCAGCCATTTGCTTGACTTTCCAGAACGTTAACGCTTGTATTTGCTGCAAGTAGTCTGATTGCTCTGTATGTTGTTGCAGGTCCGGTTCTAAAGTTAACGGCACCTGTCGTTCTAAGTGATACTTGTTGCTGTGGTGCACCTGTGGCAGACAATAGGTCTGATCTAATGAAGCCGTCAGTGTTATTATGTCTTACTCTTGACCAACCATTTGCTTGATTTTCAAGGACTTCAACGCTTGTGTTTGATGCAAGTGTTCTGATTGCTCTGTAGGTAGTTGCCGGCCCGGCTCTAAAGTTAACTGCAGCAGTTGTTCTAAGTGTTGCAACAACACTCTCAGTCGTCGCAGTTGATGATATCGCACCACTTCCTCGTGCTAAGAAGTCTGATCTGATGAATCCGTTTGTACTGCCAATTCTTACTCTTGACCAACCCGCAGGGTTGTGTTCAGTAACTTCAATGCTGGTTCCTCTTGGAACTGTTTGCATGACATTTGCTGTTGTTGATGCAGATGCTCTTATATTAACACCTTCAGTCGTACGGAATGTTGCAGCAGTATTTCCGATTGGAAACCTAAGAAAATCTGATCTGATAAATCCTGTAGAATTTCCGGATTGTACTCTTGACCAGCCGGCAGGGTTATGTTCAAGGACGTCTACTCTTGAGCCTATGCTTACAACACGAACAACTCTGGAATCCGTTGAAGCTTCAGCTCTCATGTTAACTCCGGCTGTGGTTGTAAACGAATCTCCGGATGCTGACGCCATTTGAGACATACCAAATATACTAGCCATAATGCTAATGACTAATACCATTAAAACTAACTTTTTTAATCTGCGTTTCACTATCTTTATCTCCTTAAAAGTTTCGAATTAGATCTTTGCAGTTTTTAGATATTAACACAAAAAGAAACAAACGTCAATAGAAAACGACACCTTTTTGTAACTTTTTGTAATTAATTTCTGTGAGAAACTATCTGGTGACCATGATAATGAGCATATTTGCATTGGAAAAATTTATTAAATTGCATGGTAAGAAGACGTATGATATACTGATTTGAGATTATATTAATCACAAATAAAATTTACTCTAAAGGAAACAGTTATAATGAATGATGCTAAAATTTTAAGCCATGTAGACCACACATTACTTTCGCCCACAGCAAGTTGGAGTGAAATCGAAAAGCTATGCAATGAAGCAATTGAATACAAGACAGCTTCTGTTTGCATACCGTCATGTTATGTGAAAAGAGTTCGTACCGCTTTTCCTGATCTAAATATATGTATTGTTGTCGGATTTCCGCTAGGATATGATATGCCTGATGTAAAGGCTCTTTCAACACAAATCGCAATTGATGATGGTGTTGATGAAGTGGACATGGTCATTAATATCACTGATGCGAAGAATGGTGATTTCACTGCAATTGAAAATGAAATCCGCCTTTTAAAGCAAACTTTGGGCGATAAAGTACTTAAAGTTATAATCGAAACTTGCTATTTGACTGAAGATGAGAAGATAGCTATCTGCAAGGCAGTGACAGACGCTGGAGCTGACTATATCAAAACTTCAACAGGCTTCGGAACTGCCGGTGCAACCCTTGCTGATGTTGAGTTGTTCAAAAAGCATATTGGGCTGAATGTAAAGATTAAGGCGGCCGGAGGAATCCGTAGCAGGGAAGACATGGTTGCATTTCTTAAAGCAGGCTGTGATCGTTTAGGAACAAGTTCTGCAATAAAGATTTTGACAGGCGGGAAAGCCGGGGGATACTAAGTCCGCAAAGACATGAGGTGGATGTCACAATATATGAAAAGCGGAGCTGTTGCAAAACAGCTCCGTCTTTATGAAGAGTTTTATATTTTATTTACTATCTTCCACCTTTGTCATATGGTTGTCCCACAGCCTTTGGTGCATGTGAGTTCTTTGAAGTGAAGGCGAGCAGAACAAGGGTCGCAATGTATGGCACCATGTTGTAGAACTCGGCAGGTATGCCTAAGTTCAAAAGGAAAGGTATTGCCGAAAAACTGTTTGAAATGGCTTGCAAGATTCCAAAGAATAATGCGGCGAATAAGATTCTTAACGGCTTCCATGCACCGAATATGAGCACAGCGAGAGCCAAGAATCCATAGCCTCGTACATCGCCACCAAATCTTGTTGAAATAGGAATAACCCAAATCAAACCGCCCATACCTGCAAGTGCTCCAGAAATGAGTACACCCGCGTAACGCATTTTTACAACGTTAACGCCAACAGAGTCCGCTGCTTGAGGATGTTCACCACAAGCTCTAAGCCTAAGACCAAACTTAGTCTTGTATAAAACAAATGCAGAAATACCGAAAATCGCAAAGCCTAAATACGTAGTTATATAAGTGTTCTGGAAGAGCAATGGTCCGAGAAAAGGAATACTGCCGAGAATCGGCACACTGTCTATCCCAAACTGATTGATAAATGAAATATGTTGCTCATCCATGTAAAAGATTGCGGTATAAATTGCAAAAGCCGGTGCAAACATATTGATAGCAATACCACTTATAACCTGATTGGCTTTAAGGTTAATTGATGCAAAGGCGTGAAGTAGTGACATAATGATGCCTGTACCCATCGCAACCAGGAGAGCGAGAACAAGAATACCTTGATCAATAACATCACGGTCGGGACTTTGAAATAATGTAAGAAACATAACACCTGTAAAGGCACCCATAACCATTTTGCCTTCAAGTGCGATATTGACAATACCGGATCTTTCTGAGAACATCCCACCCAGTGCAACAATCAAAAGGGGAATAACAAAAAACATTGTAGCTTGAGCTATAAAGAAAAACACATCCATAATATCTTAGTCCTTTCTGCGGAAAATCAGTTTGCCGATGCTTGTCTTAACAAATAGCACAAATGCACAGAAGTAGATGATTACAGATATTATAATGTAAACAAACTGTGCGTCAAAATGCGGTTGCAATTGTGCTCCGCCTCTAAGCAGATAAGAAACGAATATTCCGGAGAAGATGACTCCTATGGGATTAGTAAGTCCGAGAAATGCTACAGAGATTCCTGTAAAGCCCTCGGCGGCAAGTACAGGCATTGCAGTCATTGACAATCCTGTGCCATTCATGAAGTTAAGTGCTCCACCCATGCCTGCAATGGCTCCGCAAATCATCATTGAGCGAACAATATTAGAGTTTTGGTTTATGCCGGCATACTTTGCAGCATCTTTATTGAGTCCGCAAGCCTTTAACTCATAACCAAATACAGTTTTATTTAGAATGATATATACGATAATTGCAATCGCAATCGCAATTAGTATGCCTATATTTACAGATGAAGATCTAAACCCGGCACCCAATGGCTCTCTGAAGATATATTCAAATCCCAAAGTAGGCAAATTTGAATCTTCGGGAAGGTGTTGTGTTGTTGTTCTGCCAATATCAAAAATAGTATTTTGGATCAACCAGCTGAGGAAAAACATAGCAATGTAGTTAGTCATGATAGATGTTATGACCTCGTGGACATTGCGGTATGCTTTGAGCAACCCGGGAATCATGCCCCATAGACCGCCTGCAAGTGCTGCACCTAAAATAGAGCAAATAATACGTAGCCATGGAGGTAAGAATGTAAACTCAATACCTATATATATAGCAACAAATCCACCCATAGCGAACTGTCCTGCGGCACCTATGTTAAATAGTCCCGTTTTAAATGCAAAGGTGACGGATAGACCTGTAAGTATTATCGGAGTGGCATCCAGTAACACATCGCCAACATTTCGCATGGTACGCCCGCCGAAGGTTAGTACCGTATGGAATGCAGGCCATGCTTGCTCAGCATCACTTATGAGCAATACAACAAATCCGATTGTTAGACCTGCGATTATAACGATGAGAGAAGATAATAAACTTAATATTCCTGCACGTCTCATACGACCACCTCATCTCTTTTTGCACCCGACATATAAAGGCCAAGTTCAGAAAATGTAACTTCTTTCGGGTCAACATCAGCCACAATTTCACCTTCATACATAACGAGTATTCTATCACTAACATCCATAACTTCGTCAAGTTCAAGGGAGACAAGTAGCACTCCGGCACCATCATTACGTGCCTTGATGATTTGACTGTGAATGTTTTCTATTGCGCCGACATCAAGACCTCTAGTGGGCTGTACGGCAACAAGTAACTGTGGTTCCATGTCAAGCTCTCTGGCAATAATTGTCTTTTGTTGGTTGCCTCCTGACATACTACGAGCAGGTGTTAATGGACCCTCACCGCTACGTATGTCATATTTTTCAATCAACATTTCACTATACTTGTTGATTTCTTTGTTGCGGAGGAATCCGGCCTTTTGAAATTGTGGAGTATAATATTTTTCCAAGATCAGGTTATATGCAAGATTATAATCAAGCACAAGGCCGTGACGATGTCTATCTTCGGGGATATGAGACATGCCGAGCTTGCTGTGATCTCTAATATGTGAATGCGTTATATTCCGGCCGTTTAAAGCAACAACACCTTTATTAGCCGGTTCTAGTCCAGTAAGTGCGTAAACCAGTTCAGACTGTCCATTTCCGTCAATTCCTGCGATACAAACAATCTCGCCGGCTCTAACATCAAAGGATACGTTGTTCACCACACTCTTTCTATGTATTTTATCTCTGACAGATAAATCTCTCACTTCTAAGACGACTTCGCCGACTTCGATTTCAGGCTTATCAACGGTGCGACTGACTTTTCTGCCTACCATCATTTCAGACATTGTTTCAACATCTGTTTCTTCTACATCAACCGTTCCGACCAGTTTGCCTTTACGCAAAACTGTACAACGGTCAGCAACACGCTTGATTTCATCGAGTTTATGAGTAATAAAGAGTATTGACTTACCCTCATCCTTGAGTCCCTTCATGATGTTCATAAGCTCGTCGATTTCTTGCGGTGTTAGTACAGCGGTGGGTTCGTCAAAGATAAGTATTTCGTTTTCACGATATAGCATCTTGAGTATCTCAACACGTTGCTGCATTCCAACAGTAATGTCAGATATATATGCATCAGGATCAATCGAAAGACCATAACGCTGCGAAAGTTCTACCACACGAGAGCGTGCCTTATCCATGTTTAAGATGCCCATACGTGTAGTTTCAACCCCAAGTACAATGTTCTCAAGTACCGTAAAGTTATGCACAAGCTTAAAGTGTTGATGCACCATACCAATACCATATCTGGTGGCATCATTTGGTCCGTTAATCCTGATTTTTTTTCCTTCTTTATAAATTTCTCCACGTTCAGGAGAATAGAGTCCAAAAAGAACACTCATGAGAGTGGATTTGCCTGCGCCGTTCTCTCCCAAAAGTGCATGAATTTCCCCTTTTTCAAGTTGTAAGGTTACATCGTCATTTGCGATAATCCCGGGGAATTCTTTCGTGATATTTCGCATTTCAATAATATACATATTATTCTAAGCTCCGTTTCAAAAGCTATTTAATTCAAAGCATGTTTGTAGGAAGCTGCCTGTTGACAGCTTCCTACAAGGTGACAGGTTAGCTAATGTAGTTTACGTTTACGAGGTTAATGTCGAGTAAGTCGTTAGGATCTGTGCTTCCGCCTTCTTCAGGTAGAACTGTTGATACAACGATTGAACCGGCTGCCATTTGTGCCATAATTGCATCAAATTGTGCTACTGTGAAGTTTGAGAATCTTGATGTGTCCATTGGTAGACCAACGCCATTAACTGATGCGTCAAACAAAAGGTTGCTTCCGCCGCGGAAGTTGCCATTAACAAAATCTGTGAGCATGTCGTTAACAGATACGCCAAGAGCTTTCATTGCTGATGTAAGAACTCTGTCAGAGTCATCGGCTTGGTCAACGTCAACACCGATCGCCCATGTGCCTGCATCTTCTGCTGCAGAAATTACAGAGAAGCCTGCACCACCGGCTGCTGCAAAGATAACTTCTGTACCTGCTGCATACCAAGCACCTGCCATTGTTGCAACTTCTGGGCTAGGTGCAAATCCGCCGATGTAGTGATAGTTGATTGTGATATCGCCTTCGTCTAGACCTAGAGCAGCAGCTGCATAGTCAGCACCTTCAACAAAGCCGTGACCAAAGCGTACAACTGCAGGAACTGCAATGCCGCCCATGAAGCCGAGCTCTGTGTAGCCTTCCATAACAGCTGCATATCCTGCTGCGAAGCCGGATTGCTCTTCTGCATAGAGGATTGATACTGTGTTTGCTGCTTCTCTTGGACCGTCGCCGCCGTTTGGTCTAGTATCTAGAACTACAAACATTACTTCTGGGAATAGGTCTTGAGCTTCATAAACTGATGCTGCAAAGTGGAAACCTGGTAGTATAAGAACGTCTGCACCCCACTCAATTGCTAGGAGCATTGTGTCTATACGAGCTTCGTCATCTGCTGCTGATGCTTGGAAAAACGCTGCGTTTGATGCTGGGTCTAGTCCTTGGCCTTCAAGGAACTCAACAATGCCCCACCATGCGCCTTCGTTGAATGATCCGTCAAATTGAATTGATTCTGGACCATGTGCAACAAGAGCAACATGAAGGTCAACATCATCTGCAGTGTCTTCGACTACTGGCTCGTCGTCTGCTGGTGGTGCTGGTTCTTCTTCATCTTCTACTACAGGATCATCTGCTACAGGTTCGTCTACTACAGGGTCGTCTGCTACAGGTGGTGCTTCTTCGGCACATGCTGCTACCATTGCTACTACGAGCATGAGAGCAAGTACCAGTGCGAGAATTTTGCTGGGTTTTTTCATAATAAATTCCTCCAAAAAATTATATTCAAAAAACGAAGCTGAAACTCAAAGTGAATTTGAAATGCCTCGAGAATTGACGAGATGTTACACACATTTGTGCTTAGTTTGTGCATAATCCTTCCACATTTTACGCACAATTGTTATGGATGATATTGTATATTGTGAATTGCTTCATGTCAAGACAAAAAAATAATAAAATTATGACGAAAATTACAACATCTAGTGTGTTAAGAAATGTTATAGTTGCACAGGTTGTTGTTTTGCTCTAAATGGCTTCTTACACGGTAAAATAAAATATTGCCATTTCTATAATGGAGTGATAGAATTTATTTAAATGAGGTCTACAACTAAACTTTTGGTAGTGTCAAGCAATCAAAGTAAAACTTAACGTCATTCAGTGCGAGGTCGCAAAATGACGAAGAATAAAAGGAGAAATAATATTTATGGAAGCTTTATATCATATTGGTTTTGATGCCTCGCATGGTGCGAAATATGTGCTGTTGCCGGGTGATCCGGGGCGTGTTGAGAAGATTGCTCAATATTTGGACAATCCTCGTTTTCACTGTCAAAATAGAGAGTATACAACATGGCTTGGTGAATTGGAAGGGGAGACCGTGATGGTCATGTCCACAGGCATGGGTGGTCCTTCAACAGCGATTGCGGTTGAAGAATTGTTTATGACCGGTGTTCATACTTTTATTCGAATTGGTACTTGCGGTGGCATGGCAGAGGAAGTAATGGGCGGTGATGTTGTCGTTGCGACAGGTGCGATTCGTGTTGATGGCACGAGCAAAGAATATGTACCAATTGAGTTTCCGGCGATTGCGGATTTGGATGTAACTAATGCACTTGTGAATGCGGCTAAAGAGTTAGGTGTTACATGGCATGCCGGTGTTGTACAGTGTAAGGACTCTTTTTATGGTCAACATTCTCCTGCACGTATGCCTGTTGGTGAGGATTTACTCAAGGACTGGAGAGCATGGATTAAAGCCGGCTGTCTCGCATCAGAAATGGAGAGTGCAACTCTTTATATTGTTGCACAAGTTCTTCGTGCAAGAGCCGGCTGTGTGTTAAGTACGGTATGGAACCAGGAGCGTGAAGCTAAGGGTCTGGAAAATCCGAAGTGTCATGACACGTCTCTTGCTATTCAAACAGCTGTTGATGCTGTAAGGCTTTTGATTAAATCGTCTTAAACGAGAAATGTAGCGCTGGTGGTTTTCGTGGACTTGAAATGTGCATTACCGCTAGTGATTCCTAAATCGTTCATTCATGATTTTCAGAAACTCTTCAATTATTCGCCAGATTTCATGTGGCAGATTTGTTCCATCACTATGTTCGGTGATCTTATCATCTAACCGAGTACGGATTGTTCCGTCTGGGAGTGACAGGAAGCCTTGGTTTTTACTGTTATTGAAATCTTCTTCTGTGGTGAAGTATGTGAGTTTGTCGAGATATGGTGCGCTTGTGTAGGGGCAGAATGCTTCGCAATTGCCACATTCATTACACATAAAGTCAATATGCACAATTTGGGGGCGACCGTCTACCGCAATGGAGATGTTCGCCCTATTTGGGCATACGTCAACGCAATTTTCGCATACACAGACACATTCAAGGCAACGTTCAGATTCGCATATGTTTGCTTTGGAGCAACAGAGGTTGCCTTTTTTGCTTCGGATAGAATTTAGTTTTTCTGCTGTCATTGCCATTTCCGGCACTGGATTGCCACGTCGCTCCACTACTCGCAATGACATTGTGGTTTCAGCTGTACAATTTATTATAGCAGATGCACATTCTGCGGCATCGGCGATTGCTTCGGCAATTGTTGCAGGTCCTCGTTTGGCATCACCTATGACGAATACATCATCCGCTTTACTTTGTGTTGAGCAAACAACGGCTTTATTGCCGATTGCTGCGATTAGGGTATCAACTTGTATTTCTACAAGTTCGTTCGTCATTATAGGACTGCGTCTGCCTGACGAGTCCGGTTCACCGAGCTTCATCTGAGAACAGGTGAGCACACCATTTGAGATGCTTTTTGGTGATAATAGTTCGTAAAATTCAACTCCTTCAGACAGCGCGAGTTCAAGTTCTTCCATATCTGCGGGCATATACTCTTTTGTTCTGCGGTATACAATAGAGACATTTTTCACACCACGTATACGCTTTGCCGCACGTGCTGCATCCATTGCGGTATTGCCGCCACCGACAATTGCAATGCTCTCTCCAAAGATATTACTTGAAATACTGCTTTCAGTATTATTTGTTACTGATGTTTTTGCATCGTGTTTAAGATGTGCTAGAAACTCAAGTGCATCTATAGCAAATCCCTCTTCGAGTTCAATATCCATGGGTAACCAAGCTCCGGACGCAATGACAATTTTTTCGAACCCCTGATTACGCAGACCGCTCATGCATCCAATTTCAGTGTTGAGCCGTACTTCGATGCCCATTGCTTCAATAAGTGCGATATCATTATCAATGGCTGTTTCTGAAATACGGAACTCCGGTATTACATGGCGGACAATGCCACCAAGTGAATCTCTTTTTTCAAAGATGGTTACCGGGTACCCGGCTTTTGCGAGAAAATATGCTGCAGATAATCCGGCGGGACCACCGCCTACAATTGCAACCTTGCTCTCAGTTTTTGGAATCTTATTTTTGCTTGACAATTCCGACATTAGCTCGTCATATGCTTGCTGTGCAATGTCGAGTTTTGCAGAGCGTATGTTGACGCTTCCTTCATAGAAGTAACGTGTACATTTATCCATACAGTGGTGTGAGCATATAGTTCCGGTTATAAAGGGCAGAGGATTTTGTTCAGTTATAACTTTCAATGCTTCAAGGTATCTTCCTTCGCCTGCGAGCTTGAGATAGTTAGGGACATCTTGTCCAAACGGGCAACCCTCACGGCAAGGAGCAATAAAACAGTCCGTTAAAGGTACGCTTTCGCTCATTTTCCGTTCCGACTTAGAATCAGATGCTTTTCTTTGGTACATGGGATCGGTGAATGATGTATCGACAAGTGCTTGGAGCTTGGTTAGGTCAACTTGTTCCTTGTTGCTCATTACTTTGCTTGCATTACCGGATGTTGTAGTTGTATCATTCGGAGCGCTTATATCACTTAGTTGCTCGGCGATTTGATATAGTCGCATATATCCACCAGGCTTGAGTAGCGTGGTCGCAAGAGTTACAGGCCAAATGCCTGTTTTGATGATATCGGTAATATTTCTTGAATCTGCTCCGCCGGAAAAGCTGATACGTAGTTTTCCGTCGAAAGTTTTTGACAGTCTGTTTGCAAGTTCGATTGATAGAGGGAATAGGGAACGTCCTGACATGTACATTTCTTCGCCCGGCAGTTCGTTTTCTGTGATTTGGACAGGGAATGTGTTTGTTAGCTTTACACCAAACTTAAGGAAGAGACTGTCGGCGAGAATTTGCAGTCTTTTTAGCATTGGAATGGCATCATCATATTGTAGGTCAGCTTTGAAGTGTCTGTCATCGAACGTAACATAATCAAAACCTAGTTTATCCAGGGTTTCACGGGCATACTTATAGCCAAGGAGAGTGGGGTTGCACTTAATATATGTGTGCAGTCCTTTTTCTTTTAGCAAATAGGTCGCAATACGCTCAATCTCATCAGGAGGGCAGCCATGCAGAGTAGATAGGGTGATTGAATCGCTTATCTTTGATGAAAGGCTGTCAATAAGGTTTTTATCGACATTCTCAAAGTTTGAAACATTATCAATTGTCCACTGCTTGCACTGCTTCCAAGTTTCGGTGTTTTCAGCATTTTTGAGTCCCTCGATGAAACTGTCGATTTTCTCTGTTTTTATACCTTCCAAGTCATAGCCGACGCTCATATTGAAAACGAAACCTTGTTCACAACCAAGACCAAGTTCACGGCTTAGTAATGCTATTGCAAACCAACCTTTGATATATTCATCAAGTGCCTGTGGTACATATAGCTCTGTAGACCACTCGACATTATATCCCTCGTCATGTGCCAGTATGCAAGGTTTGGAAACAGGTAAGTCCTCGCCATCGAGAGTTTGTACTGTTTTAAGCTCGAAGAAGCGAGCTCCCGCCACGTAGCTTGCAATAAGATTTTGTGCAAGCTGTGTATGAGGTCCGGCTGCCGGACCAAATGGCAGTTCAAGCTTCTTACCGAATATTTCATAATGGCTATCGAGGTCAGCCTTGAAAAGCTTGTTAACTCCAAACACTGTGCGTTCAATTTTATATTCATTTAATGCCCATTTCATTAATTGTCCAAATGGCATTTGTCTCATTAAATCACCCATAGCGGTTCCTCCTGATATATGTAGTGTTTATTATTAATGTTTAACCACCCCGCCCTACGGGCACCCCTCCAAAGGAGGGGAATTAAGAGTGCATCTAGCCAAATTCCCCTCCTTTGGAGGGGTGCTGCATAGCAGCGGGGTGGTTCTGTCAAATATTCTTTTCGTAGTTAAGTAACTGCCTACCTCGAATTTATCCTTGTCCACAATGCCCCCGCTTGCTCTCGGCACTTTGCCAGTATTGCATCTTCGTCAATTCCGACTAGCTCGCGGTCTTTCATTTTTACGACACCGTTAATTATTGTAGTGATAACACTGCGCCCGTTCATGCCAAAGAGAATATGACCGTCACAATTGTCCGCAGTCATTGGCGTTAACGGGATGTAGTCGCTCACGATAATATCGGCGGCGGCTCCCGGCTCGAGAGCTCCGATTTTCGTATTAAACAATCTGTCTAGAATCTTTGAATTATTCTCAAACAGCATTTTGGGAACTTCACTCCAAGCCGCACCAGGGTCAGCCAGCTCATGCTTATGTATAATGTTTGCAACCTTTTCAGACTCAAACATATCATTTGTATATCCGTCAGTACCGAGTCCAAGTAGAATGTCACGCTTTATCATTTCTATGCAAGGTGGAATCCCCACGGCATTACCCATGTTTGATTCGGGATTGTGAACAACAATTGTATCTGTTTGTTTGATTATATCCAACTCTTCATCGTTGACATGAATACAATGTCCGGTGATGGTGTGTTTACCAAGAACCCCAATATTATGGAGTCGATTAATTACGCGTTTGCCGTATTTTGTGAGACTATCTTCGACATCCGCTGTGCCCTCAGCTACATGGATATGAAAGCCAATGCCCTCAGGTGTGCTCTCTTTGCACAGCTCGATAGTGTTATTAGAGAGTGTAAAGGAAGCGTGCATACCCATCATGCCTTTAATCATGTCTGAATTATTTGATTTTGCATATTTTATGAACTCTGCATTTTCAGTGACGGCCTCACGCATTTTGTCTTCGCCATCTCGATCAGACACCTCATAACAGAGTGATGTACGCACACCAAGTTCATTTGCGGCTTCGGATATTGCGAACAAGCTCCCACGTATGTCGCCATAGCTGGCATGATGGTCGAGTACGGTTGTGCAACCATTCTTAATACAATCAAGATATGTTGCCATTGCACTCCAACGAGTATCTTCAATAAGTAAATGACGGTCAAGAGTCCACCAAAGTCCGTCAAGGATTTCTAAGAAGTTATTCGGAGCATAACCATTAATTGACAGACCACGAGCAAATGCACTATATATGTGATTATGTGCATTAATCATTCCGGGCATTATAACGCCGCCATGTGCATCAATAAATTCAGCATCAGGGTACTTCTTTCGCAGTTCTGATGTTAGACCGACTTCTTTAATCAATCGTCCGTCAGTAACAACAGCGCCATTTTCAATTAGTTGGTTATGAATGCCTCTGGTTATTAATCGTCCGTTACCTATAAGTAGCATATTATATTATCCTTTCAGATCAGCCGTTCACGGCATTGTGCTTATAATGAGCGTTTCATTGGAACATATACTATTCCGTCTTTTTCTTGTTGTTCACTTACTTTTACAAAACCTAAACACTCATATGCTGTAACAGCGTATGGTGAAGAATTTACAGTTATTTGTGTTGCATCATGTTTCTCATACAGTTCTTCAAGTACAATATTGAATAATTTTTTTGCTATTCCTTTTCTGTGGTGGTGTTTATCTACAAACATAAGAGCAATGTGGGAAAATTCTCTTGTTGCTATAACTCCAATAATTTTGTCATCATGGAAATATCCCCACATCTTTTTATGTCCAGATTCCAAACCCGAAAATACTTCATCATATTTTTTGCTAAGATAATCCTCAAATGTATTTTTACCTTGCTCCGAATAATCAACGGCAACAAACTCCGAAAAAACATCATTGACAAGGTCAAGTGCTTGTTTCAAGTCATTCTTGTTTATTTCTTTTATCATCATCAATTACCTATGTATTATATAAATTTAGTTTATCGCTAATTGCCAAACTGCCTATACGGTCTAACGCTCACTCTTTCAAGAACCGAACATGGCAATACTCAGATTCCGTTCATGCTTAGAAAATCATTCAGCAGATTCATGCAGATTGATTTTCTGTATTCTACGCTTACTCGTCCGGGTCTTGGCTTTATTGCCTCGTTGTATGCGGAAATATATGCCTCTTTTAACCCTTTAGCCTCGCTAACGGTCTTTCCGTTCAGCATTTCGTCTATTTCAGGATGGCGGATAATTGTGTCTTTGACTGCGCCGAAAGTTACAGCTATGTTTCTGATAGTTTTGCTTTCTGTATCAACATCAAGAATTCCAGCGAATGACGTTCTGGCGATTGCCAGAGCGTTTCTTGCGCCTACTTTTGTATAATAGTAATTTTTATGACCATGCTTTGGCATTAGGATTTCAACAATAAGCTCGTCACTTGCCAGGGCTGTCTTGCCTCCGCCAAGATAGAAATTCTGTATAGGTAAAATTCGCTCATTGTCAGCAGATACAAGCCTGAGCTTTGAATCTGTAACCATGAATACGAGGGCTGAATCTGCCTTTGCAGAGCCGTTTGCAATGTTTCCGCCCAGTGTTCCGGCATTGCGGATGGCGGGTGCTGCAATTTGCTGACAGGCTTCTTTCAAAATTGCTGGCGAATGCTGGTTCGCAATCGCATCAGAGAATGCACAAGCCGCACCAAAACGTATGAAGTCGCTGTCAGTTGTGATCTGACATATTTCTTGTATATTGTTAATATATAAGTATTCAGACTGCTCACATTTACCTGATACCATTATGTCAGTGCCGCCACAGTAGGGGATGAGATCTGCGTTTTTGCGTAATTCAAGTGCATCCTTGAGTGTGGTAGGTGCGAATACGTTTGCATTACTTGTCGTTGTATTTACCATAATCCACTACCATCCTTTGCGGCAATTTCAATAGCTTTGACTATTGCATTATATCCTGTACAGCGGCATAGGTTTCCGGATATTCCTGTGCGTATTTCTTCTTCAGTGGGTTGCGGATTTTCGGAAAGCAGACTTTCTGATGCCATCATCATACCGGGGATGCAAAATCCACATTGTACTGCTGATACGGAAGCATATGCTTTGTCGAGAACAGCGAATCTCTCTGTTTTACTATATCCCTCAATAGTGAGGACTGTAGCTCCTGTCAGGCTTCCCATGGCAACCAGGCAAGAGTTGATTAATTTGCCATTTACAATAACAGCACATGCACCACATTCGCCCTCTTTGCAACCGCATTTTGTGCCTGTAAGTTCCATTTCACTGCGAAGCACATCAAGGAGTCTGGCAGATGGGTTGCCTGTATAATTTACTTCTTCATTATTAAGTGTAAAGGAAATTTCATTTAACATATTGTGGTTCCTTTCATTGTCACTCTGCACGAAGTTGTAGAGTCTAAGCCTGGATTCTGCGACTTCGCACAGAATGACGCTAGTTTTCTGAAATTATTTGACATACTCATTTTGACTCAATGCACTTACGATATCTTCCGGCATGAATGGTAGCTTATGTATGTTAACTCCAAGTGCGTTTTGGATGGCTTCGATTACTGCCGGTGCGCTTCCTACATTTGGCATTTCACCCGCACCCTTTGCACCGAATGGGCCTTCGGGATATTCTTCTACATGAAGCATTATTTTCAACTTTGGAACGTCGAGGGAGGTTGGGATGATGTAGTCACATAGGAGTTTGTTGCCGATTTTGCCATTTCTCGGTGCGCAATCTTCCATTATTGCCCAGCCTATGCTTTGAATAAATCCGCCCTCCATTTGTCCTATTACGATGTTCTCATCAATCGGTGTACCTACATCGAATGAACCCCATGCATCTATAATTGAAATGTTGCCTGTTAAGGTATCAACTTCCACTTCAACAGCGTTGACAGCCCATGAGTATGTCGGGTAGGCATCTCCCTTGAATGTGTTTGCATCGAATGGAATCATAAACTCCGGATGTTCATAGTGCTGTTCAAATATCTGCTCTTTTCCGTCTATCCACTCTGCTTTCATTCTTGCGGCGGCACGACGCAGAAGTTCGCCGACGACCATGATAGAACGTGATGCGACAGTTGGTCCTGAATCCGGAACTCTTGAGGTGTCGGGCAGTTCAATTACAATTTGCTCTAATGGTAAATCCAGCTCTCGAGCTACTATTTTAACAAAGGTCGTACTAAGACCTTGTCCCATGTCAGTATTTCCTGTCAAAATTTCAACTTTGCCGTCAGGATATTTCTTTAGTTGAGCTACAGCTTTGATGATATCTCGCTCACCATTGCCCGTGAAACCACAGCCGTGAAATATAGCAGAAACGCCGATACCACGTCTGTGTCTGCCGGACTGGTTCTTGTATTTTTCCGCTTTTTCATAATAGTTGCTCTCTTGAAGCACAGCATCCATCATGTCATGCAAAGGAACAGGGAAGTGGTACTTGCCGCTTGTGGAAGTAAGATCGTCTTGCTTAGCAAAATGTGCACGTTTAAATTCTACGGAATCAACTCCGAGTTCCTTTGCAATATGAGTCATAAACATTTCAACAGCAAAGAATACCTGAGGCGCTCCAAAGCCTCGAAATGCTCCATTAGGTATGGTGTTCGTTTTAGGAGCACGTCCATGGACATTCAGATTCGGTATATTATACACACCGGATGCACCGATGGTCGCTCGCTGTAAGACAACCATTGACATTGTTGTATATGCTCCGGAATCAATCATGACATCTATATTCATTCCGGTAATTTTACCGTCTTTTATAGCGGCTTTGTACTTGCAATATGAGGGGTGACGCTTACTTGTTGCGGTAATGTCTTCCTCACGATCAAATATGACCCGAACACGCTTGCCGGGAGCTTTGTATGCCGCAACAGCGACTTGACAGGCAAGAGTTGACGGAAAATCTTCTTTGCCTCCAAACCCTCCACCAGTCACATCTTGGCGAACTATTACTTTTTCAGATGAAAGCCCCATCGCTCTTTCAACAGCTCTGCTTACATAGTATGGACATTGTAATGAACCGTTGATGTGCATTTTGCCATCACGGTATTCGGCAATCATCCCATTTGTTTCCAAATAGACGTGTTCCTGTAGTCCTGTACTATATGTGTATTCTATAATCCTGTCCGCATCGTCAAAAGCTTTGCTATTATCACCTTTATCAATCTTAAATTCGTAGAACAGCTCATCAGATAGTTGAGGGTCGAAAACAGGGGTCAGTTCTTCATATTCGACTTTGATTTCGCTAAATAACGTGTTTACCTCATGCTCATCAGAGCCTATTAACATCCCAATAGGATCACCGATAAACTCGACGTCATCTGTAAATACAGGCGTATCATCTGCGATCATATGCACTTCGTTGAAGCCCGGAACGTCGTTTTTATCGACATAGTAATAATCGGGAGGTAATTCGGGAAGTGTGACGCTTTTGACAATGCCTTTTGCAATACTTGAGCGCAATATGCGGCCGAAGTACATTCCATCAGTCGGATGGTCGCATACATAGATTGCTGTGCCATTAGTTTTCGAGGAATGGTCGACTTTTTGTATTGATTTGCTTAAAGGATTCATGTGAGCCCTCCATTGTTAAACCACCCCGCCCTTCGGGCACCCCTCCAAAGGAGGGGAATTAAGAGTGTGTCTGGCCAAATTCCCCTCCTTTGGAGGGGTGGCACGAAGTGCCGGGGTGGTTTGTAGATTTAACTTCCGTAATTATTTAACACCTTTTCGCCGCGGACATATTTTGCGCGAATGTTGCTGTCGTCGCTGCAAAATATGATCCTTGCAAGGCGTTCTTTTACTGTAAGTGGGTTTGTTGTCGGAATGCTGCGGTCGTCGATTATAACGGCATCAAACTCATAACCTTTTTTGAAGCTACCCACTTTTCCAAAGAAACGTCCTCCACCCTCAGTTCCGAGGTAGAATGCTTCGTTGAGTGTTAGCGCTTTATGTTCCTGATCGACGAGTCGCCAATAGAGTTTTGAGGCTTGAATTGTGTCGCTCATTGCACGGAAGATTGACAAGTGGCTACCTCCGGCAATGTCGGAACCTAGCCCAAC
>Ga0123355_10001407_pt1 | contig 33560 bp, 28 predicted proteins | sample TergutEmb28metaG_3_FD_89872 | JGI IMG/M metagenome (GOLD analysis project Ga0123355, IMG submission 89872) | Embiratermes neotenicus P1 segment gut microbial communities from Petit-Saut dam, French Guiana - Emb289 P1 | ecosystem: Host-associated > Arthropoda: Insects > Digestive system > Gut ...
TACTCCCTCCTCGATGAGACTAAGACGGTAGAGAAACGCATTCGGCAGGCACAAACCCTTGCCGAAAGCAGCTTGCAACCTGTCGCCCTTCTGCTGACGCGCGACCTAATGTGGGAGGAGTGAATGCTGCGCCTCGACTGTCTGCGAGCCGTTTATGCGGATCTGGAAAAGTGTCTGGTCGTCACCATCATGGGGGCGACTGCGGCCGAGCTGCATTCGCTTGGTCACCGTCCGAATTTCTTTTACTTGCAGCATGCGATGGGACTCGCCTCTTCGACCGGCTTGGGTTTGGCCTTGTCTCTGCCGCATCAAAAGGTCGTTGTTTTTGATGGCGATGGTTCTCTGCTGATGAACCTGGGCAGTCTGAGCACGATGGCCCGTTACCGACCAGGAAACTTGGTCCATGTTGTGTTCGACAACGAGAGCTTGTTATCGGTCGGCGGCTTTCCGACCGCGACCAGTACCGGTACGGATTTGGAAGGAATCGCTCGCGCTGCTGGGATTCCGAGAGTAATCACGGTGCGCACAGCTGAGGATTTCAGGAACGCTTGGAAAAACGCCTTGGGTGGGAACCAATTGACCAGCATCGTTGCCAAGGTCGAAGTAACTGGCCCAGCCGGATATATCACCGATCTCTCCTTGGTGGAGAATCGCTTCCAGTTCCGCCGACATATCGAGTCGCTTAAGCGGCAGTGATCCGGTGCGCCCGCCGGGCGCCGGGGGCGGCTCGCCAGTCATCCGGTTTTGTTGGTGAGGAGTGCGAATGGCTCAAGTCTTGGCTCAACTGCTAGAAGAACTTGCGAATGGAAGGCTGCGCGTAGTCGATCTCACCCAGCCTTTAAGTCCGCAGACGCCCCTTCTGCCACTGCCGCCGCAGTTCAACAACACGCCTGCATTCAAAATCTGGGAACTGTCGCACTATGACGAGCGTGGTCCCGCCTGGTACTGGAATGGATTTGAGACTGGCGAGCACACCGGCACTCACTTCGACGCGCCCGTTCACTGGGTTTCGGGGAAGGATCTCCCCGACAATTCCGTGGACCGCATACCGCCGATAAAATTCATTGGCCCCGCTTGTGTCATCGACATTAGCACCGAGGCGGCCCGAGATCCGAATTACCTAGTGACCCCAGAACGCATCAGGCAATGGGAGCAGCAAAATGGCCACATCCCTGCGGGTGCATGGGTGCTCTTGCGTACAGATTGGTCGAAGCGGAAAGATCCAAAGGAGTACATCAACGCGAGGGAAAACGGGCCGCATTCGCCTGGACTGGCCGCGGAAAGTTCCGCGCTGCTGGCTCAGGAGCGAGACGTCCTGGGCGTTGGCGTGGAGACCGTTGGGACCGACGCCGGCCAAGCCTTCATGTTCGACCCTCCGTTTCCGAACCACTTCCTCATGCACGGCAGCGGCAAGTTCGGGTTGGCCGCCCTGTGCAATCTGGATCAACTTCCTGCGACGGGAGCCGTCGTCATCGCCGCGCCGCTGAAGATCGTTGGCGGTTCGGGCAGTCCCCTGCGCGTTATTGCAGTTACACCCGGATAAGAGCTATATAGGAGTGCCTTCAAGAGCAGACCCCGGAGTTCGGTCTGCCTGCCTTGTCACTCGACACAACTTTGCTTAAAGCCGTGATAGCTCGAGATGTTCAATGGGTTCGAGTTGGCTAGAGTTGGGCCACACGTTTTCAGTTTCGGCGCAACGAACGACAGTCGCGCGCCCCGAAGCCGTTCGGCGCGCTTTGACACTCCGGGCGTTCCTCCAGGTGCGCCCCCTGCCTTATCACATAGGCTAAACTGCGATCGGGATAGCCGAGGCAAGGACGATTCCAATTCGGCATTCGGTGCCGTGCGGCGAAGCCACACAGGGTGCTATTCGCCAGCAGGTTTCAAGGTTTGCGGACCCGGGTAAGCTGGACCGGTCCCTGTCGTGGTCGCCTCCGTCACGGTATACAGTTTTGTATTATTTTGCCGGCTCTCGCAGAACTCGGTGATGCTAAATCGATTAGGCACCCCAAGTTTGCGGAGTATGCAATGGACGTGGTTTTTCACAGTCTGCTCAGAAAGGCTCAAACTAAGGGCTATTTCCTTGTTCGTGAGGCGCTGACGCAAGAGTTCCGCTGTTTCCTGTTCCCGTCGGCTGAGGCCCAGGCCAGATCCCCAGGCGACGCTCGGCTGCGCCGGAACTTGCTGCCTGATACAACGGAACAGTGCCATACAAAGAGACGGAGGGCAAACGGCTCTGCCTGCGGCGACGGCACGGATTGCCGCGGCTACCTCCAACGCGGAAGCATTCTTCAGCACGTATCCCACAACACCGGCTCGAATCGCACCCAGCAGAATCTCGTCGTCCGGATCCATGTCTACCATTACGATTTGCAGGTTTCGAATCGCTGTGCGAAGGGTGGAGACTAGTGTCAGTCTGGAAGGTTCCAGTCCGCTGGAATCCATCAGAATGATTTGGGGGCGGGCAGCGACGATTTCGCGATGTACAGTCGCCGAGTAAGAATTCCCGCCAACCACACAAACTTCACTCCTCTTGCTGAGGAGCCGAATCAAAGCCTCCCGTAGCAGACGGTTCTCGGCCAAGAGGTACACTGCAGCAGCCTTCCGCATGACGCCCCTTTCATAAGCGGAACAGCGTCGACGCTCCCCCTCTGAATCGCCAACGCCTCGGTCTGGTTGTTTATCTCGTATGAAAGACAGAGCGCAATCGCTGCAGCTCAGCCCTCCATGGCGCGCAACATCGAACTGGGATTCCAACTAAGACGCAGAAGATTAACTCAGATTCGGGCAAAAAGTTGTGAAAAAAATTTCAGAATTCGAAAACCGAACTAACCAGCCAGATCGTAGGTGTTTCGGTGTTCTGGAAGTCTTGCCCATTCTTCTCCAGCAACAAAATCCCTTGTTTGGCCAGCCAGATTCAGTCACGTCAGGCATCAGTCCTGATCATGGATGTGGGCAGGATCCCAAATGTTGTCCAAACCAATGGGCTAAATTAGTACTAATCCGGTACTAGTCTTGGTACCTATCCATGCTCAGCTGGGTAGTACAAAAAGAGCTAACGACGTCCCCCCCTAGCTCCGATTTGAATCTTGCCTGAAGTGGAATTCAGGCTGTAACTTCGGCAGGAAATCCCCGACCGCGATTGGAATACCATGTATCGAATACGCGTCCTCATCGCTAACCAGCCCAGGCTCATGCGTGAACTGATCAGCGCCACGATTGCGGATCAACCTGACATCGAGTTGGTCGGAGAAGTTGGCAAACAGGATGATCTTGCCGAGGCGGTAGCTGAAACCAGACCGGATGTGCTGATCGTGCCCATGGACGATCGGAATAAGTATCGCGCACAGTGTGGCTTTTTACTCGGGCGATACCCGGAGATGAAGATCCTGGCGCTCGCACCCGAACAGAACCGCGCCCTTTTCTATTGGGCTGTTGTCGATATCCGAAGCAAGGTACTGGAGAGTTCGGAAGCCGGACTTTTGGACGCTATGCGGCAACGTGCGCAAGTTGTCGGGTTGGCTCGAATCTGAGCTTTCAGCGTTTGCGACTTAGCTGTAACTATTTGTAAAACAAGGCCTTAGCTCACAGCGGCCACTGTAAGTGAGGGGGCGAAGCTGCAGTTACTCGCGGCCGTGCGAGAGACAAGAAAATGTTGCCAGACTCAAAATCCTCGGACGGACCAAATCAAAACCTGCCGCCGCGGTGGTATGCGCTTTATACCTACGCTCGCCATGAGAAACGCGTTGCCGAGCAGATTGAGCGCCGCCAACTCTCGTGTTTCCTGCCGTCCTATCGTTGCGTGCGACGATGGAAAGATCGTCGTAAGGAGTTAGAACTCGCGCTGTTTCCCGGATACGTATTCGTACACATGTCGCTATCGAACAGGCTGAAGGTGCTCCAAGTACCGGGAGCAGTGCGGCTCGTTTCCTTCCAGGGGCAACCGGCGTCAGTGCCCGCAGAAGAGATCGAGGCACTCCGGAATCGACTGTCCGGCAGCGCAAAGGTCGAACCGCATCCCTATTTCCGAGCCGGACGAAGAGTGCGCGTGCGCAGCGGGCCCTTTCAAGGATTGGAAGGGGTCATAGTCCGGAGGAAAGACCGCTGCCGCCTTGTCTTCTCGATTGATCTAATCCAGCGCTCATTGGCCATTGAAGTAGACGAGGCCGACCTAGAGGCTGCCTAAGTTCTCACGCCCGCTCTTGCGTCAAAGACTCGAAACAGCAATTAGGGATAGTAATATGCGAAACAATCTGTCTGCCACGCTGCCTGTTTTGACGGTACTTGCTCTGAGTCGTCTTGTCTGTGCTCAAAGTAATCAGCAAATGCGCACGGCAACGTCGACTCCCGATCGGACTCGTGTCCCGGAACTCTCTGAACTCGCCCGGGACAATCTGAACCGCGTCGCCGCCGCCTCCTTCCAGATTCGCGAAGTGCTGGTAAAAGACGCTGGACTGCTGGTTGAACTGAAACGCTGGGTGGCGAAAGAGGCCGCCGACAACGGTCAAGTCGTGGAAGATTCCGAGCTCACGGATCAGGCGATTTTCGACCGTCTTGACCGGGACGTCGAGTTTCGTTCCGTGGCGACGCGTCTGCTGCAAAGATACGGTTATCTGCTGCCATCGCCAAATCCGGATTCAAGCCTCGGCAAAGAGGAAGAACTCGTTCTGAAAGAACGGGCCCGTCGGCTGGTGCAAATTGAGACACAGGACGACACCGAGTCACTAAACCCGGAGAAAAACAATCAGGAACGAAATCAGGGAGGGGAGGTCGAGCGGACTTCCGATTGCGGGCCCCAGGATCAGGACGTCAGATGCAATCAACCGAACTCTCGCAGGCGGCCTCTAGAGCGCCAGCCTGATATCGAGCAGGAACCAGTCCCCGACATCGGGCCAAGTGTCTCTCCAATCCCGCCCCGCACCCTGAAGACCGACTATCTCAACAACGGCCTCACTGCTCCAGATGCCTCGTCCATTCTTACTGCCGGGCTCGAGTCTGCCTCGCTGAGTTCGCCGGATGGCATTTCTCTGCCTCGACAACCTATGCCTCGAATCCCGGAGCAGCCCAGCAATCCTCCCCAGCGTCCCTTATATCCGGATCGCGGTAACGTTCCCGAGAGCACAGCGAGTCTTTCGGACAGAGACGCCTCCGCGCGGTCTACGCGCCCGGACTGGAAACGGCGGACGACGATCCCAGGGGAAGAGGACGTTAATCCGGTCAAAATGGTGCGTCCGGCGAACCCCTATGCAGACATTCCTTCTCTGTACGACATGTACGTACAGGCTTCAGCCTGGCAACGTCCCGCAGCGCGATTTGGTCTCGATGTTTTTCGGAATTCAGTCAATCGGCCAGATGTGATTCCGATGGATCTCCCCGTAGGCCCCGACTATGTGGTTGGCCCTGGAGACAGCCTAGCCATTGATCTTTGGGGAAGCGTTTCACAGAGATATATACGCCTCGTGGACCGCGAAGGCCGCGTGCCCCTGCCGGAAACCGCGCCGTTACTCGTTAGCGGAAAGAGTCTCGGCGAAGTGCAGTTAGACGTTCAGCATGCCTTGCGTTCAGTCTTCCGCGATGTTTCAGCCGATGTTTCCGTTTCTCGATTACGCACAGTGCGAGTGTACGTTGTGGGGGAAGTTGCCGAACCTGGCGCCTACGATATCAGTTCACTTTCTACCCCTCTGAATGCTCTGATTGCAGCTGGAGGCATCACCCCTCGGGGTTCTCTGCGTAAATTGCGGCACTATCGCGGGAAACAGCTAGTCGAACAGGTGGACGCCTACGAACTCCTCCTGCACGGCGTGCGTTCTGACCTCAAGCGGCTGGAAAGCGGCGACACACTGCAGGTTGTGTCGGTGGGTCCGCAAGTGACCATCGAAGGCATGGTGCGCCGCCCCGCGGTCTACGAATTATTGGACGAAACTTCCCTGGCCGATGGGCTCGAACTGGCGGGCGGCATCCTGCCTACGGCGGCCCTCCGCCATATCGAAGTGCAGCGTGTCGAAGCGCATGAGAAGCGAACCATGCTCACCCTCGACCTCACCGGTGACGATTCGCAAGCGGTCGCGCAGCAATTACAGAACTTCAAGGTACAAGACGGCGATCAAGTGCACATCTTTCCAATTGCGGCTTACAACCAAGATGCTATCTACCTGCAGGGACATGTATTGCGCCCCGGCCGCTACTCCTACAAGCCGGGAATGAAGCTAACCGATCTGATCTTGTCCTACAGCGATCTGCTTCCCGAACCTGCGCCGCACTATGCCGAAATCATTCGACTCAATCCGCCAGACTTCCATCCCAGTGTTGAGAGTTTCGACATTTCGGCAGCATTGGCAAATCCCACAGCGGCCCCGGTTCTGAAGCCGCTGGACACCGTTCGCATCTTCAGTCGTTACGACTTCGAGCCACCGCCGCAAGTCTCCGTAGTTGGAGAGGTACACAAGCCGGGGACCTACCGGACTTCGGGCCAGGCCCATCTTCGTGACGCCCTGTATCTTGCGGGCGGTATCACGCCGGATGCGGCACTCGACACCGCTCAACTCTTCCGGATCCAGACCGACGGGACTATGAAGATTCTTAGTGTCAACCTTGGCGAAGCACTCGCGGGCAATCCTGTTGACAACATCATCCTTCAATCCCGCGACCGGTTGCTCATTCATCGCAGCCTCGAGAGAGTGGATCCTCCAACAGTCGATATCCGGGGCGAAGTCGCCAAGCCGGGGCGTTATCCGTTGACCGGCAACATGCGCGTCGACGACCTGGTGCGAGCTGCCGGCGGATTGAAGCGCAGCGCATTTGCCGACAGCGCGGACCTTACGCGCTTCGTTGCCAGCAGTGGCGCGAATGAGCACGTGGAGATCAAACTGGCATCCGCAATGTCGGGAGACGCAAATGACAACCTCACCCTGCGGAATGGGGATGTGCTGGCAATTGGACGAATTCCGCAATGGAACGACCTGAGCGCATCCGTAAGTGTGAAAGGAGAAGTGCAGCATCCATCCACCTATGGGATCGATCCCGGAGAGCGGCTCAGTTCGATACTCTCGCGCAGCGGCGGATTCACCTCCGATGCCTTTCCGTATGGAGCAGTGCTCATCCGCCAGGAAGTCCGTGAACTTGAGATGCGTGCACACCTGGAATTGGTAGATCGCGTCAAGGCGGAAGAGAAATATCTTCGAGGCATGCCCGACGGCGACACTGACCAGAAAAATGCCAAGCAAACCGCCATTGCACAGACCGAAACCGCACTGCAGCAACTGGAGGCGACGGCACCAGTCGGCCGCGTCGTCATACACATTCCCTCAGATCCGAGAAGGCTGGCTAACACATCGGCGGATATCGCGCTCAGGGACGGCGACGTTCTGATCATCCCGAAGAAGTCGAATTTCGTAATGGTCAGCGGTCAAGTCTACAATCCGACCGCAGTCAGCTATCAACCGGGCAAGAGCGCGAAGTGGTACCTGAGCCAATCTGGAGGTCTGACTCAGATCGCGGATAAGAGCGCAGTATTCGTCATTCGTGCCGATGGATCCGTGCTTTCCGCCAAGAACAATTCTGCATTCTGGATGGGCGATCCCATGAGTTCCGTCCTCAAGCCGGGCGATTCGATTGTGGTGCCGGAGCGCGCGCCCAAGATTGCGGTTCGCAATTGGGCCCAAATTCTGCAGGCCGCTCAGGTTGCATCTTCGGTTGCGCTCACCGTTGCCTATGTCCACCCATAGCAACTCTCGGATTGCAGCGTTGAAAACGAAGTCGAGAGCGTTACCGAGATTTCTTGCCATCGGAGTTGTGTTTCTTATGGCGGCACGAGCTTTGCCGCAAGCCACCGCCGGCGGTGAAATATCGAGCCCAGCGCCGACGAACAGCGAGACTGATAAGAATGCAACGGAGAAGCCGCCTCTCGAAATGAAGCGCTATGTGCCGGCCGAGGACTCAGCTCGGACCGGCTTTTCAGGTCGCTTCGTTGATCTCCTTGAAGATCAGAAGCGGATTTGGACTAGCCCAGCACACATCCGCCTCTCGGATGCGAACTGGTTGGTGCCACTGGGTGGAATCACTGCTGGCCTCTTCGTCACGGATCACGAGTATAGTGCTTCCCTCAATCAAAACCCTGGCACTATGAAGCATTACAAGACGGTCTCTGACTATGGCATCGCTGGTATGATCGGCGGCGCAGCCGGACTTTACGCTTTGAGCTTTCCGACGCACAACGACCGGTGGCGTGAAACCGGGTTCCTTGCAGGCGAAGCGGCTTTGAACAGCCTGATCACAACTGAAGCTCTGAAATACTCCCTGCGACGTGAACGTCCATATCAGGGCGATGGCAGCGGACCCTTTTTCCGTGGTGGAACATCGTTCCCTTCCGAACATGCTGCTACTGCGTGGTCCATCGCCGGAGTCTTTGCTCACGAGTACCCGGGGCCTATTCCTTCCTTGTTCGCCTACGGAGCGGCGTCCGCTATCAGTTTGTCGCGAATTAAGGCCCGCCAGCACTTTCCTTCCGATGTCTTGGTAGGAAGCGTATTGGGATACTTGATTTCGCAGAACGTTTACCGACACCGACATAATCCGGAAATTGGCGGCTCGGCGTGGGAGTCGCCCCACGGATTCGCCAGCGACGATCAGCTCCGCACACCAGGTTTCAGGGGATCTCCATACGTGCCTCTAGACAGCTGGGTCTATCCGGCTATGGAGCGACTTGCCGCTTTGGGCTACGTGAGGACGGCCAGCCTGGGACTCCGTCCGTGGACTCGGCTTGAGTGTGCCCGGCTGCTGGGAGAGGCGTCAGAGGTGGCCGATGGGTATAGCCCGTTGGAGGTTCAGGAACTCTATACCGCACTTTCGAAGGAGTTTGCGCATGATTCGGAAGCCATGGGTGGTGATCAACGAAATGTGGACGCCCAGATCGAGTCTGTTTACTCCAGGGCATTGGAAATTTCGGGCAAGCCGCTGACCGACAACTATCACTTCGGCCAAACGTTGCTCAACGACTACGGTCGACCCTACGAGCAAGGCTTCAATGCGGTGGCTGGTGCATCGGCGTGGACTACAACCGGGCCGTTTGTCGTATATGCCCGTGGCGAGTACCAGTCTGCTCCGTCTGCCCCATCGCTTTCCCCCGAGGCGCTCGATTTCATCAGCAATGCCGATTCATTGCCGCCGAATCCTCCCTCACTTCCCACCGCCGCGGTTAGCCGGTTTCAGTTACTCGATGCCTATGTCGGCATGAACATTGCTAATTGGCAATTCTCGTTTGGCAGGCGCAGTCTGTGGTGGGGGCCAAGTGCGGACGGAACAATGATTTTTAGCAACAACGTAACGCCACTTAGCAACATGTTCAGCATTGATCGGGTGACGCCGTTTCGATTGCCTTGGGTGTTCGCGTATCTCGGGGACATTCGGTTCCAGGCCTTTATTGGGAGGCTTTCGGGGCAGGAGTTTTTGAGCCCGGAGTACAGTGGCAAGACTGGGCCCACGATCGGACAGTATGGTCAGTCGATGCGCAATCAGCCATTTCTTAGTGGTGGCAAGATTAGCTTTAAACTGACGGAAAACTTCGAGTTCGGCCTGTCGAAAACGACTATCTATGGAGGTTCCGGCAATCCGCTAACACCCAATACATTCTTTAGATCTACCTTCGCACTGCATTATCATGGCGATCCCTTGGGGGACGGACGGTCGGGTGCCGATTTTTCATACCGAATTCCGAAGCTGCGTGACTGGCTGAGTTTTTATGGAGAAGCCATGAGCGAGGATGAGCCATCCCCGATCCCATATATGAGACAGTCGATTTTTCAGGGTGGACTCTACTTCGCCAAGATTCCGGGGGCGCGGAAGATCGATTTGAGGCTGGAGGGAGGGACAACCAGCGCAATCGGTTACAAGGGCTTTCCGGCCGGCTATTTTTACTGGAATGGCCAATACCTCAGTGGCTACACAAACGACGGCGGGTTCATTGGTACTTGGTTAGGGCGAGCGGCACAAGGCGAATCCGTACGGACAAACTATTGGCTATCTGGCAAGAGTAGAATCGGACTGGAACTCCGACATCGGAAAGTGGATCAGGGGTTCCTTCCACAGGGCGGAACGCAGAATGACGTCGCCGTAAACGCGGACGTCTTTGCCGGGGCGGGTTTTCGCTTATCCGGTAATATCCAGTATGAGCGTTGGCAGATTCCATTGCTGGCAATGAGCCGCCAATCGAACGTAGCGGCATCTTTCCAGTTCGGCTTCTGGCCGTCGCCGCATCATCGTTAAAGCCATGAAACGGGCCGGGCCTCCCATTTTCGAAACGCAGCTTGAACCGGATAGCGGTACGACCACCCTGCCGAGGAATGGCCGTCCCGAAACGGAGATACAGCTGCCGGGAAATGGAAAACCGGCCACAGAGCCAATCGTTGAACCGATCGGGTCGCCTCAGGCCTTGTTGCCGTATCTGCAGCTTTTCTGGGCAAAGCGGCGTCTGCTGCTTCGCATGGCAATTTACTCACTCGTCGCGAGTATCGTGATCGCGTTGCTCATCCCAGTGCGATATCAATCCGTGACGCGCCTGATGCCACCGGACACTCAGTCTGGCGCGGGACTGGGATTGCTGGCTGCCATGGCTGGACGCTCCGCAGGTAGCGGCAGCCTGGCTTCGATTGCTGGTGATCTTTTGGGCGTGCAGAGTTCCGGTGCACTGTTTGTTGGCATCTTAAATAGCGAGAGTGTCCAGAATGCACTAATAGAGAAATTCAAATTGCAAAAGGTGTACCACGCCTCCAAAATTGAGGACGCTAGGAAAGAGTTGGCAGAACATACGGATGTTTCAGAGGATAGAAAGAGCGGAATCATCTCGGTTACAGTGACGGATCATGACCCTCACCAGGCAGCGGCCATGGCTCAAGCCTACGTTGCAGAGTTGAATCGTCTTGTGGCGCAGGTGAGCACTTCGTCCGCGCGACGCGAGCGGATCTTCCTGGAAGAGCGAATTCAGAAAGTCAAAGAAGATCTTGATACGGCTGCCAAGAATTTTAGTGATTTTGCGAGCAAAAACACAGCCATCGATGTTCCCGCCCAGGGAAAAGCCATGGTAGAAGCAGCAGCCACACTGCAAGGACAATTGATTGCGGCGCAAGCTGAACTGAACGGATTGAAAGAGATATACGCGGACAACAACGTCCGTGTCCGCGCAGTTGAAGCGCGTGTCGCCGAACTACAGAAGAAACTGGGCGAGATCGCGGGCCCGGGCTCGGTGACCGCGCTGCAGAACGAGAACTCACTGTATCCCTCCATTCGTAAGCTGCCATTGTTGGGTGTGACGTATGCGGATCTGTACCGACAGACCAAGATCCAGGAAACCGTGTACGAGCTACTGACGGAGCAATGCGAGCTGGCCAAGGTGCGGGAAGCCAAGGAAATTCCTACCGTCAAGGTTCTAGATCCCGCAATGGTGCCGACAAAGAAATCATTTCCGCCGCGTACTGTAATCGCAGTCGTGGGAACAATGCTCGGACTTACCCTCGGAATGCTGTGGATTGGGGGCAAGGCACGATGGCAAGGAGTCGATTCTCAAGATCCGTGGAAGGTTCTTGCAGTGGACGTATACACAACACTAAAGGGTCGTATGCCAGTCCTCTCGAAAAATGGAAAGAAAGAGCCGACGAACCCGTCTGAGGCACATGTGGAATAGCCGAGCCTCCCAGATTCCCATCCCGCGGAGTGTCGAGACGATTCAGGGTAGTACGCAACTTCCTGTGTTCAGCGGGTTTTGCGCCGATGACCCATAACCTCTCATGAATAGCAAGGACAGATTGGTCTTGGTGAAGAATGCCTTCTCGAACCTGGCTCGCGGAAGCGCGGCCGCTTTGGTGGCGATCACCTTACCTTCGTTTCTGACGAGGTTGATGTCTCCTGAGGCGTACGGAGCATGGTCGCTTGTGCTGCAACTCAGCACGTTCGTTGGCTACCTCGATTTTGGCATTCAAACAGCCGTTGGCCGGTTCGTTGCACATGCAGGTGAACAAGGGGATGCCGACCATCGCGACCGCATTGTGGTAACTTCCATGGCTGTGCTGACCGCGGCCGCGGCGGTCGCCATTGCAGGGAGTGGACTGCTCGCGCTGTTACTGCCTCGTGTTTTTCACCAAGTACCTCGATTCTTGCTATCGGACTGCCGGATGGCACTCTTACTCGTAGCCGGCTCATTGGCGGCGGGACTGCCATTTTCAGTTTTTAATGGCATCTTTGTAGGCCTCCAACGCTATGAAGTTCCCGCATTGGTTATTGGCGTATCGCGTGCAATTACGGCCGTTTGTCTCGTCCTAATCGTTAGGCATGGCGGCAACCTGACGCAGATGGGGGCGGCTGTAGCGATCGTTAATTTGGCATCCTATGGGCTGCAATACATCCTCTATCGCAAACTGGCTCCCACCGTCCGGTTTTCCTTGGATCTCGTCTCGCGAAAGGCTGGCCGTGAGCTATTTGACTATTGTGTCAGTCTGACTATTTGGTCCTTTGCGATGCTCCTAGTGAGCGGTTTGGACATCTCACTGGTGGGGTATTTCGAGTTTGAAAAAGTAGCATACTATACGGTCGCTACGACGCTCATCGTGTTCTTGATCGGTGTTCAAAACGCCTTATTCAACGTGATGATTCCGTCCACCGCAGTACTGCAGGCTCGCGGGGATGCGGTGGAATTGGGCAGGATCATGATTGCTGCCACCCGCTACGGCATATTCATACTCCTGGGCCTCGGATTGCCACTGATTTTAGCCGCTAGGCCGATCTTAAGTATCTGGGTTGGGAGCCGATACGCACTTGAGGGAACACTGATTTTGCGGTTCCTTACGGTCGCGAATATCATCCGTCTTTCCGCGGTGCCATACATAATGGCGCTCATAGGGACGGGGCAACAGCGACTTGTGACGATCACACCTCTCTTGGAAGGCATGTCGAACCTTGCTGTGAGTGTTATCGCCGGCCACTTTCTGGGAGCTATAGGTGTGGCGATCGGCACATTGGTGGGAGGCATAGTAGGAGTTGGAGGCAATTTTATCTACAACATGCGGCGGACAGTCGAAATCAAATTTCAGATTCTCGAATACGTTCGCGATGGATTGCTTCGTCCGCTTGTTTGTGCATTGCCCGTGATTGCAGCCGCCCTCGCATTCCGTATTTCAGGAGCATCTTTTTCGGTAATCGGATACGGACCGATTGTAGCGGTAAGCATTGCGACCGCGCTTCTCCTCTGGCGGTATGGTTTGGTAAGGTCCGAGCGAGATAAACTCCGCTTGCGCTATTTTGCTTCTCAAGCATGAGCCCACAGGCGATTGTCATCTGGCAAAAACTAAAGCGATTTTGCCACGCTCCGCTTTTGAACAAGGCGTACAACGTCAGTACTCTCTATTACAAGACGAAGGGTGTGGTCCTGTATCGTCTCGTTTTCGCAAAGTTTGGCAAGGGCTCGTACATCCGGAAGCCCCAGCTCATCCTCAACCCGTCATATATGAGCATAGGCGAACGGGTTTCCATTCGGGACGGCGCAAGGCTCGAGGTGGTATTGACAAATAGCCACAGAAGTCCGTGTTTGTCAATTGGGAGCGATACAAACATAGAACAGAACGTCCACATCGTATGTCATAGCAGTATTCGCATTGGCAACCATGCATCGATCACAGGTTATTGCGCGATTGTGGATGTTACTCATCCATTTGACAATGTTGATGACACTACCAAGATAGGTGCGAGAATCGCAGACGAACAGTCATTCGTCGAAATAGGTGACTACTCCTTCATTGGTTATGGCTCGGTTATTCTTCCCAACGTAAGAATCGGAACCAATGTGGTGATCGGCGCGAATTCAGTGGTTACTACCGACGTTCCGGACTACTCTGTTGCCGCTGGAGCTCCGGCAGTCATCATCAAACAATACGACAGGAAAATAGGTGCGTGGGTGAGAATCCCGACCCGGAAATGCTTTTCAGCACACTGAATCATGAGCCGCGAAATGGAACATTGTCTGCTGTGCGGAGCTGACACGCTGGATCCCGTCTATCTTGCCAAGGACAGACACTATGGGATTTTAGGCATCTATAAGATTGTCCGGTGCACCCAGTGTTCGTTGATGTTTCTTAATCCCATGTACTCGGATGAGGAACTCAGTGCTCTTTACCCCAGCGATTACTATGCCTACCAAGACAAGTTTCATCCGTCGCGTTGGAAGAATGTCCTTAAGAGTCTTGTTGGAATTCGGGGCGGAACTCGGGATCCGAGATTTCGAATTCCGGGCAAGATGCTCGATCTGGGATGCGGGAGCGGGTGGTTCCTGCGAGACATGCGAGATCGAGGCTGGAAAGTATTTGGGGTGGAAATCAATCGGGCGGCAGCAGAATTAGGCCAGAGACAGGCGGGCCTAGACATTTTTCCAGGCACATTGTCGCAGGCCAATTTTCCGTCGAATTTTTTCGATTACATTCGCGCCAATCATTCCTTCGAACATATTTCGTGTCCTAGTCAAACCCTCGAACAAATCTATCGGATTTTGCGGCCTCGTGGCAAAGTCTTGATCGGTGTTCCCAATGTTGCCGGCCTTAATGCCAAACTGTTTCAGCAATACTGGTGGTACCTGGGGGCGCCAGTGCATCCGGTGACGTATTCGGTAGGGACCTTGTCCGCCCTGCTAAGGAAGCACCGCTTCGAAGTTGAAAAGGTAACGTACAACTCCGACTATTCGGGAATTCTAGGCAGTTCCCAGATTTGGCTGAATCGGAAGAATGGACGTAAATCAACAGAAGGGGCCTTGATCAACAATCCTGCACTCAAGATTGTCTGTCAATGGACTGCAAAGTGCATAGATGTCGTGAGGCTTGGAGACGCGATTGAGGTCATAGCTACTAAACCCGAACTGCCATGAATTTTGAGGAGAAATTTGGCACAATTGAGCGATTTCTCGAAGATGGATGCGCTGGATTTCTGCGCTCCAGCAGATTGTGCGGTATCGAGCGACTAACGCGGTGTCGATGCACGCTTCGTAGTTATACCAGAGCGCTCGGATGGCAATGAAGGAGGCGATCTACCGAGCGGTCCGATCCTTTCAGCCGGTCATGCGGTTTCCGACGGCCGCAATGGCCGTCGTCCGAGATGCGCGGTCGGCCCGGGATTACATCCGTTATGAAGCCATTGCTCTCGCGATCGAAACGATCCGTCGAGAGTCGATATCCGGAGCGTTCGCCGAAGTTGGCGTATGGCGCGGAGAGACGAGTCGGTTTTTACATCGAGCGGCCCCTGAGCGGCGACTTTATCTTTTCGACACTTTTTCGGGGTTCCCACCTGAATCTATCGACGGCTTAGATTTGCGGAACGTCGGCGATCAAGTGAGATTTCTTGACACGAGTATCGAGAGGGTTACAGCATTGGTGGGCGAGAGCGCGAATGTCGCTTTCCGAGCTGGGGTCTTCCCAGATTCCACCGCTGGTCTCGAAGATGAGGCATTTGCTTTCGTAATGTTAGATCTGGATATATACAAGCCGACAGTTTCTGCTCTTGAGTTCTTTTATCCACGGCTTTCCTGCGGAGCATATGTCTTCGTTCACGACTATAACTCTCCGGAGTCTAGCTATGCGATGCAGAGAGCGGTACTTCCCTTCCTCGCAGGTAAACCCGAAAAGCTGATCGAGCTTCCTGATGAATGGGGTAGCGCAGTTTTTCGAAAAACATAATATGTAAACTCAAACCTGAGGCACTAATTCTAAAAAGGCCGACGGTAAGGAACGCAAAAAGAAAGCCGTGTTTCGAAGTTGATGTGCGTTTGGCGGAAATAGGGGGAATAGTTGAACGTTCTTGTCACGGGAGGAGCTGGATTCATTGGGACTCACCTTACGCGGCGACTCTTGCGCGAGGGTTGTGCCGTGACCGTGTTAGATGTCTTTAGTTCTCAGGTGCACGGGGGAGCCAAAGAATTAGCCTCTGATTTGGTCGATAAAGTGGAACTCGTCAGAGGAGATGTTAGGGAGAGAGACTTAGTTTCTCAATTGATCGAAGATCAGGACGTGATCGTTCATTTGGCTGCCGAAACGGGAACAGGGCAGTCGATGTATGAGGTGAGGCGATACGAGGACACCAACATTGGTGGCACGGCGACAATCCTGGACGTTTTGGTGAATGCCAGGAATCGTCGCGTAAAGAAGTTTATTCTGGCGTCTTCCCGGGCGGTATATGGGGAAGGTCAGTTCCTGTGCGCTGCGCACGGCACCGTGCACCCGGGGCAGCGCCAACTCGCTGACCTTTTGAAAGGACAATATGAACCTCGCTGCCCATATTGCGGGAGTCAATGCATGCCAGAAGCAACGTCGGAAAACTCCCCCCTGCATCCTTTTTCGTTCTACGGCCTAACAAAGAAGGTGCAGGAGGAAATGTTATTCATGTTTGGCCGGACATGCGGGGTATCTGCATGTGCTTTACGCTATCAGAACGTCTATGGCCCTGGTCAGTCCCTTTCGAATCCCTATACGGGAATTCTGGCAATCTTCTCGGGGCTGGCGCGAGTTGGCGCCCCTATCTTGGTGTTTGAAGATGGACAGGAGACGAGGGATTTCGTCTTCATTGAGGACGTAGTGGAAGCTACTTGGCGCTTTGTTGCCGAACAACGCGACCTTTCCGGAAGCTTCAACGTTGGAAGGGGAGAAAGGACCACGGTTCTTCAGGTAGCTTTCGAAATTGCACGTTTCTTCGGAAACCGCGCCCCGGTCTCGATCACGGGCGCTTTCCGCGAGGGTGACATTCGGCACAATTGCGCGAATCTCTCCAAAATGTCTGCGGCGATTGGGTTTGCTCCGCGGTGGTCTTTTGCGCAAGGCCTTCCAAGATTCCTCGAATGGGCTGGGAGTGAGAAGTCGAATGTTTCCGAATACGAATCGTCACTCCTCGACATGGCCGGGCGGGGTCTGCTCCATGAATAGCTCGCCACTGGTTGGAATTGTAACGGTAACCTACAACAGCGGAGCAGTGATTCGCGACTTCATGGATTGTGCGCTCAAGCAAAGACAAGCGGAATTTATTCTGTATGTAATTGATAACGCTTCTTCAGACAATACCTTGAAGGTTGTTTCAGAGTACTCGGACCCACGGGTCGTAGTCGTACGTAATCCTGTAAACGAAGGCGTTGCTGAAGGGAATAATATCGGCATCCGTGCTGCGCTTAAGGACGGATGCGCTTCCGTTCTGCTCGTCAATAATGACACCGTATTTGAGCCTGATCTCGTCAACAAGCTGATGGAAGGGATGCGCAGGCACGCCTGTGACATGGTAGTGCCTAAGATACTCTTCTTCGACGAGCCGCAGAGAATCTGGTGCGCAGGCGGATACTTCAGTACCTGGCGTGGTTCCGCTAGACACTTCGGTACTGGCAAAAAAGATGATGGAAGGTGCGACCAGCCACGTGCCGTCCACTACAGTCCAACATGTTGCATGTTGATTGCGCGGGAGGTCTTCGGCCGCGTTGGATTGATGGATGCCAACTATTTCGTCTATTTCGACGACACTGACTTCTCGATGCGCGCCAGTCGCGCAGGAGTACGACTCTTCTACATCCCCACCGCGCGACTGTTACACAAGGTAAGCAGCCTGACCGGCGGCGAATCGGATTTTACTTATCGCTACTCGACTCGAAACCACATTTACTACTTGCTGAAAAACTTTCCGCGATGGTATGGGGTGTATTATTTTCCGGCTTTGCAGATTCACATCTTCGCAAAGTATCTATTGCTCCGGCGACGTCCGAAATCCTTCTGGGTGGCCCAGAAGGCATTCTGGGAAGGCGTTTCTCTTTTCCTTTCCGCAACGGCTCGGCCAGTCCGCACCTATGAACCGACCGAAACGGGAGAAATGAGCTTCGATCCAGTGATAAAAGACCGCAGCAGTGGGTCGCTGGATTTGTAGTTTGGAATGCCCATGCTCAACACAGGTGAAAGGGTGACGGTCAAAAGGACAAACATGCTTTCGCAAGGCCTTGGCACCGCAGTTCTCCTCGTGCTTGTGGTCTGGACGGTTGATGGGCTGTTTCTTCAGACTCAGATGGCATTGCTCGGGTCAACACCGCTCCCCAATCTGGTGATAAAAGTCGTTCTCGCTTTTGCCATTCTGGTTGTAGGATTTGGCCGTGCAATATCAGGTCGAACGACTCCTGTGCCGCGTCCAATCTTCTTATTATGGATGGCATTCGCAATCTACCTCATGCTGGAAACCTTGCTGCTCGTGGCGCGGTTTGGTTATCCTGCCGACTACGTGATCTTCAACTATTTTGCTTACTATTTCCCCATCTTGTTGCTTCCTGTCATGTTTTACCTGCGCGGAATTCTCGATGAGTCCCGAATTGTCCATACGCTCATTTTGTTTTTTATACCTCTGGGCCTCTTCGGTATAGCCCAGAATCTCTCCGGCAGTAATCTCCTGCCCACAGAATCTCCCAACGGATACTTACAGGTAATGTCATCGGACTTTTTTGGGTCGGTTCGTGCATTCTCGTTTTTCCAGTCTCCGTCATACTTCGGGCACTTCACCGCTCTCGTAGCGGGTCTCGGAATGGCACTATGGATCGAGCGAACGCCTCGTCGGAAGCCTGCGCTGGTTCTGATCCTCTTGGCGCTGCTGAGTGGGCTCTCCACGATGACTCGGGCCACACAAATTGAGATTGCCTGTGCCATGTTTACGGCGTGGATGCTGTACCGTCGTCCGCATCATCGTCGTCTCGCCGCTGTTCTTCCCATTATTTATGGATTTGTGGGATTAATTGTTGCGTTTGTGGGGCCACTGCTGTTCGGAGGTCTTTCCGGCGACAACATTCTCTCCAACTGGAGCATCTTTGGGCGATATGTGGCGTGGGAGCATTACGGTCGGATATGGCTCGGGAACGGACTGCCCAATTTCCTTTTTGGTGCCGGGATCGCACAAAACGATCGCTTTCGACTAGGTCAGGATGTTCTTATAGATAACTCTTTTCTCGGTGTGGGAGTTCATATCGGGGTGATTGGGATCGCCTTCTGGCTAGCAATTACGTGGTACTTATGGAATTACATGCTGCAACGCTCAAAAGAAAGGATTTCTCCGGTTCGGGCTGGCGCAGCGGGTGCGTGGTCCGTTTGGCTTTTTACCTCCGTTTTCAACATATCCCTTTTTTATCCTCTTGCATTTTTGGTTTTCATGTTTACCGACGCGGAACCCGAAGCGCGAGCTCGCCGTCGCACTTCGCCTCGGCGGCATACGTTTGCTCGTGTTGCATCACCTCTCCCAGATTCGATCTAAAAACCGAGTCCGACCGCAGCCCTGTGCGCGATGATATTGACGTCATACCTAACCTCCTGAAGTAGATGAACTAAGCAGACGCAAATGTTTGCAGAAGTAATTAACTGTTGGCCCTGATTATATGAAAGTAGCGCTGTTGACAGGCTCCTGTCCCCAAGGAGCGTGCGGCGTCGGCGACTATGTTGCGCTGCTCGCGGACGCTCTCAACGCTATTGGGATAGAGGGCCGTATGATTACTTCCGGCGACTGGCGCTTGTCGCACGCCCTAGCCATGCATCGAGCTCTTCGCGCACAGAGTTTCGATGTGGTGCAGATTCACTATCCGTCGCTCGGGTTTGGCGCCAGGTTGGGCCCACAGGGAATTGCGCTTTTGCTAAATTGTGTCGTAAGTTTTCACGAGGCTAGTCAGTCACACCCACTTCGAAAGCTAGCATTGTTGCCTTTCGTTGTGCGTGCACAACACCTGATCTTCTTTAGCAGTTTCGAGCGTGATTTTGCACTGAGCTGGGCCCCTTGGATCTCGGGAGTAAGTTCGATAATTCCACCTCCGAGCAATATCCGCAAATTCTCTTCCACTGGTCCTCGCAGCTTGGATGAAATCCTTTGTTTCAGCTTGATCCGACCTGGGAGGGGGCACGATGACATTCTCAAGCTTGCAAGTCTCATCAAGGCGGCGGGCCTCGGCTTAAGGATTCGATTCGTCGGCACACCTCAATCCGAGAGTTTTGTTCCGTATTTTGAAGCTCTCCGTCAGCAGTCAGCCTCGCTTCCAATCGTGTGGGACTCGGGTCTCAGTGAAGATGAGGTTGCACGGAGGTTCGCTTCGTCATCTATCGCTTACCTTCCTTACCCGAACGGGGCATCGGAGTTGCGATCTACTCTGAAGACTGCGTTACTGAACGAGCTTGCAGTAGTTACGACACGCGGCGACCATACCCCGCAGAGCCTGGATGGCGTCGTAAGGTTCTGCGCTACTCCTGAGGAAGCGCTGTCTACAATCCGATTTCTGATAGACAATCCCAAGGAAAGAGCCATTCTGGGGGATAGGGCGGGTGAATATGTAAAGGAATGGACTTGGGAGCGCACGGCAAGCCGACACGCCGAAATCTACGAGCGTCTGGTTAGGGCACAGCGGCAGACGAGTGGCCCTATAGTTGCTCATTGCCGGTCCGAAGATTAGCAGTTCGATTCCACTTCCATCCCCTGACCTTGCAGTGTGCATCGGAGCTGTTTTGTCGCGGGCGAGAGGAGAGTCCCGCACAGGGTAGAGTACATCGATAAAAGCTACACACCAGAGTATGACATCAACGACCATGAGACTGGCCCAACAGTTCGACCGCATTCAGGAATCACCCCGAGACACGCTTGGCGACACCCTTGGCCCGACCGTCTCTGACGTGCAAGTTATCCCGGCGTCTCTTCGGGAGCTAAAGGTAGCTATTGTGCACTATTGGTTCCTAAGCGGCCTCGGCGGTGAGAGAGTAACCCGTTTACTTGCACAAATGTTTCCGCACGCCGACATATTCACGCTACTGGCAAATGACGAGGCCATGCCGGCAGACCTGAAGACGCACCGTATTATCACCTCGTATCTTCAACACCTTCCAGGGGCCCAGCGACTCCACAGACATCTGATGCCGCTTTATCCTTCAGCTCTGGAGCAGTTCGACCTTGGTGGGTACGATTTGGTGATCAGCGCCGAGTCGGGTCCGTCAAAGGGTGTCATAACAGGTCCTAGCACGTGCCATATATGCTTCTGTCATACCCCCCCACGCTACGTGTGGGATATGTACCATCAGTATCGTGACGAACCTGGTCTCGGTATGTTTCAGCGGTTCGTTTTCTCGGTAGGTGCGCATTATTTCCGCATGTGGGACCTCGCTGCAGCCCAACGCGTGGATCACTACGTCGCCATTTCGAGCTATGTCGCAGGGCGTATCCGAAAATACTATCAACGAGATTCCACTGTGATTTATCCACCTCTTAACGTTGGGGGCTACATATCCGAAACGACCGAGGATTATTATCTTGTAGTCAGCCGGTTGGTGGGCTACAAGCGGGTCGACTTGGCTATTGAGGCGTGTAACAGGCTCGGGAGACGGCTGCGGGTTGTTGGGGAGGGCGAGCAGTACAGTTACCTTAAAAGGAAAGCGGGACGGACCGTCGAGTTTCTGGGGTTTCTCCCAAGCGAGCAGCTGCGTAATGAATTCGCACACTGTAGGGCACTGCTATTTCCTGGTGAAGAGGACCTCGGGGCGACACCGGTGGAAGCACACTCTTTCGGTCGTCCGGTGATCGCGTACGGTAGAGGTGGAGCCTTAGAGACCGTAGTTGGGTATCACGGCGACGAGGGCCAGGGGCCCGAAATATCCACCGGCATGTTCTTTTCGGAGCAAACCGCCGATTCTCTGGCAGATACAATAGTGCGGTTTGAAGCGGTTGAGAAGAAATTCTCACCCAAGTTCATTAGATCTAGCGTCCTACGGTTTGATTTTCCGCGCTTTAAGAATCAGATGTACGACTTCATCGAGCAGTGCTTGGAAGAGCATCGTGGTCGGGGCGGGCCTAACGAAGATCGGAAGTCCGTTCGGCAGTTTGCAGTAGATTAAGCTTAGAAAATTCGTTGAGGGATAGCCTTGCGCTCAGTCTCGTCGGCATCGGATTCGAGAGACAGATCACAAGGCAGCGCTGGAAACTCCGCTGATAGCCAATTGCAGTTTTGTCGATTGAGAATGGGGAAGAATAACTAGATGGTGTACCCGAGCGTACTGCCCAGTCGTTTTGGAAGTAAAGACAGGATTCTCGTTACAGGTGGAGCGGGTTTCATCGGTTCTCATACAGTCGACCTTCTTCTCGAACGGGGTTATCGCGTTCGCATTCTCGATAGCCTCCAGGAACGTGTTCATCCGAACGGAAAGCCTTTGTGGGTCCCCGTCGATGCAGAGTTCATACGAGGCGACGTAGCAAACCGGACCGATCTCAGTCGAGCTTTAGAAGGAGTAGACGGGGTCATGCACCTCGCTGCCTATCAGGACTACCTGCCGGATTTCAGCAGCTTCATACACACAAACACCGAGAGCACCGCACTTCTGTTCGAACTGGTTGTGTCGGATCGCCGACGTTTTCCAGTAAGAAAGATCGTGTTCGCCTCCTCTCAATCAGTCTGTGGGGAGGGCCGCTACGTTTGCATCGGCGGAGAAGACATCCGTGCCACGCCCCACGCGGGAGAGTCGGCACGCTGGACAAACGTGAAGCAGACGAATGCTGTGATGCCAATTTCTGGACATGGGGTAGTCGCACCGGGGCCAAGGCCGCTCGAACAATTGCGCCAAGGACAATGGGAGATCAAATGTCCACAGTGCGGACGTGAGATGGAGCCTCTGCTCATCAACGAGTCAACTGCATATCCTCATACAACCTACGCGATTTCTAAGTATACGATCGAAATGTTAGCCGACCGTTTGGGCCGACGATACGAGATTCCTACGACTTGTATGAGGTACACCTATGTTCAAGGACCGCGCAACTCCTTTTACAATGCTTACTCTGGCATTGCCAGACGCTTCGCGATGCGTATTTTGCATGACTTGCCCCCGATTATTTATGAGGACGGCGGGCAACTTAGAGATTATATAAATGTCCATGATGTTGCGTTGGCCAACGTATTGGCTTTGGAGGAGCCAGCGGCCGACTTTCAGGTGCTGAATGTTGGAGGCGGGCGGGCAATAACAGTCATGGAATTCGCTCGCATCATGTTGAATGTGCTCGATAGTCGCTTGGAACCTCGAATGGCTGGGGAATTCCGGCTGGGTGATACCCGTCACACTGTCTCGGACATATCTGCAATGCGTCGCTTGGGTTGGCAGCCCACGATTCCGGTTGAGCGGAATGTTAGCGAATACGTCGAATGGCTGCAGACCCAGTCCATACGCCCTGAGTACCTGCAAGAAGCAGAACGCGTCATGCGGGAGTCCGGTGTCGTTCAAACCGCCAGCGTAATATAGACCGACTGGCCCCAGGTTATGTCGAGGATTACAGAGAATCCCTCACAAGGAGAGCATTTTGGCAAGCCGTCATGAACTGGAGCCCGTAGACGACGCAGCGAGCTCGCGCCTTGAGTGCTTGGATGTTTCTATTCCGCGACACTCGAGTGTAGCTTTGGCCATCAAGCGTATCATCGATGTTATTGGGTCGTCGATTTTGCTCATCTTGGTATTGCCCTTGTTTCCGGTGATTGCTATAGCCATTCGTATTACCTCGCCCGGTCCCATCTTTTTCAAACCGAGGATTATCGGCCACAATGGCCACGAGTTCTGGGCTTACAAATTTCGCACCATGTACGCCGATGCATTTGAACGGTTATTGAACGATCCTGAGCTGCTTGCCCAATACAAAATCAAACTAAAATTAGTCGACGATCCTCGAGTTACGCCGATCGGGCGGATTCTGCGCCGTACTTCTTTCGACGAGCTACCACAATTGTTCAACGTATGGCAAGGGGACATGAGTCTTGTCGGTCCCAGGATGCTGGCCAAACTAGAACTAGAAAAGTTTGATCCTGTTCGCGATAAGATTCTGAGCATGCGACCGGGAATGGCGGGGCTCTGGGTTGCGTCCGGGCGCCAGAACACCTCATTTGAACGGCGCATGGAGCTGGAGCTCCAGTATATAGACGAGTGGACTCTTAGTCTGGACGCAAAGTGCTTCATTAAGACGATCTTGATCGCTTTGCGCATGACCGGCGCACATTAGCGAGGTACTGAAAAACGACCCAATTCAGTTGCCGACCAGTTTTTGAATCCCGAGTAAGGACTTTCGCCGCCAGCTCCTGTCATCGCACAGTTCTGCCCATGCGATCGTCACAAGCGATGCGAGATAACTAGTTCGTTATTCCAATAAGTCACTTGCCTTTGGTGGCAGATTGCTGGCAGGCGCGTTACGACCTTGCGTAGTTGCATATCGTATACTGCTGTGAAGACGAGCAATCCCACAAATGAGCTTGATCACTACTTACTTCCAGAGTGGCCATCGTCGCTTGCATCGAGGACGTCAGGATTGCGGGTTAGACAAACAATTGTATTGATTAAACTTTATCCATTACGTACAAAAAGGAGTCGAATGGCTAACATTTTAGTTACTGGGGGAGCTGGATTCGTCGGTTCTCACATTATCGATGCATTTCTCGCAGCAGGGCATAAGGTGGTAGCCGTAGACGATCTGTTTACCGGCCATCGAGAAAATGTCAATCCGCAGTGTGAATTTTATGAGCTTGACATTCGTAGTCCGCATCTTGAGGATCTCTTTCGTCGTCACGACTTCGAATATGTCAGCCATCAGGCAGCGCGAGGTAATGTCCGGGCGTCCATGGAAGATCCTATGACTTATGCTGATGTTAATATCCGTGGCGGAGCTAACTTATTGGAGTGCTGTCGTAAGTTCAGAGTGCGGAAGATTATCTATTCTTCGACTGGCGGTTGCGTGTACGGAGACCCCCGCTACTTGCCCGCTGATGAAGCTCACCCGATGCAGCCGCGCGACCCATACGGAGCAAGCAAGGCCAGCTACGAGTTGTACCTGCCTGTCTATGAAATGAACTACGGCTTACGCTATACGATCCTGCGGTACCCCAACGTGTACGGTCCGAGACAGGACCCTTTCGGGGAGGCCGGGGTCGTCGCTATCTTCACCGGTCAGATGCTTCGCAATTTACAGCCCGTAATCAATGGCGATGGCGAGCAACTACGTGACTATGTCTATATTGCTGACGTAGTTCGAGCTAATCTCCTCGTGTTGCGCTCTGGTGACAACGATGTCTTCAATGTGGGATGGGGCCGAGGTACATCTGTTAATGAGATTTTTCGTTTACTCAAGGATATTACTAAGTGCGATGCTCGGGAGGTACACGGACCTGCCAAGCTTGGTGAAATCCGGCAGACCTACCTGAACTCTGCCAAGGCCAAGCAGTTGCTCGGCTGGGAGCCCCAAATTCCCCTGCATGAGGGGCTCCGCAAGACAGTGGATTACTTCGAGCCGTTGCTGGCGGGGGATAGCTGCGCAGGGACTTCCCATAGCAGGCCGTAAAGTAAGCGCTGTAATCTGGAGGCGTCAGATGAAAAGCGTGTCTGAGACTGCGGTGGTGGCGCAGGGTAACAACAAGCATGCGTCGGTCTCAAGAGAAGTGAAGCCTAAGCGCTCCGGGCTAAAAATCAAACTTTACGCTGACGGGGCGGATAAGGATGTGATGCTCGAGATGTACGCCAATCCGCTCGTGAGTGGATTCACTACGAATCCAACCTTAATGCGGAAATCAGGCGTTACTGACTATCGCAGCTTTGCCCGCGAGATTCTTCAGTTGATTCCTGACCGACCGATCTCATTTGAAGTGTTCGCTGACGACTTTGCAGAGATGGAGAAACAGGCGCTTGAGATTGCTTCGTGGGGCGAGAACGTAATTGTAAAAATCCCTGTTACTAACACTCGCGGACAGTCATCAGTGAACTTATTGCGCTGGCTGTCAGGAGCAGAAGTTAAGCTAAACGTAACCGCTCTATTGACGCTGGATCAAGTGCGGACTGTCGCTGAGGTTCTGGGTGGCGGGTCTCCTTGCAAGATCTCAGTATTTGCGGGGCGTATCGCAGACACCGGGCGCGATCCAGTGCCAGTAATGGCTGCGGCCGTGGAGCTACTACGCCCCTATCCTAACCTCGAGCTGATCTGGGCAAGCCCGCGAGAGCTGCTTAACATATTCCAGGCCAATTCAGTGGGATGTCACATCATCACGGCAACTACGGACGTATTGAAGAAGCTAAGCCTGATTGGCAAAGATCTGCACGAATTCTCGCTGGAAACGGTAAAGATGTTCTATGAGGATGCTCGGAAGGCAGGGTACCACTTGTCACCAGAGGCGCACGGAACCGAAGCGGGCACAGATGGAACCCGCAGAGTTGCAACTATCCGCTGACCTTCCGCTTGAGGAGCGGCGACGCAGTGGCAATTATGACTTCCGTGTGTGTTAAGTTTTGCCGGGTTGTGTTCTAGCCAACGTACGAGCGTAAGGAACAACATGATCATCACTCGCACTCCCTTTCGGATCACCCTTGGTGGTGGTGGCACGGATCTGCCTTCGTTCTATAGAGAACACGGTGGGTTCGTTCTTGCAGTAGCTATCGACAAGTATATGTACCTGAACGTTAATACTCCCATCATGGACGACCTTATTCGTCTCCAATATAGTCGGACCGAAATTGTAAAGCGGGCCGACGAGATCCAACACACGTTGGTGCGAGAGGCTCTTCGTCATTTTCAGATCGACAACGGAATCGAAATCGTCTCGATGGCTGATGTTCCTGCCGGTACCGGTCTGGGTTCTTCAAGCAGTTATTTAGTCGGCTTGCTGAATGCACTGCATGCCTTGACTCGAACCCCTGTGAGGACCCAGGATTTGGCGGAAGAGGCGTGCGAGATTGAATTGGAACGGCTGCAAAAGCCGATCGGGAAGCAGGACCAGTACATGGCCGCATTCGGTGGCTTGACGACGCTGGAGATCGAGAAGAACGGTGGCGTTCAGGTGTCGCAACCCGCGTTAAGCACGGATTTGGTTGATTGCTTGGAAAGCAATTTGATGCTTTTCTACACCGGAGCTGCTCGGGATGCGGTTTCCATACTCGAGAAGCAGGACGGAGCCGCCAAGGACAAGAATAGGGTTGTGGTAGGATCTCTCCGCGAAATTAAGGACATCGGCATCGAAATCCGAGACACTATTCTTCGGGGCAATCTGCGGCGGTTCGGCGAATTACTCGACATCCATTGGCGAACGAAAAAGCGCCTTTCCGACGGCATCAGCAATTGTCAAATCGACGAATGGTACGAACTGGCGAAACGACATGGGGCAATTGGAGGGAAGATTTCGGGAGCGGGCGGGGGAGGGTTCTTGATGCTGTACTGTGAAGACCGCAAGTCTCAATTGAGACAGGCAATGCGGCAAGCAGGTCTACTGGAACTCAATTTCCGATTTGAGTTCGAGGGGAGCAAAGTTGTATTCGACATCGCCACACGAGATGGGCGTCTAACGCATATCCAACGCCAGGAGCGTAAGAGCCAGTGCAGGCCCTCGCTTCTCGCGGGTGCGACTGCTTGAAGAGCGTATCCAGTAAGCGAGCCTGTCTGATCAATCATGGACGGAACACGCGCAGTCTTTCTTGATCGTGACGGAGTAATCAATCCGTTAATCTACCACCATGACGCAGGAATCGTGGACTCGCCTTTCACCCTTTCTCAGTTCACTGTCTTTCCCCGTGTTCCTAGGGCTATCCGGTTGCTGAACGACATGGGAATGGTAGTCATCGTTGTATCCAACCAGCCGGGAATTGCCAAAAAACACTTCGATGCCAGCCTGCTTTCTAAGGTCAACAGAAAGCTCGAAAGAGCCCTCAAGACGACTGGCGCGCGAATTGATGCGATTTACTATTGTCTTCACCATCCAGACTCGAAAGTAAAGTCCTTGCGCATGCGTTGCACTTGTCGAAAGCCCGGCATTGGAATGCTTACCCGTGCAGCCCGCGAATTTGGTCTATCTCTGTCCGAATCTTACATGGTCGGGGATGGCTTAACAGACATCCAAGCTGGAAGCCGTGCCGGATGCAGGACGATTTTTATCGGCATGTGGAAATGCGAGTGTTGTCGATTCATCCGCCCGTCCACCCTGCATCCGACATTTGTAGCGAGGGATCTATGGGAAGCCGTGAAACGAATTCGCGCGGACCTGTCTGTTGCGTCCACGACGTCGAGCACTCCCCTAGCGAGGCGGGATTCTTCGGGGCAATCTCGGGTTGGGGATAGCTCCCATACTATCCGCAAAGAGATGCGTGCGCGAAAGAGGCGAAGGGGAAGTGTTCCGAAATGACTGCTCGGACGGTCTGCAAAGTCGTGATCCCAGCAGCTGGCTTGGGTACGCGATTTCTTCCTGCTACAAAGGTGCTACCAAAAGAAATGTTGCCCCTCGCCGGGCGTCCTCTAATTCAGTTCTCGGTAGAAGAAGCTGCCGCAAGCGGGATCGAAACCATAATCCTGGTACTTTCTAAGCAGAAGGGTCTCATTCCGAAGTACTTCTCTCGTGATCCACTATTGGAAAACGAATTGTCCCGCCGTGGCCAGTCAGAGATGGCGCAGTCACTCCGGCGTCTATCCGAAGTTGCAGAAATCCGAATAGCCTGGCAGGAACACCAAGTTGGTCTTGCAGATGCCATACGGAGGGCGCGTCCTCTCATCGGCGACGAACCCTTTGCCGTCATCCTTCCGGATGCACTGATAGATTCCGCGGTGCCCTGCATTCGGCAACTGATGACTTGCTACGAGAGGCACCCAGGTTGTTTGGTCGCCACTCAGAGGGTAGAGCCCTCGGAGGTTAGTCGATTCGGTATAGTTGATGTTGAGGTTTTGGCTGATGCTTGCTGTGGGGGCCGGACACTGCGTGTAACCTGCTTGACCGAGCGCCCTCAGCGTGATCAAGTTACCTCGTGTTACGGAATCTTCGGGCGGTATATCCTGGAACCAGATATTTTTTCGCAGATTGATCGAACATCATTCGGGTTTGGGAATGAACTTCAGCTAACAGATTCTCTTCACCTATACAGCAAGACGCGTCCTGTTTACGCATACCGTTTCGAAGGCACACACTACGATGCTGGCAACAAGTGGGGGTTCCTGCAGGCCACGGTTGCTTATTCCCTTAAGGATCCTGAGTTGAGTCAACCTTTGCGCCAATACATGGCTGGACTGGTGTCGACCTCAGTCGATTCCGTCGTTTAAGAAGCCGTTTGTCGGAATGAGGCATTTATGCCATATACCCTGCAATACATCGAAGAATCGATTCAGATCCTTCGCCAATTAGATCCACAAACTATCGATCGAGTACTTGCTCATTTTGTGGAGGTGCGAACCCGCGGAGGGCGAGTCTTCTTCCTCGGTGTAGGAGGCGGCGCAGGCCACGCCTCACATGCCGTAAACGATTTCCGTAAGATCGGTGGTATTGAGTGTTACGCACCGACGGACAATGTGTCGGAGTTAACGGCGCGAATAAATGATGATGGGTGGGATACTTCTTACTGCAACTGGCTACGCGGGAGCCGGTTAAATGGTCGCGACATGGTCTTCGTATTTTCGGTTGGCGGTGGAGACGTCCAACGAAATGTAAGCATCAATTTGGTTCGAGCCCTTCAGTACGCGAAGGAAGTAGGCGCAACTGTTTGCGGCGTCGTGGGTCGCGATGGAGGGTTTACTGCCCAAATAGCGGATGCCTGCGTTGTGATCCCAGTGGTAAATACCGAAACGATCACTCCGCACACAGAATCTTTCCAGGCCATCGTCTGGCATCTCTTAGTCTCGCACCCCAAGCTGAAAGCCCATGAAATGAAATGGGAATCCTTCGTGCCATCTCAGCTTGTGTCTCTCGGATAGCTTCGGGGTATTAGGACATGAATCCGATCTGTCGGGTTCGTGTACTCTGTAAGTCACCTCTGGTGGAGACGTCAGGCAGCCTGAGTCATCGGGTGGGTCTGCAGGCCTTCGCGTGATAGGCAATCGGTGCTCTGAACGCCGCTTCTGTTCCGACCTTAAGCAGGGAGTCGCTACAAATGGTTCCGGCGCCGACTGCATGCTGCAGGACCTCGTCGATAGTAATCTTCAAAAGGTCCACGCTCTTGCCGGTGTGCAACCGCATTATGCCGCAAGAGAGAACCTGAAGCCCAATGAGGCTGGACTTTTACGACGGAAGTAAAGGAAACAGATTCTCTCGAACCGCGCTCAAACGGACAATGAGCGCGGTTGTGATTTTGCTGGCAATGCCGACGCTGCTGTTCGCACAGTCTAGCGAACCTCAGATTTCCAGTTACCAAGAAAGCAGCCCCATAGCGCCAGAAGATAGCAATGCCTCTGAGAGTCCTGGCCGAGAGCTCGATCCTAATACCGCAGTTCGGTTGAGTGGAATAGCCGAGGTGCCTACCGAACCCTACTTTCTACCTTCTGTCTCCCGTCTATCGCAGCCAGTGGCGGACCATGATAAACCTGGCCAAAGTTCCAAACCGCCGTTAGTCGTAGTAGTGCCAAATCCTAAGTCTGGCGACCTCACCGGGAGCGTCTATTACAAGAACAGGCTGGAATTCTCCTTGGACGGGGGCTGGCTCCCAGTCAATATACCTTTTGTGTTCGACGTCTTCTTAGGCGATGGGTACAATAAGACGCCGCTGAACTACACTTTGGTACCTATCATCTTTTCTCTTCGCTGGCAAATGGACGATGTTGGGGGACCTTGGATCTTTCGTGGCAACTGGGATCTGACGACCAGCGGAAGTGTTACGCTAATCCCGAGAGGGCCTGAGACACGCTATTTTGCGTGGATCATGGGTATTCGAAGGAATTTTGTTCCGCGTCGTGGCAAGATCGCACCGTATTTTGATGGTCGCTTGGGCCTCGGAGGGATCAATGCGAAGGAGCCTTTAGGCGTCCAATTCGCGCAGGGGCAGGATTTTACGTTTACCATGAACATGGGCAGCGGAATTCGATATAACTTCAATGCGCGGTATTCTATTTCGGCGGGTTTGAATTGGATGCATATCTCAAACCTGTACTTGTCGCAGCCACAGTTTGCAAATTATGGCATTAATGTGTACGGCCCCCTGTTTGGCATCGATGTGCGTTTAGGGAAGCCTCGCCGCCATGAGTCAGAATAGCTGCGCAAGGTCGACATCGACTTCAAAGAGGAAGATTGGGTCAACTTGATCTCGTCACCACACAGTCGTGAGGCCTAGTACGAGAGCTTCATACAAGCCTCCTTGTCACGCACTGGCTGGAGTCGTGCCGCGTGTGTCTCTGTGCCTCGTGACCTTAGTTCCTGTAGCATTGATGTCATTGAGTTGCTCTACCGCGCATGCGAGCCTTCAGTTTGTGGCTCCATCCGCTGCAACCGCAGGTATTCCGTTTACCGTCACCATAAACGTATTGTACCAGGGGAAGCCAGACACAGTAATTAATAGCCATATCCACTTCGCGAGCTCCGACCCGGCTGCGATTCTTCCTCCTGATTATTACTTCACTCCCATTGATGGCGGCTCCCATACCTGGACTAACGGGTTTACTCTGATGACTCCGGGAAATCAAACGATTTCCGGATATATCTTCGACGCGATGGGTATTAACGGAAGCGCCGCCATCGCTGTCTCACCCTGAAAGCCACTCGCAACCCACGATTCTGCGTGTGCTTTCGGCAAGCGTGCATGACTTGAGCAGGCGGACGCTGATAAATTCATCAGTCGCGTAGGCCGCATCGTTCACTGCTAAGGTATGGTGCTCAGATACGCGCCATTTCGGACGATAAAGACGTTAAGGGAGTCGGGTATCAGGCCTGGAACCAGCTGAGCATAGCCATCAAAAGCGGCATAGCTCCCATCAGCACTTATGACGACATTTGGATCAAGCGGTTGCGCTGCTTGACTTCCATCCGCAGCCAGCGAGATTCGTACCGTTTGTGGAGTACAAGCACCGGCGGCTCCGGTGCATGTGTCGCGCACAAACATATTTTCCCCTGCGTTCGTGTCATTGGGCACAAGATTTGATGCGTACGTCGAGAAAATTGCAAACCGTCCGTTCGCAGTTATCCCCGAGACATCGCATTGTGTGTTCGCTGGAGTGCCATCGTCTGCAACTGAAGCTATGGTTGTGCTCGGTACACATTCTCCGGTAGTACCAATGCAGGTATCTTGCACATACACCTGCCCGTCGTTAGCAATGAGGCTGAGGTAGCGTCCGTCCGGACTCATCGGTCGGACGCCACCAAACGATTGGATGCCGCCAGTGCCAATCCAAATGTTTTGTTGTGTACAGCCGGTGCTAACGCCGTTGCACAGGTCACGCACATAAATATTCCCGTCCAAGTTGGCGTGAAACGCCACGTACCGTCCATCAGCACCAAGCCCTGAGTCGACACCGCCCACGAAGGTTCCATCGTTTGCGAACGCCACCTCCTGCGTGTTGGGCGTGCACGGTCCTCCTACGCCGGCACATGTGTCCGTTACATACACGGTGTCGTTGCCATCGCCGGGATTCCACTGGAATGATACATAACGCCCGTTTCCACTTACAGGAGCGAATCCAAAACGGTTACCTATCGTCGGCGCTCCCGGCGTATCCAAAACGGGAAAGGTCTTCGGAACACATGTCTGGGAAGCTCCTTCACAGGTGTCGCGCAAGAAGATGTTGAAATCAGTCATAAAACTGACAAACCTCCCATCGCTACTGATACCTCCGGAAGCCGTACCGGTAGTGCTATCATTCACTACGCTGCCATCCGGGTAAATTGCGACCAAGGTGGTGCTTGGCTGACAACCCGCTGGAGCTGAATTACAAGTGTCCCGTACAAAGGCCTGCGGTGCTGGGAACATATCATATCCCAAAATGGGAGCATAGAGCGCGAACGCCACATACCTTCCATTGGCGCTGATCCAAGGATATCCGCCACGTTGGCTCTGAATGGGATCTTGGGTGCCATCCGTCTTCAAACTCACGGCGTGGATCGCGGATTTAGTCGGGTCCATGACTGTGAATGGGAAGGCGGAAGAGATCTGGCGGTCGGCATTTGCTACGGTTACGTCGATGGTTCCCGGCTGAGCGACATCGGAAGAGGTAAGGCCGCTGGTCAGTTGAACGTTGCTCACAAACGTGGTCGCATGGGCAGCGCCGTTGATGGCGATAGTTGAACTGGAATCGAAGCCTGTTCCGCTCACAGTGACGGTGAGTAAAGGCCCAGCGGCGAAGTCGTACGAAGGACTAACTAAGGTTATAACAGGAGGAGGCGCTTGTTGAACCCTAGAGCCTGACCCGCCGCATCCGACCAAAAACATTAGGCCGATAGCGGCCGACCGCCCTCGCCAAGCCCGACCAAATGCAACAATATGCATCATGTTTTGGTCTCTTTGACTCTTCTTATGGCCCATTGAACCGTTCGGCGAGAGGCGCACTGCCGGTTATTACTTCTGATCCTGGTGTTAGGAATAGCCCGCCCCAAGGCTGTGCGTACGTTACCGCTAGAAGATACCTTTGTCAATCACCAGTCTTTTCCAATGCAGGATGAGCCTGAACCAGGGGCTTGTTTCCAATACAAGATGAGCCTGAAGGGGTAAGGCATGCTGACGATGAATGATCAGCGTGCACGAAACAGAAAAATTAAGCCTGCAACAAATCGAGAGGTTTCTAAGGGCCACGAAGGAAGTACGGTTCGAGGCCACTAA